>ULYE01009192.1_pt1 | contig 42099 bp, 32 predicted proteins | sample 1961921 | NCBI WGS metagenome assembly ULYE01 (sample SAMEA4835856, study PRJEB28245) | human gut metagenome | biome: gut microbiome; material: fecal sample | place: Denmark | collected 2008 | reverse complement strand
GTCTGGTCCTCAGTCTTTTTCTTGGGAACAGCCTTCTTCTTTGTAGCCTTCTTCTTTTTAAGGTCTTCCTCGCTCAGAGTGGTTACACGGCGGTTGCTGTTGTCGCGCAACACGTCGTTCACAATCTCCGTAATCTGCTGTTTCAAGCCATTGATAAAGTCGGCTGCATCGTCCTTTTTGTGCTCGATGTCGCGCAGACGCTTCTCCCAGATGCCCGTCAACTTGCAGCTCTTGAGCAGCTCCTCGTGTATGGTGTCTATCAGCTCGATACCCGTAGCCGTAGCCACGAGGTTCTTGCGCTCGCGTCGTATATAGTGGCGCTTGAAGAGAGTCTCTATTATTCCGGCACGCGAAGACGGTCGGCCAATGCCGTTCTCCTTAAGGGCGGCTCTCAGAGTTTCGTCCTCAACAAACTTGCCTGCGGTCTCCATGGCACGCAGCAGGGTAGCCTCTGTATAATACTTGGGTGGCGTTGTCCACTTCTCGGATAGGGTGGGGACGTGCGGCCCCGTCTCTCCCTTTACGAATGTGGGTAGTGTGCGCTCTTCGTCGCCCTTTCGTTCGTCGTCCTCGGAGGTTGCCGTTTGCTGCTCGTTGTGCTGTGCATACACGTCTCGCCAGCCCGGAGACAGTATCTCCTTGCCCGTAGCCTTAAACTCAACATCCTCTACTGAGCCTAAAACGGTGGTGGTAGAGAATTTGCAGTCGGGGTAGAACACGGCTATAAAACGGCGTGCAATGAGGTCGTACACGTTGCGCTCCATGTCTGTAAGGCTTGTTGCCGGTACGCCGGTAGGTATTATGGCGTGGTGGTCGGTAACCTTGGATGTGTCGAACACACGCTTCGACTTAGGCAACTTCTTGCCCTTAAGCGGACCCATCAGAGCCTCGTAGTGCTTGCTTATGCCCGAGAGTATGGACGGACACTTAGGATATATGTCGTCGCTTAGGAACTGGGTGTCGACACGTGGGTATGTGGTGAGCTTGCGCTCATACAGACCTTGTATAAGCTTGAGCGTTGTCTCGGCGCTGTAAGAGAACTTGCGGTTGCACTCTACTTGCAGCGAAGTGAGGTCAAACAAACGTGGAGGGGCCTCTGTGCCGTTCTTTTTCTGCACCGCTGTCACGGTGAAAGGTTTGTCGGCAATGGTTGCAAAGGCAGCCTCGCCCTCCTCCTTGGTGCCGAATTTGCCCTTGGTGGCGGTGAAGGTGGTGTCGCGATAGACGGTGGCAAGTACCCAATAAGGCTCCGGCTCAAACGAGTCGATCTCCTTCTGGCGGTTTACGATAAGTGCCAAGGTAGGTGTCTGCACACGTCCTATACTAAGAATCTGTCGGTTCTGACCATACTTAAGCGTATACAGACGGGTGGCGTTCATGCCCAACAGCCAGTCGCCGATGGCACGGCTCAGTCCGGCAATGTACAGCGACTGATACTCGTTTTGGTCCTTTAGTGACGCAAAGCCCTCGCGTATAGCCTCGTCTGTCATGGACGATATCCACAGACGCTTTACCGGACACTTAGCCCCAGCCTTCTGCATGACCCAGCGTTGTATCAGCTCACCCTCCTGTCCGGCGTCACCGCAGTTTACAATGCCGTCGGCAGCTTGCATCAATTGTTCGATGACGGCAAACTGGCGTTTGATGCCATCGTCGTCGATAAGCTTTATACCGAAGCGTTGCGGAATCATAGGTAGCGACGACAGGCTCCAGTGTTTCCACATCTCGGTGTAGTCGTTGGGCTCTTTCAGCGTACAAAGGTGGCCGAAGGTCCACGTCACTTGGTAGCCGTTGCCCTGCATATATCCCTGGTGCGATTCGTTAGCACCTAAAATTCGGGCTATATCCTTAGCAACACTTGGTTTCTCGGCAATGCAGACAATCATATATTATTTATTGGGTTTTATTAATTCGGGATGCAAAGTTAGCTATAATTTTGTTATTATGTGGGTGCTTTGCCCAAATAATTATCAAGTAGAAGTGTCTTCTGTGTAATAAAAACTTGCCCGAACGAAATAAAAGTATTAGCTTTGCATTATCTTTTTATTGACCCACATGAAGAAAATACTGTTGTTAGGTTCAGGCGAGTTAGGCAAGGAGTTTGTCATCGCCGCAAAGCGTGCAGGACAATATGTCGTTGCATGCGACAGATACGAGGGTGCTCCGGCAATGCAGGTTGCCGACGAGCATGAAGTGTTCAATATGCTCGACGGCGATGCTTTGACCGCTGTTGTCGAGCGCCACCGTCCCGACATCATTGTGCCTGAGATTGAGGCTATACGCACCGAGCGCCTTTTCGACTTCGAGAAGGAGGGCATACAGGTGGTGCCGAGTGCTCGCGCCGTGAACTATACAATGAACCGTAAGGCCATACGCGACCTTGCAGCCAAGGAGCTTGGACTGCGAACAGCCAAATATTTCTATGCCACCACTCTTGAGCAGCTGCGCGAGCACTCGCAGGAGATTGGTTTCCCGTGTGTCATCAAGCCTCTTATGTCGTCGTCGGGTCATGGCCAGAGCCTCGTGCGCAAGCCCGAAGAACTCGAGAAGGCGTTTAACGACGCAATGGAAGGAAGCCGTGGCGACGTCAAGGAGATTATTATAGAAGAGTTCATCCACTTCGAGTCGGAGTTTACATTGCTCACCGTTACACAGAAGAATGGCCCCACATTGTTCTGCCCGCCCATCGGACACGTGCAGAAGGGAGGCGACTATCGTGAGAGCTGGCAGCCGTTCCAGTTGCCAGAAGACGAGCTTCGCAAGGCAGAGGATATGGCAGAAAAGGTGACACGCGCTCTTACCGGAGCCGGACTCTGGGGTGTAGAGTTCTTCCTTACCAAGCAGGGCGAGGTTATCTTCTCAGAGCTTTCGCCGCGTCCACACGACACAGGTATGGTTACGCTTGGTCATACCACCAACCTCTCCGAGTTTGAGCTTCACTTCCGTGCCGTTATGGGTCTGCCCATTGCAGGCATACATCTTGAGCATGCAGGAGCCAGTGCGGTGGTGCTGTCGCCAGCCGAGACCAACGACCCTCTGCCATACAACTTTGTAGAGGCATTGAAGGAAGACCACACACGTGTACGTATCTTCGGCAAGCAGGAGGCGCATGTAGGTCGCCGTATGGGTGTGGTGCTGTGCTATGGCGCCCCAACCGACGACACAACCCCACTTCGCGACAAGGCAAAGCGTCTTGCGGCAACCGTGCTTGGAACCGACCCGTATATGGAGAAGTAAATGAATGATCTTACTTTAAAGAAGGATAATACAAACAGAATTCGCACTCTGCAAGGGGCGCGATTTCTGTTTGTTGCGTTTATCTACCTTAGTCATTGCGTCACGCCCAACGTTTCGACGCCCTTCGACTTTGGCGGCGACATCGGTGTGTCGTTCTTCTTTATCCTTAGCGGCTTTGTAATGTCGTGGGGATACGGGCCGAGTGTTAGCCGGGGCGAGTTCTCCACACGCAGCTACTTTTGGCATCACTTCTGGCGTCTATATCCACTTCATGTCCTGCTCTTTGCACTGATGTTGGCACTCGACAGCCGTTTAGGGCACAAATACGATTGGGTACAGACGCTCTCGACATTGTTCTTGGTGCAGTCGTGGATACCCTCCAACCACACATTGTATAATGTCAATGCCGTATCGTGGTTTCTTTGCGACACCCTCTTCTTCTACCTTATATTCAAGCAGCTATACGCTTGGCTTATGTCGATAGACATCCGTAGGCGCCGGTACAGCTATGCCTTGCTTGCCTTTGTGTCGGTATATCTAATAGCGGCATCTTTAGTGCCTGCCGATATGACCAACTGCACGCTGTACGCCAATCCGCTGCTAAGAACCATCGACTTCGCCATAGGCATAATGGCTTACCGACTTTATAAGTGGGGCACCACAGCTTCTTGCCCAACGGCAACCCCATTGCTCAACCTCCCGCTTGCGGTTTATGTATTGGCAGGATTCGTGTTCTATCTAATCTACCAATGTTTGGGCTATAACGGATGTCGTTGTGCGGCATTGTTCTGGCCCTTTATGCCGTTGTTTATCCTCAAGCTTGTGTCAGCCGACGGCTCTAACGACCCCGTGGCACGCCTGCTTGCGTGTCGTCCGATGCTGTGGCTTGGCGGCATAAGCTTCGAGTTGTTTATGGTGCATCTGTTTGCCATGCGCCTTACACAGCACTTTATACCGTTGGGCGACAATGTGCTGTACGACTATATGTACTTTGCTGTAGCCTTTGTTGTGGCTGTCGTGATGGCATGGCTGCTGCACATTGGTTTCGTAAAACCTGTCGGCAATGTAATAAATAGGCTTTTTCTGCGTTCTTAATATAAAGTAATGTGTATAAATATATGGACAACAAACAATACTCTATAATAAATCTGCCGAAGATATGCGACCCTCGTGGCAATCTTACCGTGGCTGAGAGCATGCAGCACGTGCCCTTTGATGTGAGCCGTGTGTACTGGACCTACGACGTGCCGGCAGGCGAAAGCCGTGGCGGACATGCCCACAAGCACTGCCGCGAGATTATTATTGCCATCAGCGGCTCGTTCACAGTGACGCTCGACGACGGCAAGGAGAAACAGTCGTTCCACCTCAACCATCCTTGGAAGGGGCTGCTTGTGGAGACTGGTGTGTGGCGCACGCTCGAGGATTTCTCGTCGGGTGCGGTGTGCTTTGTCATTGCTTCCGACCCTTACGACGCTGCCGATTATATCTACGAATACGACGATTTCTTAAAATATAAGGGTGTAAAACGATAATGCAAATAAAGAATCTTACTCCAGACGAGTTCGCTTCAACCTTCCATGCGGCACACGTATTCAATACGGTGGCGTTTGCCCAGCTCAACAGCGACAAGGTAGAACGTGTGCATTATCTATCGTTCGACGACCCAAAAACATGTTTCGGCATTGTGCTTGGCGAGAGCAATGGTGTGTTGCGCTCGCCCTTTTCGGCTCCGTTCGGAGGCTTCTTGGAGAAAGGCACGCATGGACTCGAACGTATGGAGAAGGCTGTGGACGCGCTTGCCGATTATGCCAAGGTGCGCTCGCTGAGGTTGCAGATAACGCTTCAGCCTATGGTTTACGACGAGACAAGGCTGTCTATGTGGGTTAATGTGATGATGCGTAAGATGCAACTGCACCACACCGACCTCAACTATCATTTCGACATATCGCGTATGCCCAATTATAGCAGTGTTATAAACCGTAGCGCACGCAAGCTTCTCAATCAGGCTTTGAGGCAGAACTTTTGCTTGCGTAAGCTCGACAGTGGCAACCGCGACGATGTGGCTCGTGCCTATAACGTCATAAGCTGCAACCGCAAGGAACGTGGTTTCCCGTTGAGAATGACGTTCGAGCAAGTGTGGCAAACCGTTAGCCGGGTGGTTACAGCCGACTTCTTCGTGCTTGAGCATGAGGGCTGCGATGTGGCTGCCGCTCAGATATTCCATGTTGCCGACGGCATTGCGCAGGTGGTGTATTGGGGCGATATACGCCAGTATGCCAAGTTGCGCCCAATGAATTATCTTGCCTATTCGTTGTTTGGCTATTATGCCGACAATGGATTGCGTATTCTCGACATCGGCCCCTCTACCGAAGACGGTATACCCAACTATGGATTGTGCGAGTTTAAAGAGAGTATAGGATGTTCGGTTACAATGAAATACAGTTTTGAGTTATGATAAAGTATCTCGACTTAAAGGACATAACGGCATTGCATAAGGACGAAATCAATGCTGCCGTAACACGTGTGGTCAATGGCGGATGGTATCTGCAAGGTGCCGCCAACGACGATTTCTGCCAGAAGTTTGCCGCATATATAGGCACCCGCCACTGCGTGGGATGCGGCAACGGTCTCGATGCCCTTACCCTCATACTTCGTGCCTACAAGGAGATGGGTGTGTTGAAGGATGGCGACGAGGTGTTAGTGCCTGCCAATACCTACATTGCCACCATTCTCGCCATTACCGAGAACCGCCTCAAGCCGGTGCTTGTGGAGCCTCGATGGGACACCTTACAGATAGACGACAGCCTTATCGAGCAAGCCATTACGCCCCGTACACGTGCCATAATGATAGTGCATCTGTACGGCCGCTGTGCCTATACCGAGCTTATTGGCGACATCTGTCGCCGCCATAACCTCAAGCTTATAGAGGACAATGCGCAGGCTCACGGCTGCACCCACGGAGGCAGACGTACCGGCTCGCTTGGCGATGCGGCTGCCCACAGCTTCTATCCGGGCAAGAATCTTGGTGCCCTTGGCGATGCCGGAGCCGTAACAACGGACGATGCCGAGCTTGCCGAGATGGTAAGGTCGCTTGGCAACTATGGTTCGGAGCGCAAGTATGTGTTCTCGCACATCGGCGTAAACTCGCGCCTTGACGAGATACAGGCTGCCGTGCTTGCCGTCAAGTTGCCATATCTCGACCACGAGAACGAACGCCGCCGTGGGCATGCCCTATATTATATAAGGTATATCAACAATCCGGCGGTGTCGGTTCCAACAGAGGATTATTGGCAGGAGAATGTGTTCCACATCTTCCCTCTGATGTCGGCTTACCGCGACGAGCTTATGCAGTATCTCCAGGACAATGGTGTGCAGACCGTCATCCACTATCCCATACCGCCCCACAAGCAGCAGGCTTATGCCGCATGGAGTGCCATGTCGCTGCCCATAACAGAGCGCATACACAGGGAGGAGCTAAGCCTGCCCATCAGTCCGACGCTCACCGATGGCGAGCGTCAGAAGGTGGTAGAGCTAATCAACGGCTTTGTTCCGTCACACGTCTGACGCGTCGTCCTGCGCCTGATATTCGGTAGGCAGACACCCGAAGTGCTTCTTAAAGCTTGTAGTGAAGTAGGACGGTGTGGCAAAGCCTACCTGGTAGCTTATCTCCGATATGTTGAGGTTGCCCTCGCCAATAAGTTCGGCGGCGCGGTTGAGCCTTATTCGGCGTATAAACTCCTTAACGCTCTCGCCCGTCAGAGCCTTCATCTTGGTGTAAAGGCTTGTTCGGCTCATAAGCATCAAGCGTGCGAAGTCGTCGGTCGAGAATTTTTCGTTGGCTATATTGTCATTAACAACCTTAAGAGCCTGTTCGAGCCACTGTTCGTCTATAGTGTTGACGGTGAGCTTGGGCGGCTCTATTTTTTTTGCCGTTTTGTATCGGGCTATCATCATGCGGTGTGTGCGCAGGATGTTGTGTATCTTGGTCTTGACAATCATCAGCGAGAACGGCTTTGGTATATAGTCGTCGGCACCGCCCTGCAAGCCTTCGAGCTGCTCGCTTACGTCCACCTTTGCCGATAGTATAATTACCGGTATATGACTCGTGGCAATGTCGCTCTTGACGTGTGTGCATAGCTGTATGCCGTCCATCTCGGGCATCATAACGTCGGTAAGTATAATGTTCACCTCGTTCTGAGCCAACACCTCCAATGCCTCCTTGCCGTTGGAAGCCTCTAGCACGTGGTATTCGTTGCTGAGCGACTGGCACAGATAGTGGCGTATCTCGTTGTTGTCGTCGGTCACGAGCACCGTGGCCTTCTCATCCTCAGGCATAATGCCTTCAGCATCCTCTTCTTCTTCATTGTCGTTCTCGGCACCGGTGCTTGGGGTGTCGTTGCCGTCGTATGGCGTGATGTCCTTGTACAGATTCTCTATCTCGTTGTTGTGCATCTCGTCCTCCGAAGCCGTTTCTTCGGCTGTGTATGCCTCGGCATTAGTGGGCAGGGTTACGCTGAAGGTGCTGCCCTCGCCCAATGTGCTGTCCACCGACATTGTGCCGTGGTGTAGCTCCACAAGACGTGTAACGATGGACAGACCTATGCCCCAGCCGCCGGTTTGCTTGCCGTTGAGCTGGTAGAAGCGTTCGAAGATGCGCTTCTTCTTCTCCTCGGGTATGCCCTGGCCCGTATCCTGCACCGCAAGGCGCAGCGTATGGTCGTCGGCGGTAGCCACAACGGTTATGGTCTTGCCGTCCGGCGTATACTTAAAGGCGTTGGATATGAGGTTGTTCAGTATCAGTTCGATGTAGTTGGGGTCGCACAGCGTAGGCTTGCCGCCGTCGTTGCAGCACCATTCGTATCTGATGCCGTGCTTCTCGGCGCTCTCCTGGTACAGCGCAAAGTTCTTCTCGATGAGCGTAGACAGCAGGATAGGGCGCACCTTAAGCTTGAAGACGTTAAGCTCGGCGCGTCTGTAGTCCATAAGCTGGTTTACGATATGCATCAGTCGGTTTACGTTCTTCTGTATAAGGTGCAGGCGTGTCTTGGTCCAGCCGTCGCGCTGCCGGCTCATAATCTCGTCCAAGGGCGATGCTATGAGCGTTAGCGGTGTGCGCAGCTCGTGCGATATGTCGATAAAGAAGCGCTGCCTCATCTCGTACATCTCCTGCTTGTGCTCCTGCTCCTTGTGCTCGCGCAGAGCCTTCTGCTGCTGCTTCTCGCGTTCGAGAAGGTATCTGAAGACGCCGTATATGGCACCGATGACGAGCAATAGGTACACTATTTTGGCAGCCCAAGAGGCATACCACGGCGGCAGCACCTTGATAGTGAGCTTTGTAGTGGCGTTGTTCCACTTGCCGTCGTTGTTGGCAGCCCGCACAAGAAAGCGGTAAGTGCCTGGCGGTATGTACGAGTAGTCGGCTACCTGGGTGTCGCTTGAGTGTCGCCACTCGCTGTCGTAGCCCTCAAGTTTGTATGCAAAGGTGTTGTGTCCGCCCGACAGATAGTTGGGCACCGACATTCTCAGCGATATGTCGGTTTGGTCGTGTCGTAGGGTTATGCGCTTTGTCTGCATAATGTCGGCAGACAGTATGCCCGATTCGTCGCCCGGTGTAACGACGTTGTCGTACAGTCGCAGCTCGGCTATAATGGGTTCCGGTGCGAATGGGTTGTCGGTAAACTGCTCGGGGTTGAACGACGCAATGCCGTTGATACTGCCGAAATACATAATGCCGTTGTGCGCCTTCAGTGCGGCGTCAGGCATAAAGAGGTTGTTGGGCAGTCCGTCCTTTACGGTGTAGTACTTAAAGTTGTCTCTCTCCTGGCGGAATGTGCACAGGCCGCGGTTGGTGCTGAGCCATATCTTTCCCATCGTGTCTTGCAGCATGGAGTACACCATATTGCCCGGCAGACCATTGTCGCGGGTATAAGCCTTAACCTTGTTGTGCGGCAAGAAGGCGTATGCTCCCTGCTGCGTGCCAACCCACACGTTGCCCTTGCGGTCGGCTGCAATGGTGTTGACGCAGGTGTGCCGCATCTTGTCGTAGGCTTCGGGCAGGGGTACATGGTGCAGGCTGCCGCCCTGAAGGCGGTAGGTATACAGTCCGTCCTCGCCTCCAATCCACAGCTTGCCGCTTCGGTCGCTGTAGATGATGCGCACGCGTTGCGGGTAGCGGTAGTCGCCACGCATGTTCTTGGGCAATGGTGTAATGGTGGAGGTGGTGTTGTCGTACAGTTTCAGTCCGGTGAGCGAGCCCAACAGCAGCTTTCCGCCACCCAATGGGTATATGTCGTATATGCTGTTGTCGTCAGCCACGTTCGACTTCATCCTTACCGACCGTATGCTGTGGTTCGACAGGTTGACGATAGCCATACCGCCGAGCTGCGTGCCCACATACATCACATTGTTCTTTTGGTCTATGTACATAGCCTTGATGTCGTTAGACAGAAGTCCGTTGGCAGTGGTCAGTAGGTCGAAGTGTTGGGTTTTGGGGTTGTAGTGGTGCAAGCCTCCGTTGGTTCCAATCCACAGGTTGTGGCTGCTGTCCTCGGCTATGCAGCCAATGATGTTGTTCGACAGCGAGTTTACGCCCGGTATGTTCTGTATATTAACAAAGTGGTTCTTGCGCGGATTATAGTAGCACACGCCGTCGAAGAAGGTACCCACCCACATACCGCCTTGCTTGTCGCGTGCAATGCAGCGCACCGATGTGCTTGTAAGGCTCGTGCCGTCTATCGTTGTGGCGTCGGCGCACATGGGCATGCCGTTCTGCCCGATGATGTTGAGGCCCGACACGGTTCCCACCCATACGTTGCCCAGCTCGTCGTCGGCAATGGTGCGTATGTAGTCGGAGCGTAGTTGTGAGTTGTGTGTATTTAGATGTCGTGTCTTTCGGGTTGGTATGTCGTAGCAGAAGAGTCCGTTGCCCTCCGTGCCGATATACAGTTTGGCAGGAGCCGCACGGAAGATGGTCTTTATGTCGCTGCCGGCAATGCCTTCGATGGGCAGCTTTGCGAGGCGATAGTTCTTGGTGTTGTATGCCATGACGCCACGGTTGTAGGCTATATACACAATGTCGCCATAACTGAACAGCTCGGTTACGCCCTTGATGTTAAGTCGGCACAGCCCAAGCTTCCTGAACTGGTAGTCGGTGGTGTTGAACACAACCAGTTCGCCCGACGCGTTTAGCAGCAGGTGCTTGTCGTCCAGCTCCACAATGTCGATGATGGCAGCGTGCTTGCGGTAAACAAAGTTGCTGAAGGTGCGCTTGTCCTCATTGTACAGCGACAGTCCCTTGTCGGTGGCTATCCACACCCTGCCCTTGCTGTCGCGGCACAGGTCGGATATCACGTCGCTTGCCAGACAGTCGGTTTTGTGGTTGTTGGGGTGGTATGTGTCGAAGTGGTAGCTGTCGTACCGTGCCAGTCCGCCCGTCGTGGCAATCCATATCATGCCGTTGTCGTCTTGCACAATGCTGCTTATGGTGTTCTGAGGCAATCCGTCGTTCACGCTAATCTGTGTGAACATGTGCCTCAACTCTTGCTGTGCTTTTGCTGGCAGACATAAGAGTATGGATAGTATTAGTGTGGCAAATGCTTTTGTCATTGTAGATAATGGATGTTTAAGTGTAATGGTGTATCTCTTGCAAAAGTACTAAAAATAAGAAAAAAATAACTACCTTTGCACACATTATTTATCGTGCAAGGCTTTAATAAGCCCACATTGTACATTATTTATATTAAACACACCGCACAAATGAGCAATAACAACAATCATCAGCTTGGCGAGGCACCCTGGTTGCACGTCATCATATCTACCGGTTTTGGCACAGGCTTCTTTCCCTGGGGGCCCGGAACCTTTGGCGGCTTCATAGCCCTGCTTGTCTGGATAGGTCTTTATTTTCTGCTTTCGCCCGTGTGGCTCTGCGTTGCAACGGTAGCGTTGGTGGTGGGGTCGCTCTTCATAGGGGTGTGGACCGACAACGTTATGGAGCGCTATTGGGGCGAAGATCCACGCACCGTGATAATAGACGAGTACTTCGGAACGTGGATGGCTACGCTGCCCGCCCTCTTTGTCGACGGTGCGGCATGGCGTCCTATCATGCTTGCGTCGTTGGGTTTTGTGCTCTTCCGCATCATCGACATCACCAAACCGCTTGGCTGCCGATGGGTCGACCGCAACATACACGGCGGTTGGGGCTGCATGCTGGACGACGCGCTGGCTGCCTTCTACGCCATAATAGTGGTGGTGGCGGTGCGTCTTGCGATGTAAAAAAAAAGTTTAACAAAGTTTGGCATATTCGTCAAAAGTGCTTATCTTTGCACTATCCTAATATTAGGATGTTAATTGTAACTCAATAAAAACAATCAAAAGCATTGCCTATCGAAGCACATTTACTTAACTATAAAAGATTTAAGAAATGAAGAATTTGCAGGATATGACCGACGAGGAGTTGGCCTTATCGTACGCTGATGGGAACAACCGGGCTTTTGATTTGTTGTTGCTGCGCAACCAGTCTAAGTTATTCTCATACATACTGTTTGTTGTGCACGACCGCGACACAGCCGAAGATATCTTCCAGGAAACCTTCGTCAAGGTTATCACGCGCTTGCAGGAAGGACGATATATGGTTAGCGGAAAGTTTGGTGCATGGATTATGCGTATCGCCCACAATGCCATCATGGACTGGTATCGCGACCAGGCTGCCTTGCGCACTGTCGACACTTCTGCCGACAACGACCTCTCAAAGCTACCCGGTGCCGACCTCTACGAGGGCAATATAGAGAACCATTATGTCAACTCGCAGGTTATGACCGACGTGCGCCGACTGCTCGACGCACTGCCGCCAATGCAGCGCGAGGTGGTATACATGCGTTTCTACCAGCAGCTGTCGTTTAAGGAGATAGCCGACTCGACCGATGTAAGCATCAACACCGCCCTTGGACGTATGCGCTATGCGCTGCTCAATATGCGACGCATGGCTAAGTCGTACAACATGGCTCTGCAGTTGGCATAGCTCCTCAACGTGCGGAAAGCATTGACAATAAGGCTATAAAATACAAAAGAGGTTGGCGCAGGATGCTACCAACCTCATAATACGGATTTCGTAAAAACCGAAATCACTAAAAATGATACCGCAAATATATAGCTTTATCTTGAACAAAACAAATATTTAGTGCAAAAAAGTGGGTTATTTAACATATTAAGCTATTTTTGCACCCTGTTAAGCATATAAACACTTATTTACATTATGGGTAGAAACAAATACTCTAACAAGGAGATCAACGGCATTGCCAAGCTCCTGCGACTTAAGAATTCGGCTAACCGCGCCAAGCAAAAGGAGCTGCGTCATAAGCTGCGCGTAGACTACGAGTTTAATATATCCGACTTTAATGTGCCTGGCCGTGCCTTTGGCGAGCAAGAACTCTACGACGCTATACATCGTGGAGCCATCGTTATACTCGACGAACAGACCATTGCCGATATGAAGGCTAAGCGCCAACGCGACCGCGAACGCGATGAGGCGGCTCGCCAACAAGAGGCTGTGGAGGCTGGCGAACAGACCGACTGGAAGGAGGCTATGAAGCAGTGGAAAGACTGGGAAGCACAAGAAATGTCGAAGATAGAAGAGTAGTTGCACTCTCTTTGCAATAAAATCTGCAACTCTAAATGGTGCTGATAGTCAATAAGTTGTACTAATAGAGAACTGATTTATACTTTATTGTAACAAATAAAGTCTTAGAAAAACTTGCTATAACGAATTATTTGCTTATCTTTGCAATCGTGTTACCGACAACACAACGCACAGCAATGTGCTCGTTAGTAGCAACACAACAAACAACTATTAAAATCCGTATTATTAACTAAAATCAAAACTATTATGATTAAGAATTTACGCTCAATTTTCGTTGTTGCCCTTATGGCAGTTAGTGGTTCAATGTTCGCACAGGGGACAACTGAGTCTAAGGGTGAGGTGATCAACTTTGTAAACTTTTATAAGCCATTAACCGAAGTAAAAGAAGTAGAAGCTGGTAAAGATAAAATCTTTTATATTGCTACAAAAGCGATAGAACAGAATGGTATAAAGGTAACCTTTGATAAGGTTAATGGTAGTGGTGCACCTACTTATACTATTGCTTGGGATAAGAATAAAAACGAATACGTTGCTCATAACTTCATTAGACTTTATGGTGGTGATGTAAAAAAAGCTTTTCTTGATGGTAATACAATGGTTTTCGAGTCAGATAAAAATATCACAAAGATTAGCCTTGCTGCTTCAAACGCAAATTACTGGGCAACCATTAAGGCTGATTGTGGTAAAATCGAAATGACAGGTGCAGATCCTAATGCTAAGCCTGCAAGACCAGCTATCGATGCAGTTTGGACAAACGTGAACGAGAAGGGTGCAACTATCGATACTAAGAAAGTTGTATTTACTATTTACAGAGACGAAGCCTCTACTGTCAATCAGGCCGTACGTTATGGTTCAGCAACTGTCTTCACAGCTGATGGCGCCGCTACTGGCATCAACAACATCACAGCTGCTAAGGCTCAGAACGGTGTTCGTTACAACCTCGCTGGTCAGCGTGTAAGCAAGGACTTCAAGGGCGTTGTTATCGAGAACGGCAAGAAGATGATTGTAAAGTAATCGGGAATATATTTAAGAATCTTAATGAGTTAAGGGTTTGTTGAGGCTGCGGTCTCGACAAACCCTTTCTTCGTTGGTAGGTTTTAAGACATAAATCTGCCAGTATCACCATATCTTATTGAATACCAATAAATTATAGGCTGTCACATTGGCTTTGCCAGCACTCTATCTGCCAGGCTATATAACAGCTCCAATCACCAATGTGCCAGCCGAAAGAAGCTGCGACATCGTAACAGAGGCTTAACAGCATAGCTATAAAGGCTGTTTGGCACGATTACAAAGTCTCGGTAACACTATTACGAAGCCGAGGTAACGATACCATAGCTAATGCCTGGCAGATACATGGCATACAACTGGTATATACCCTGCTACATCATCCTTATTCTGTTGCCATGTGCCAGCCTGTAACTATTTGTATATCAACATGGTAAGTGAAAATCTGGCATATTGGCACTTTATTTCTTCAAACAAATTTTTTGTTCTTCTTATGTTTGAAGTAATACAAACAGGAGTTTTACATTCGTATAATGGACGTATAATATATGATTCGTATAATGGTCGTATAATATATGATTCGTGTAATGGACGTATAATATTCCGGACGAATCTTAAGCGTTGCTTGCTCGGCGAGCGGGAGCTCGCCGTTCCATGTTCATTACACGATCTGCTATCACTCCATATTCCGGATGAACCCAAACTAAGCCTTAGTGACGAAGTCTTTAATTTTTTTGACTTTACTATAAAACAAAAAAACTCTAATACTTTGTTTGTGTTTTTAATTTGTTTATCTTTGTATTTAGTTTAACTATATGTAGTAATTTACGATAAAAGAAAGGAATGATGGATGGAATTGAACGAATATCACAAGAAAATAAATGCGATCAAAATAAAGTCGGTGGAATCTTGGAGCAAGCTGAGCTTGTCGCGAGAGGAGTGCTCGAATCAGTTCAAGCGATTGCGAGAACTACGACTTGCAAGGGAGTCCAAATCGCTAATTTAAAGAAATGGGCACAAGAACGGGGGCATTGGATTACGACAGACAAACTTGGTACTTATGAAGATCGGGGGTCTGAAAATGAAGTATATTTATCATTTGATAGTAATGTAGTTTATAAGTTAAATGACTTTCGCTATTCAGACGATAATCTATGCCCTTTTTTTGAAAGAATAGAGGCGCACAATTTGTACTTCCCAGATTGTGCCTATACCCTTATTGGTTTTTCTGAAAATTTAAATGGTGTTTGTTGTGCTGTTCTGCAACAACCATATATTATTTCTAATCGTGAAGCTAATGAGTATGAAATAGCAGAAGAATTGGAGAAATTAGGTTTTAGTTCTCAGATGAATGGAGAGTATTATACAAATGGAATACATGATATTTTTGATGCTTCTCCAAATAATGTATTGGTAGGAATCGACGGTAATCTATATTTTATAGATACTATTATTTATAGAGCTTCTGTTAGCAATATTAATACTTATCGTAGCCTGTCGCCCAAATACACAATGTAGCTCAATCACCTAAATCTCCCCTTAATACATTATTAACCTATTTTTAATCTCATATTCCTTTGTTCGTATATATTATTTGTATAACTTTGCAATATCAATAGGTGCACCCTTAACTAAGTGTACGTAACCAAAAGAATAATATTAGAACATCTATAAACTTTAAAACAAAACTGTTATGATTAAAACTTTACGCTTTACATTGATGGCTGTGATGATGCTCGTTTGTGGAGCTATCTCAGCACAGACTGTTGTGACATTCACTGCTGGCACAGACATGTCAGAAGGTGCAACTCTTACTAAGGATGGTATTACACTAACCTTAAAGAAAGGTACATCTGCTTCAGGACTTGGCAAGTTGGCAACAGCAGAGTACAGATTATTTAAGGGCAATATCCTTACTGTATCTTCTACAATTGGTAACATTACCAATATTGAGTTCACTTGTACTGCTAATAATACCACTAAGTATGGTCCTGGTTGCTTTGCTGCTCAGGACGGCTATACATTTAAAGATAAGGTAGGTACATGGGTTGGTAATGCTACTTCTGTAGATTTTACATCTGAATCAGCTCAGGTTCGTGCTAAAACTATTAAGGTTACTGTTGGTGGTGCTGCTGGCGAGACAAAGAAGGCTGCTAAACTTGCTTTCTCTGAAGAAAAGGTTAACCATGAGGTAGGTACAGATTTTACATCTCCTACTTTCTCAAAGGAGACTACTGCTACAGTTAAGTTCTCTTCAGATAACGAGGCTGTTGCTACAGTAAATGCAGAGGGTGTTATTGCTCTTGGTACAGAAGAAGGCAAGGCTGTTATCAAAGCTGAGGCAGCTGAGAACGACGAGTATGCTGCTGGTACGGCTACTTGCACTGTATATGTATGGCACTACGTAACATACAAGAAGGCTACTGCAATCGAGTCTGGCAAGAAGTACCTCATCGTTGCACAGCGTGACGACAAGACCTACTATGCTATGCCTCAGAAAGAGACCGCTAATTATGGCTACCTCCAAACACAGTCTAAGGAAGGAACATTGGACGAGTTGAAGATTGAGTCTTCTTACGACGACAACTTCGTATTTACTTCATTCGAGGATGGCTACTCTATCCAGGACTGCTATGGTCGCTACCTCTATATGGATGCCGAGCACGCTGCTTTCCAGCTTGGCAAGGAAGCTGCAGCATGGTCTGTAGAGAAATCAGAAAACGGTACATTCATGCTCACTAACAACGGCAAGTACATCCAGTTTGGTGATGGCACATACACATCATTCGGTGCTTACGCTGAGAAGAAGGACAACACAGTTCTGCCTATGCTCTTCGTTCTTGGTGAGGGTCAGACTGGCATCAACAACATCCACACTTCTACAGTTGTTAAGAACAACGTTATGTACAACCTCGCTGGTCAGCGTGTAAACAAGGACTATAAGGGTCTTGTTATCATGAACGGCAAGAAGATGATGATTAAGTAGTGCATCGTGTGCTAAGCTTACATCATACGCTAATATAAAAATAACGTCCATTACGCTTGTAATGGACGTTATTTTTTTGTCTATTTGTTTTGTTGTACCCCGTCTTTTTGTTACTTTTGTAATCGAAACCAATTAAAAGAAAGGCACAATGTTAGTATTTGCGGATAAACAGGATATCACACGTGTGGGATTGATGCACGTGGCAGACAATATGGAAGGCGCTCCACAGTATCGTAGCGTGGAGGACAAGGCGGCACTGATAGAGGCGTTGACGCAAACGCCCGATGCGGCGGTATACCTCGACTATACCTTGTTCGACATAGGCGATGTGGCTGAGTTGCAGATTATAGCGCAGCGTTTTCGTGATGTGCTTTGGGTGTTGTTCTGCGACGAGCTAAGCTACGAGTTCATCAGTCAGACGGTGGCAGCCAATCGCCAGTTTGGTATAGTGCTAAAGGATTCGCCCTTATACGAGATAAAGGAGTCGATGGTGTATGCCCTGCGCCATCAGCGGTTTATATGCCAACGCATTGCCGAGATGATGCTCAATCCGCCTGCAACCGATGATATGCCGCCGGCTATTGCCAGCCTTACGAAGACAGAGACGGAGATACTAAAGCTTATAGCCATTGGGCTTACCACCAAGGAGATAGCCGAACGCCGCTTCTCCTCATTCCATACTGTCAACACCCACCGCAAGAACATCTTCCGCAAGCTTGGGGTGAACAATGCGCACGAGGCTACCAAGCTGGCGCTGCGTGCCGGGTTGGTGGATAGCGCCGAGTATTACATATAAAAAAGGCTCACGAACCAATCGCGGTCCATGAGCCCCAAAGGTAAATATAGATGTTTAGAAATTAGTTGTTAAGCGCCGCTTGGCGCTATATCTTAGAACGTCGCCATAAAGGCGAAGCGTACACCATTTTCTTTGATGCCCGGTCCGTGGTAGTTCATACGGCGAACATAGTCGACTGCAAAGAACTTGAAGATGTTGTGCACACCCACTACAATTTCCCAGTAGGGTGTCTTCTTATCCATTATCTTTGTGCCTTCTGGCAACTGGAACAGCATAGGGTCGTTCTGGTTCTGTGCAAGCATAGGGTTGTTCTTGTCGGTAAGGGTGCTCCACATACCCTTAACGCCAATCCACTCGCGCCACTTTAGTTTGCGTATCAGCGGCAGGCGGTTTAGTATCTTGCCGTTGAGGTCCCATGATATCGAGCCGTAGCAGTAGCGGTCGTTAAGAAACTCCATATTCCTCATCATCGACATATTGTTCTCAAGCTCTATGTAGGTAAGGTTCACCGGCGGCATGCAGAGCAGTGGGAAGGGCACCTTGTCCCACTGGGCGCCCGCATTGACGTGCGTGTCGATGTAGCCCCAGCTGCCCATCCAAAAGCGCTTGTATATGCCAGCCTCTGTAAAGTTGAGCTTGTATTGTCCGCCAAGCACGTTGTTCAAGCCAATGGTGTGGCTCACTGTAAACTCTGGCGCGTCGAGATTGACGGGCCAACGCTGCTGCTTGGTGTTGATGAAGGTCTGACCCGGGCAGTAGCGCAAGCCAAGCTTCAGCTCGGTGGTGCGTATACGGCCTACATACTCGTTGCCGTCGGCAGCCGGATTGGTAATGGCGCCCGGCATCTTCTTGAACACAAGGTCGCCGGTAGGGCGGTTGCTCTCTGCCTTTATAGATGTGCTAAGAGAGAAGCCCCAGTCGGTTTCATAGTCGAACGACAGCTTCTGTCGGTTGTAGAAGTACATCTGCTCCACCTTCTGCGTGCGCAACGACATAAATATGTTATCCTTGTTGTGTATGAGGAACTTGTCGGCAGGCGACATAACGTCGTATCCTGTCTCGAAGGTGATGTTGCGCTGCGGAAACTCGAACGGCACATTCTTCTTCTTGTTGAGCGAGTAGGTTATCTCCGTGCCGTAGTAGTGCTTCTGCGACTGCGTGCCGTAGGCATAATATCCCTTCCAGAAGAGGTGCTTGTTGAGGTTGGCTGTGGTACGTCCGCTTATGCGCAGACGATACTTGTCGACGAAGTTGGAAGATATAAGGGTGTTTACCGGACCGAAGTCGAACTTCGACTTGGTGCGCATTGAACCAGTCTCGACATAGTTTTCGAGCAAGGCACGCAGGCCAAACATAATCCACTTGAAGTTCTTCGACTGCTCGATGCGGTGTATAAAGGCGTTCATTGACGACTCGCCCTTGGTAAGCTCCACTGCTCGGTACTGGTTCCAGAAGGCCTCGTCGCGCACCATGGCGTCAGCCTCGTGCTTAACCTTGGCCTTGCCCTTGAACAGCTTCTTGGGCAGGTCGTCAAAGGCATAGTCGTCGTAGCGTGTGGTCTTGGTAACCAATACGCCGCCGATAAACTTGTTGATTTTAAGCTCTGCGGTAATGTCGTTCACCGACAAAGCCCATTCGCCGTTATGCAGCTTGGTATACTCTTGCGTTATCTTCATGTCCTCCACAAAGTTTACGTCGCTGCGCTTAGGCAGAGTGAAGGTACACTTCTTGACGTGCAGGGTAGAGTCGGCAAGCACAAACAGCTCGCCGCGGAATCCGAAGTCTTGCTGGTTGTTGGGTATAAACTCGAGATGATAGCACAGGTCGCGGTCTACATATACCGTGTCCTGGATGTAATAGCGGTAGAAGGAGATAGCCGTCTCGCCGATAGGCGATACAAACTGATACTGCATAAGGCGCATGTGGTCGTCGTAGATGTCGATGTCGGTAAACACGTCCTTAAGCATAGTGTTGAGAATCTCGCCCGTCTGAAGCAGGTTGTTGACACCCTCCTGGCGCTGTCCCTTGATAATGTCCTTCTCCTCCTTGGGGTTCTTGCGGTAGATGTGCTGCGTAACAGTCTCGTCTACAGACACGGGAAGGATGAGCTTGCCGTTGTAGGGCGATGTCTCTACCTGGTCCTTAACGTACGACTTGTTCTTGAACTTGCCCGTAGTAAGGTCTTCGGGCTTGATGTCGTTAAGGGCAAACGAAATCTTTTGATACTTGTTGTACTGATAATAGTCGTTGTTTTCGAGATGGGTACGCTTCTTGGCGGCAATGACACGCTTCATCAGCTCCACTGCCGGATTGTTCTTTCGCGAATAGCGTTCGCGCTTCTGCTTAATCACTACCTCGCCGAGCGACCGTGAGTCTTCCTTGAGCACAATCTTAAGGTGCGACGCTGTGCTTGGGCTAACCTTGATGGTTTGGGGCTGGAAGCCAACCGAGCTGAACGTTAGTTCCCATCCATTGTGACGCTCTATAGAGAACTTTCCGTTTATATCGCTTGCTTCTGCCACATGGTGCCCCTTGTATATGGCGCTTGCCAAGGGTATGGGGTAGCCGTCGCTGTCGTATATCTCACCTGTTATTTTTTGTGCACTTACTATGGTTGTCAACAACAATAGCAGCAATGTAATACCTATAAACCTTTTCACCTGTAATTAACTATTTATCCTTTTAGATTTCAACTGCAAAGTTATATATAATAAATGAAAAAAGGATAGAAAACTTTTCGCATTTAGATATTTTTCTATAATTTTGCATATCCAAGAGGGGAGCGTACCTAATAAGTAAGGTATTAAGATGGTATTGTTCTCCTTTTCTACATTATTATAATAATAAACAAAACGATTTTTTAGAGACATAACGTGCGATGGGCAATCTTAAGAATACTATTGCCACGTTTGCAAAAGCCCAGTGTTCGGCGTGGGTGGCATCCTGTGTCGACTTCGGTATAACACTCTTGCTTGCCAACGTGCTTGGCGTGTGGTATGCCTATGCCACATTAGTGGGAGCCTTCAGCGGCGGACTGGTAAACTGCGGCATCAACTACCGTTGGGTGTTTCATGCTTTCGGGCTTAAGAAGAAGTACGTGGCGCTGCGCTATGTTGTAGTGTGGGTGGGCAGCATAGCCTTCAACACGTTGGGCACGTGGCGCCTTACCGAGCTAACGGGTATGAACTACATCATATCGAAGACCATTGTGGCGGTGTTGGTGGCAGTGCTGTGGAACTATCAGATGCAGCGCACCTTTGTGTTCCACTACGGCAAGACGTGCGGGCAATGAGGCTAAAGGCAGGCAAACGACAAGGCATTAAGTGCCGGCAAACAATAAAGGAAATAAAACAAATTAAAGTATATGAATTATAGGGATTTTTTACAGAAGGTGATATACGCCATCATCAACCCGCTTATTAAGGGTATGATAAAGGTTGGCATCACTCCCAACTTCATCACAACAACTGGATTCTTGCTTAATGTTGTGGCAACAGCAATGTTTATCTACGCAGCCGAGCTGCCTGCCGAGGAAGGTATGGCATGGATAGGCTGGGGCGGAGGCGTCATTCTCTTTGCCGGATTGTTCGACATGATGGACGGCAGGCTGGCTCGTATGGGCAATATGTCGTCTACCTTCGGAGCGCTATGGGACTCTACCCTCGACCGATACAGCGAGCTTTGCACTCTCTTCGGCATCTGCTACCTGCTACTGAGCATCGGCGGATGGGAGTGGGCAGGCATCGTAACCTTTATCGCTATGGTGGGTTCGGTTATGGTGAGCTATGTGCGCGCGCGTGCCGAAGGACTCGACATCGAGTGCAAGGTAGGACTGATGCAGCGTCCGGAGCGTGTGGTTGTAACGGCTGTTGGCGCCATCTTCTGTGGCGTGTGTGGCAATATGTGGGTGCTTGTCGTGCCTATGATTATTATCGCTGTGCTTGCCAATATCACTGCTTTCTGGCGTGTGGCTCACTGCTATAAGGAGTTGAACAAGCGCGATGGCAAGTAAGCCGGCGCTTGCAGGAAGCAATAGACAAATCTATTTGATATAAAATGTTCAGCATTTACATTATATTATTATGGTTGTTCCTTGTGGTTCTGCGTCCTACACGCAAGGTGGCATTGGCTCTGTTGCCGTGGCTTGTGTTTGCCGTGTGCTACGACTCGATGCGCCTCTTCCCCAACTACAAGGTCAACCCCATTGACGTTAGAGGCATATTCGAGGCAGAACGCTCGCTCTTTGGCATAGCCACAGCGTCGGGAACGATTATCCCCGGCGAGTGGTTCTCGGCACACCATTGTGCCGTAGCCGACTTTATGGCAGGCGTGTTCTACCTGTGTTGGGTTCCGGTGCCATTGGCTTATGCCATTAGCTTGTATCTAAGGGGCAAGCGCGAGATGTATCTTCGCTTCTCCATAGCCTTTCTCTTTGTAAACCTCGTGGGTTTCTGCGGCTATTACATCTATCCGGCAGCGCCGCCATGGTATGCCCTTAAGTATGGTTTTGAGCCGGTGCTCAACACTCCGGGCAATGTGGCTGGGTTGATACGCTTCGACCAGCTGCTTGGTGTTCCGGTGTTCCAGTCGATATACGGCAACAACAGCAACGTGTTTGCGGCGGTTCCGTCGCTGCATGCTGCATATATGCTGGTAACCACAATGTACGCTGTAAAGGCTCGCGAGCACAAGCTTACCATCGCCATCTTTGCCTTTATATGTATGGGTATATGGTGGACGGCGGTGTACAGCACACATCATTATATTATAGATGTGCTGCTCGGCATACTTACAACGATTGTGGCAGTGGCGGTGCTTGAGGGCTGCATACTGCGCAATGCCGCGGTGGGCAAGGCTCTGAAGAAGTATATTGCAAGGATATAAGAACAACGATGAAGTATATAGGAGTATTGACAATAGCCGGTTCGGACAGTTGTGGCGGAGCCGGAGTGCAGGCAGACATTAAGACAATGTCTGCCTTAGGTGTATATGCGGCATCAGCCATCACCTCTATAACCGTGCAGAACACGCTTGGCGTGCAAGCCATACAAGCCATCCGCCCCGAGATAGTGGCAGGACAGATAAAGGCAGTGATGGACGACATCAAGCCCGTGGCGGTGAAGATAGGTATGGTGAACGATGCGGCAACCATACAGGCTATAGCCGAGACACTGCGCGAGACAAAGCCGGGCATCATGGTGGTCGACCCCGTTATGGTGTCGACAAGCGGCTCGATGCTTATGCAGCCCGATGCCTTGGACGTCTTCTGCCAATCGTTGCTGCCTATGGCTACGCTGCTTACACCTAACGTGCCCGAGGCAGAGGTGCTCTCGAACGTCAAGATAGGCTCTTTGGACGATATGGACCGTGCCGCACAGCGCATCATCGACATGGGATGCAAGGCGGTGCTGATAAAGGGAGGACACCTCGAAGGCGACAAGAAGGTAGACCGACTGTATCTTAAGGGCGGCGAGACGCACCAGTTTGTACACCAAACCATACAGACACGCAACACACATGGCACAGGTTGTACACTCTCCTCAGCAATTGCGTCGTTTATGGCACGTGGCGAGGAGATGCCGCAAGCCGTGGCAAAGGCTAAGAACTACCTCTCCAAGGCTCTCGAAGCAGGCAAGGATGTGCACATAGGCGAAGGTCATGGACCTGTAGACCACTTGTTTAACCCAGAGAAATTGATAATAAGATGATACAATTTATAACACACTCCAACTCGCGTTATGGTTATGTAGAAGGCGCCCGACTGGCTCTTGAGGGCGGATGCCGATGGATTCAGCTGCGTATGAAGGATGCCGAGGAGGCAGAATTCTTGTCGGCTGCCAAGCAGATAGCAGCTATGTGCAAAGAGTATGGAGCCACATTCCTGCTCGACGACCATGTGGAGTGGGTGGAGCAGACAGGTGCCGACGGCGTACACTTGGGCAAGAACGATATGCCGGTGGACGAGGCTCGCAAGATTTTGGGCGCCGACCGCATTATAGGCGGTACGGCAAACACCTTTGAGGATGTGGAGCGCTTGTGGCGTCAGGGCGCCAACTACATTGGCTGCGGTCCTTATCGCTTTACCACCACCAAGAAGAATCTGTCGCCGGTGCTTGGTATTGAGGGCTATTGCCGCATCATCGGGCAGATGAAGGAGCATGGCATCAACCTCCCGGTGGTTGCCATTGGCGGCATCTTGCAGCCCGACATCAAGGATGTTATGGCTACAGGTGTTAGCGGCATTGCCGTAAGTGGTGCTGTGCTTAATGCTGAGAACCCAGCCGAAGAGATGAAGCGGTTTGTTGACAGCTTGCAATAATGTGTCGTGTGCCCCTTTAATACCTTATAAATATGAAATGGATCGTTATAACCTCTCCTAACTTTCTGCAAGGCGAGGCGACGTTCATATCCTGCCTTTTCGACCACGGTGTCGACCTCCTGCACCTCCGCAAGCCCGGCGCAAGCATGGAGGCATGCCGCCAACTGCTTGACGAGATACCACACGAATGGCACAACCGCATTGTGTTGCACAGCCATTTCGAGTTGGCAAGCACGTACAATCTGTACGGTGTACATCTCAACCACCGCTGTCCGCAGGCACCCGAGGGCTTCGATAAGAGCATATCCTGCTCGTGCCACAGCTTGGAAGAGGTAGAGCAGAACAAGCCAATGAGAAACTACGTGTTCCTTAGTCCAATCTTCGACAGCATCTCGAAGGAAGGCTACGGAGCCGCCTTCAGCCCAGAAGTGCTTAGGGATGCAGCCTCCAAGCAGATAATCGACTACAAGGTTGTGGCGTTGGGAGGTATCGAAGCCAGCCACATCAATGCCTTGAAAGAGTGGCATTTTGGAGGCGCCGCCTTCTTGGGCGACATCTGGAACCGCATCAACGACAAGGATGTGGATGCTTATTTAGACCATTTAAGACAATTGCTTAAATAATCAGATTGTGGGTAAAAGATAGTATATTATAATAAAATGTGCTATTTTTTACCCACTTTTAGTTGCTATAACATTTATTTTTCGTAAATTTGCCAACACTTTATTAAACTTAATGTTACGACACGGTGCCACACGCCCCACTGTTGCGCAGTAAGCCAAGCAGACAATGGTGTCTTGCCCATGCCTCTCTCGTATTGAGGAAAGGGACAGAAGCCAGTCTCGCTGCGACGACAAGCCTCGGCATCGAAACACAATCGGCCTCCTTTGTATGGAGGCATTAACCAAAGAACAAGAAGACAAATGAAAGTATTAAAGTTTGGCGGAACCTCTGTAGGTTCCGTAGAGAGCATTCTTAGTCTTAAGGCTATCGTAGAGAAACAGGCCGAAAAGCAGCCCGTAATTGTGGTGGTTAGCGCCCTTGGAGGCATCACCGACAAGCTCATTGCTACCTCGCAGCTTGCCCTTAAGGGCGACGACACGTGGAAGGACGAGTTTCAGGCCATGGTGGACCGCCACCACAAGATGATTGATACCATTATAACAGACACACGCAAGCGCGAAAAGCTCTTTAATGTTGTCGACTCGTTGTTCGACCAGTTGCGCTCAATCTACTTCGGAGTGTACCTCATTCACGACCTCTCGAAGAAGACACAGGATGCCATCGTTAGTTACGGCGAGCGTCTTAGCTCCAACATTGTAGCCACACTGGTGCAGGGAGCAAGGTGGTTCGACTCGCGTGAGTTTATAAAGACTGTGCAGAAGAACCACAAGAACATCCTCGACTCAGAGCTTACCAACCGACTTGTGCGACGCACTTTTAGCGACCTGCCACGTGTCTCTCTTGTTCCAGGTTTTATAAGTATGGACCGCGACTCCAACGAGATTACCAATCTTGGACGTGGTGGTTCCGACTACACCGCTGCCATTATTGCCGCAGCACTCGATGCAGACATACTTGAGATATGGACCGACGTCGATGGCTTTATGACCGCCGACCCACGTGTCATCAAGACTGCCTACACCATAAACGAGCTGAGCTATATAGAGGCAATGGAGCTTTGCAACTTTGGTGCAAAGGTTATCTATCCGCCAACAATATACCCCGTATGTATTAAGAATATACCAATCCGCGTTAAAAACACATTCAATCCCGAAGCCGAGGGAACCATTATCAAAGCCAAGATAGACAACGACTCGAAGCCAATCAAGGGTATCTCGAGCATCAACGGCACCACCCTTATCACTGTTACAGGTCTGTCGATGGTGGGTGTCATCGGTGTAAACCGCCGCATCTTTACCGCCTTGGCAGACAACGGCATAAGCGTGTTTATGGTGTCGCAGGCTTCTTCGGAGAACTCAACCTCTATCGGTGTGCGCGACGAGGATGCACTGGCTGCGGTGGATGTGCTCAACGGCGAGTTTGCCAAGGAGATAGAGACCGGAGCCATGTTCCCAATGCACGCCGAGAGCGGGCTTGCCACCATCGCCATTGTGGGTGAGAACATGAAGCATACACCCGGTATAGCCGGCAAGCTGTTCGGCACACTCGGCAGAAGCGGTATCAGTGTGATAGCTTGTGCGCAGGGCGCATCCGAGACCAACATATCCTTTGTTGTGGACAGCACGTATCTGCGCAAGGCATTGAACGTACTGCACGACTCGTTCTTTCTTTCCGAATATAAGGTTCTAAACCTCTTTGTGTGCGGTGTCGGAACCGTTGGTGGTCAGCTGCTCGAGCAGATTCACGACCAATACGAGGAGCTTAAGCGCACCAAGCGACTGAAGCTGAACGTCGTAGGCATTGCATCGTCGAAGAAGGCGATATTCAACCGCGACGGATTAGACCTCACCACATATCGCGAAGAGCTCGAAAAGGCACCTGCCTGCAACGACAAGCTGTTGAAAGACGAGATTATCAAGATGAACATCTTTAACAGTGTGTTTGTAGATTGCACCGCAAGCAAGGATGTGGCGGCACTGTATCAGTCGCTTATCGAGCACAACACCTCTGTCGTGGCAGCCAACAAGATAGCAGCGTCGTCGTCGTACGACAACTATATAAAGCTTAAGGAGACAGCCCTGGCACGTGGCGTGAAGTTCCGCTACGAAACCAATGTGGGAGCTGGACTGCCTATCATCGGCACCATCAACGACCTGCGCAATTCGGGTGACGTCATACTTAAGATAGAGGCGGTGCTTAGCGGCACACTCAACTTTATCTTCAACGAGATTTCTGCCGATGTGCCTTTGTCGGAGGCAGTGCGCCGTGCAAAGGAGCAGGGATACAGCGAACCCGATCCGCGCATCGACCTTAGCGGCAAGGACGTTATCCGCAAACTCGTTATTCTGTCGAGAGAGGCAGGCTACAAGGTAGAGAAAGCCGATGTGGAGAAGCATCTCTTTATACCCGACACATTCTTTGAGGGCAGCATAGACGACTTCTGGCACAATCTGCCAAGTCTTGACGCCGACTTTGAGGCACGCCGCAAGCAACTTGAGGCAGAAGGCAAGCGCTGGCGCTTTGTTGCCACCTTCGACCACGGCAAGACGTCGGTGGCATTGAAGGAGGTAGACCAGAGTCATCCGTTTTACAATCTTGAGGGCAGCAACAACGTCGTGTCGCTTACAACCGAGCGCTACCGCGAGTTCCCGATGCTTATACAGGGCTACGGCGCAGGAGCCAGTGTTACGGCAGCCGGTGTGTTTGCCAATATTATGTCAATAGCTAATGTCTAAAGTTTCGCGTATGAAACATATTATAATTCTTGGCGACGGTATGGCAGACCATGCCGTCGAAAGACTCGGAGGAAAAACTCTCCTTGAGTATGCCAACACCCCAAACATGGATAACCTTGCCCGTATTGGCCGCACAGGTCGACTTGCAACCGTGCCCGACGGGTTTCTTCCAGGCAGCGAGGTAGCCAATGCCACAATCCTTGGCTATGATATGAATAAGGTGTACGAGGGTCGCGGACCCTTGGAGGCAGCCTCTATTGGCTACGAGATGGAGCCTGGCGACCTTGCCTTGCGCTGCAACATCATCTGCCTTGAAAACGGCAAGATAAAGAATCATCATGGCGGACATCTCACAACTGATGAGAGTACGGAGCTTATCGACCTCCTTAACGAGCGTCTTGGAAGCGACCGTGTGCGCTTTGTCAAAGGCATACAATACCGACATCTGCTTATAATAAAAGGTGGAAACAAGTATATCAACTGTGCTCCGCCGCACGACCACCCCAACGAGGAGTGGCGCAAGCTGCTAATCCGACCCGAGAAAGGACATGAACACGAGGCTTTGGACACGGCGACATTGCTCAACGAGCTTATCATCAAGTCGCAGGATGTGCTGTACGACGCACCCCTCAACGTAAAGCGACGTGCCGAGGGCAAGGACGAGGCCAACAGCATCTGGCCGTGGGGTGGGGGATATCGCCCGCAGATGAAGACTCTCTCGGAGATGTATCCGCAGATAAAGCGGGGCGACGTGATATCGGCTGTGGATCTGATACGTGGCATCGGACACTATGCCGGACTGCATAACATCATCGTTGAGGGTGCTACAGGTCTTGCCGACACAAACTATGAGGGCAAGACGCAGGCTGCCATTGAGGCTCTGCGCAAGGACGACTTCGTCTTCCTGCATATCGAGGCAAGCGATGAGGCTGGCCATGACGGCGACCTCGAACTGAAGCTTCGCACCATAGAGAACCTCGACCGACGTGTTGTCGGACCAATCTTTGAGGAAGTGTCGAAGTGGGACGAGCCGGTGGCAATAGCCGTAATGCCCGATCATCCAACACCAGTGGAGATACGAACCCATGTTAAGGAGCCAGTGCCTTTTATCGTATGGTATCCCGGCATCAAGCCCGACTCGGTTCAGACCTACAACGAGGTGAGCTGTGTAAGCGGCAGTTACGGCATGCTGTACCTTACCGAGTTTATGAATGAGTTTATGAGAGTAGAGTAATTGATTTTTCTCTTTTCACTTTTCCCTTTTCCCTTTAATATTATGAAGTATTATAGCACAAATCATACAGCACCCCTCGCCTCGCTGCATGAGGCAGTAGTTAAAGGACTTGCACCCGACCGCGGACTCTATATGCCAGAGCGCATAAAGAAGTTGCCTAAGGAGTTCTTCGAGAATATAGACAAGCTGTCGTTCCAGGAGATAGCCTATCAAGTGGCAGACGCCTTCTTTGGCGAGGACGTCAAGGCCGACGACCTCAAGCGCATCGTATACGACACGCTCCAGTTCGACTGTCCGATAAAGGAGGTAGAGGATAACATCTACTCGCTCGAGCTGTTCCACGGACCCACACTTGCCTTCAAGGATGTTGGCGCCCGATTCATGGCACGTATGCTGCAGTACTTTATCCGTGAGGAAGGCACCAAGAATGTCAATGTGCTTGTAGCCACAAGCGGCGACACAGGTTCTGCCGTTGCCAACGGATTCCTTGGTGTTGAGGGCATACATGTGTACGTGCTCTATCCCAAGGGCAAGGTAAGCAAGATACAGGAGAGCCAGTTTACAACCCTCGGTCAGAACATCACGGCGATAGAAGTGGACGGAGTGTTTGACGATTGTCAGGCTCTTGTAAAGCAGGCCTTCATGGACGACGAGCTCAATAAGCACATGAAGCTGACGTCTGCCAACTCTATCAATGTGGCTCGTTTCCTTCCACAGGCATTCTATTATTTCTATGCCTATGCCCAGCTAAAGCGTCTTGGCAAGGAGCACGGCTACGTAATATGTGTGCCGAGCGGCAACTTTGGCAACATCACGGCAGCCATCTTTGGTCGCGAGATGGGCTTGCCCGTAAAGCGATTCATCGCTGCCAACAACGCTAACGACATCGTATACAAATATTTGCAGACTGGCGAGTATTGTCCACGACCAAGTGTGCAGACCATTGCCAATGCCATGGACGTTGGCGATCCGAGCAACTTTGCCCGTATATACGACCTCTTCAAGGGCGACTGGAAGAAGATTTCGAGCCTCATGAGCGGCGCAACCTACAGCGACGAGCAGATTCGTCAGACCATGCTCGATTGCTACAACCATAACCATTACATCCTCGATCCGCACGGAGCATGTGGCTATCAGGCACTGAAGGACTTGCTGCTCGATGGCGAAGTGGGCGTCTTTGGCGAGACAGCACATCCTGCCAAGTTCAAGGACACGGTAGAGTCGGCCATCAATGCAGAGGTTGCAATACCCGAACGCCTTGCTGCCTTCATGAAGGGCGAGAAGAAGAGCATCGCCATGTCGAAGGAGTTTGGCGACTTCAAGGACTTTTTAATGAAGAGATAAAAACAATAAGGGTGCGCATTTGGCGCACCCTTATTGTTTTTATTTCCTGTCCATAACCCTCCAGACATAAGCTATATACCCGAACACAAACGGCACGAGCAGCGACACATAGAACATTGTGCGGAGCGTGAACTCGCTACTGCAACTGTTGGCTATTGTCAACGAGCATTGCAGGTCGGTGTTTGAGGGATAGTAGGCAGTGTTGCCCCATCCCGCAACAAGCAGCAACGACAGCACAACAAGCACCACGCCGATGCCAGCCGGCCATATTCCTTTGATATATGTAGAGCTTAGGATGGTGCGCACTATTCCATACAGCAACAGTACAACACCTATAACCGTGAGCACAGCCAATGGCCACATGTCGAGATAGTTGTGCAGATACTTCATTGGTTCCATAAATACCACCCCAGTTGCAGGGTCTACCGCATATCCGTCTTTAAGCATTGTGCGTATAAAGAAAGCCAGAAAGAGCACAAGGAAGGGCACCGTGCTGCCTATAAGTCTAACCGAACCACGAGAGCGAATATCCTCGTCTTCCACATTATTCATAATATACAATATGCCGAGAATACGTGCAAGGAACATCACGGCAAAACCAAACACCAAGTTCCAGGGATCGAGCAGAGCGTCGAGTCCTGCCGAGTCGTTAGCCCAGCGGCTTATTACTGGAGCGCCGATATTGGTTAGCGACGCCTTCTCTACAATGAAGTTGGAGCCGTCGAAGAAAGTGGCAACCGCTCCGCCCAATAGCAGCGGACCCACAATGCCGTTCAATATAAGAAACCAGCGGTATGTGCGTGTGCCGAGCAGATTGCCCTTGCGGTGCTGAAACTCATAGCTTACAGCCTGCAATACAAACGAGAAGAGGATAATCATCCACAGCCAGTAGGCTCCGCCAAAGCTGGTGCTGTAGAACAACGGGAATGAGGCGAAGAAAGCTCCGCCGAATGTTACAAGTGTGGTGAATGTAATCTCCCACTTTCTGCCGGTCGACTCAATTACCTTGCATTGTCCCTCCTCCGTTCTGCCCAAACTGTATACAAGCGAGTTGGCACCCTGAACGAAGAGCAAGAACACGAGCAATGCTCCAAGCAGCGATATTATAAGCCACCAATATTGTTGAAGAAACGAATATGTCATAATACGAATATTGAATGTTTAACGTTGAGTGTTGAATTAGAATAGCCTTAATCTATCTGCGACTTATAGTTCTTTATTACGCGGCACATAATCTTAATTTCGGCGAATAGCAGAACGCTGAATAGTCCGAGGAAGATAAAGAACGTCAGCGCAACGCTACCCGAACGAATGTCCGAAACGGCGGCAACAGTAGGCAGCATATCCTGTATAGCCCATGGTTGGCGTCCAAGTTCTGCCACAATCCAGCCTGCCTCGCTTGCAATGTATACAAGCGGAAGCATAAGCAAAGCCCCCATCCACAGCCAACGGCCACGTTTTGTGATGTCTTGTCGCCATGCCACATGGCCTATAACGAGGAAGAACAACAGCAGCAAGCAGCCCACGCCCACCATTATACGGAAGGCATAGAAGTTTATTGGGATATACGGCACAAGCTCGGCACGGTCCTTGATGTATCCATATCCAAAGTAAGGCATATTTGTCTTAAGCTCTTTTTCAAGCTCGGGCAGACGCTTGTCGTTGGCGTCGGCAGCCTTAAGCTTGCGGTATTCGGCAAGAGCGGTTATGGCTTTGCGGCCCCGCTGCATCTTCTCCTCAGCCGACAGCTCACGCTTTCCGTCATGGCGTGTGTAGCCATTGAGTATATCGTTTACGCCAGGCACATAGCCGTCGAGCGTATTTGTGGCAAGCAGCGACAGTCCGTTGGGCATAGCTATGCGCAGCGGAGCCTCACCGCCCTTGGCATAATCGGGCTGTGCGAATGGATTGATGGCCGCCACCATAGTAAGCCCCACACCATTGCCTCCATCATACAGACCCTCCATAGCTGCAAGTTTCATAGGTTGCACCTCTGCCACCTTCACCGCCGACGAGTGTCCGGTATACATTGCCAACAGCGAAGCCACAATACCAACGATGCTCGCAATCTTGATGCTTTGTCGAGAAAGCTCCCTCTCTCTGCCCTTTAACAGATACCAGCAGCTAACGGCACACACAAAAACAGCACCAACTATCCACGACGAGATAACGGTATGGAAGAACTTGTCCACAGCCATAGGCGATAATGCCACCTCGGCAAAGCTTGTCATCTCATTGCGAACGGTGTCGGGGTTGAATTCGCAGCCTACCGGATACTGCATCCACGAGTTGGCCACAAGTATCCACCAAGCCGATATTGTAGCGCCAATGCCCGTTAGCCATGTGGCGGCAAGATGAAAACCTCGCGACACCTTCTCCCATCCAAAGAACATGACAGCCACAAACGTGCTCTCCATAAAGAACGCCACGATGCCTTCTACGGCAAGCGGAGCGCCAAAGATGTCGCCCACAAACCAAGAGTAGTTGCTCCAGTTGGTGCCAAACTCAAACTCAAGGATGATGCCCGTAGCAACACCCATGGCAAAGTTTACACCGAACAAGCGTTGCCAAAACTTGGATGCTTCTTTCCAAAATGGCTTTCCGGTGCGATAATAGATAGTCTCGATAATGTCCATAATTACTGCCATGCCTAAAGTAAGAGGCACAAACAGCCAGTGGTAAATGGCTGTAAGCGCAAATTGGGCACGCGACCAGTCGATGAGCGAAGCGTCGATTGCAAGCAAATGATTCATAAGCTTAATGGTTAATGGTTATTAGTAATTATTGTTTTAAATATTTGGTCCGTCCTCAGGTCAGCGCTTTATAAGCTCGCCAGCCACATATCCGGCACGGTCGCCGCCCTTGGCTTTCTGCCCAAGCACGTCTGGAAAGAAAAAGAGCTTAAGCACAAGAAATATTACGGCAAGCTTTATCAGTATAACTGTCCATAGCACACGCCCTACAGTCATATTGCGAAATCCGTCCACATAGAAGTGTATCACCTTATTTAATATATTTGTATTAGGCATAGTAAGTATTTAAAGATTGTAATATTTACATTTTAGTAATCAGTTGCAAAGATATAAAATAATTCTATTAGTTGTTAGATTTTAGGCAGAAAAAATGCTGCAACCCTAAACTAATGTTGCAAACATTTTGTTGTATCGCTTTAAAGTAGTAACTTTGCACTACGAAAAACGTAATGCCGACTCAATAGAACACGGGTCGTGCCAGTTCGATCGGGATACTCATCAATAAAAAAATCGAAACCGAGAAGACTTCTCTTGCTAATGGCGGGCCATATAAAACCCTCAGTGGACTAAGCTGTAAAGCCGGTGGATTACAAAGGCGGAGAGCTCTCAAATCTTGTATACTCGGAGTTTCATCACATCACTGGGCGGCCCTTTTTAAAATATAAAGGAGACAAAGGAATTTGATAATTCAAATCCGATGTCTCCTTTTTTTATTCATTATGATATGAAGATGAAGTTCCTACATTACGAAGATTAAGTTTCTACAATGCAGCGTTGTGCTTCTCCTTATACTTCAGTACAGTGTCGAGCAGCGTTATGGCGCTCTCCTCCATCTGTGCTGTAAGGTGGTCTATCTTGGACAGTATATAGTTGTAGAACAGCTGCAGTATCAATGCCACAATGATGCCGAAGATAGTGGTGATGAGCGCCACCTTCATACCAGCCGCAACGATGGTTGGGTTGATGTCGCCAGCCAGCTGTATCTGCTCAAATGCCATAACCATACCAATCACCGTGCCGAGGAATCCCAACGACGGAGCCATGGCTATAAACAGCGTTATCCACGAACAGCCACGCTCAAGGTTGGCAGCCTGAACCGAACCGTATGCTGCCACCGACCGCTCTATATCCTCGATAGGTGTAGATATGCGCAGCAGTCCTTGATAGCAGATTGAAGCCACCGGTCCGCGAGTGTCGCGGCACAGCGTCTTTGCGCCCTCAATGTCGCCCTCGGCTATCTTGGCGTCTACCGAAGCCATGAAGCGCTTGGCGTTAATCTCCGACAGACTGAGGTACAATATGCGCTCTATGCAGAACGACAAGCCAAGCACCAAGGCTATGGCAACAAGCGACATAAACGAGGCGTTGCCCTCAATAAACTTGGTCTTGAGCACCTGGTGAAACCCTCCGCCATCGTTCTGCATAAGCTCGGTCATCGTAGGGTCGTCGGCTGCGGTGGCAGGTTGGGCTGCCATAGCAGTGGTACAGAATAGTGTGGTTGCTACAAAAATCACTGCAAGCATTGCTATTGCAGTGGTTCTATTCTTCAATAATTTCATAATAATAATTCTATGTTTGCTTGTATTGGTGCCTATATCGTCTGGCACGCTGCAAAATTACTTATTATTTCCTAATTAGCGTAGGTTTTTAGCACCTTTATGTGTACTTTTGCATATCACAAGTAAAATAATAATCACGAATGGATAACATCAAGTTAAAACATCTTGTGCAAAATCATTTGCGCGCTGTCTTTATGTTGGCTGTTTTGTTTAGTGTATTTACGGCTAATGCCCAGCGTATTGGACTGAAGACCAACGCTCTGTATTGGGCGGCTATGAGTCCAAACCTTGGCGTTGAGCTACGTGTCAACCGCCACCTGACATTCAACTTTGAGGGAACATACAGCTTTCTTAACGTTGGCAAGAACGACGTCAACGCCATAATGTTCACACCCGAGATGCGCTACTGGTTTAGTGCGCGTCCGCAGGCTGGCCACTTCATTGGCTTGGCTGGCATCGGTGCCAACTACGACATCACCAAGGACCAAGCCTGTCATAAGGGCGACGCCTTTGGTGCGGGCTTGACGTATGGCTATAGTTTTGTGCTGAGCCGTCATTGGAGCCTTGAGGCAACCATAGGTGCAGGACAGGTCTATCGCCACGAGAAGTCGTATGCCAAGGGCAGTGCCGAGCCCGAGCAGGTTAATGTAAAGAAGTGGCAGTGGGCTCCAATAAAGGTTGGTGCCACATTTGTATACATTATTAAATAATAGTAAGCGATGAAGAAATCTAACGCAAACATATCATCCCCGAGCCTTTGCCACGTGCTGCGTATGGTGGCAGTGGCGCTTGTGCTGGTGCTTGGCTCAACCGTAGCCGTGGCACAGGGCGTAATAAGAGTAAGCGGATTGGTACTGTCTAAGTCGGACAAGGAGCCTCTTATGGGTGTCAATATCACCGATGTGGCTACACGCCGCCTTATCACCACCACCGACGCCGACGGCAGATATGCAGCCAATGTGTCGTCCAATGCCACGCTGCGCTTCTCTATGGTGGGTGCCAAGTCGCAGGACGTTAAGGTCAAGGGACGCTCCACCATTAATGTAATGCTCGACGACGAAGACAACTCCTTAGACGAGATTACGGTGTCTACCAAGCGCATTACCGACCGCATTATGCCCGAGCCAACCGACATCGAGGTCAAGGGCAACTACCTTACGGTGCGCACCCGTGTGCGTGTGCCACGTGAGATGTTCGGCCACGACACCCGTCTTGTGGTACAGCCTGTGCTGCACAACGTCACCAAAGGCACCTTGCAGCTGATGCGCCCAATGGTGTACGACGCCCGCGAGTACAACCGCACGCAAGACCGTCTATACAATTTCAACATGAACGACACCAAGGAGGGCGACCCTCTTGCCCAGTGGGTTACGGTTAAGACCAACGAGATGCGCGAGAAGGGACGCACCAACGATATCATTGGCTACAGCGACTCGGTGTATGTGGAGCATGTCAAGGACGAATACTCGTGCGACGTGTATATGGCTATAGAGAACTATAACCGCATACTCTACCGCGACACCACCATCATAGCACGCGGAACCGTCAACCCTCTGCGCTGGCTTGACTACAACTTCAAGGCTTCCGAAACCATTGACCCTGCCTTCTTGCCCAAGCCTGAGGTGCAGCTGCGCGACACCCATGGCGAGGTTAAGTTGCAGTTCCCCATCGGCAAGGCAAAGTTTAAGACCGACGATCCGCAGAATATGGCAGAGATAGCACGCATGCGCCAGCAGATTGAGGATATATCCCATTCGGAGGGTGCCACGCTTAGCGGCTTGGAGCTTAGCGGCCAGTCGTCGCCGGACGGTACATACAAGCGCAACATGGCGCTTGCACAGCAGCGTATGAACTTCGCCCTCAACTATCTGCGAAGCCAGTTGCCCGAGAGTATGCGCCAAAACGTCGACTTCAAGAGCAATGCAAGGGTTGCCACATGGGATGAGGCTATAGCCCTTATGCGCGCCGGAGGCAACGCCGAGGAGGCCGACCGCACCGAAGAGCGCCTGTCGCGCTTCCGCAGCAACGACTCGAAGAGCCATGCCGCCTATGGCTTGCCGTTCTACCGACAGCTGTTGGAGGGCAAGTATCTGCCTATGCTGCGCCGTGTCGACTACGTGCTGCGCTATTCTATATACCGCTCGCTTACCGACGACGAGATACGCCAGATGTACAACGACGACTACACCAAGCTCACACGCTTCGAGTACTTCAAGCTGTATCGTGCCGAGACCGACGCCGACAAGCGCGAGAAGATGATGCGCCAAGCCATCGAGATATACCCGTCGTATCTTGCCGCAGCCAACGACCTTGAGGCACACCTCATCAACACGCACCGCTCCGACGCCTCGTTGCTGCGCAAGTTTGCCGGAGCACGTGCTCCGCAAGAGCTTAATGTCAACCAGATGATAGCCTTGCTCGACGGCGGACAGTACACCGCTGCCGACTCGCTGTCGCAGTTTGTCGACCGCAACGACGCCACCAGTATGCTCCTTGCCGTAAACGACGCCCTCAACGGACGTTGTGCCGACAACTATGCCACCATTGCACGCACCAGTGCCCGCAACGAGGTGGTTATGCTTCTTGCCCTCAAACGCAACAAGGAGGCTCTGCAGCAGTGTGTCAATCTGCCCGACGACGATGCCGTGTCGCATTATCTGCGCGCCATCTGCCTTAACCGTGCCGACCGTCCGATAGACGCTTACGAGGAGCTTAAGAAGGCTTTCAGCATGGATGCCTCGCTCAAGACAGTTGCCACAGTGGACGGCGATGTGAACGATTTGCTTAATATGGATAAAAACAAGTGATTATGAAATCTTCAACAAAAAACATATATCTATTTGCCGTATGCACGGTTTTGGCTGCCAGTGTGGCTCTACCGGCTGCGGCACAGGTAGAAGGCAGCGCGCTCAACTATATGCTGCAACGTCCGCGTGTGGCTAAATACTATAAGCACAAGAAGCCCTTCGACCACCTGTTTCTTGACTTTGGCGCTGGCTTCAATCTCCTCGGAAGTGGCGATATGAAGCCCGGACCAACCATGGCTATTGGTATAGGCGACTGGATTTCGCCCGAACACGGCGTGCGTCTCGCTGCCGATGGAGGCATAATGCGTATCGGCGACACCAAACTTAAGTACGTCACAACATCCCTCGACTATCTGCTTAACATCACCGCGCTTGCCCAGCCAGGCAACAACTATACCCAGCGCCCCGTAGAGCTGTACGGCATAGCTGGCTTCGACTATACCTTCTCGCGCAACGAAGGCATCGATGCGCATGGATATGGAGCACACTTGGGCTTCAGAGGGCAGTTTGCAATGTCGCCCTTCACCTATTTCTATATAGAGCCTCGTCTCGGATTGATGCAGGACGACGCCACACAGGCGCTTACATGGCATGGCTACCGCCCCGTCGGAACAGTGCTCTTGGGTTTTGGCTATCGTCTGCCCGACGTGCGCACCAATGCCGCAGTCAAGGCAGCACCACGCTCGTTTGAGGACGGGCTGTTTGTAAGTGCCGCCGCCGGACCTGCCTTTCTTGCCAATGCACATCCCTCCACTTGGGACGACAACATAGGTATGCGCACGGCTGTAGGCATAGGCAAGTGGTTCAGCGCAAGCAATGCTGTGCGCCTCTCGTTCAATGCCACAACCTTCCGTCTGCCATCTACCAACCGCCTTAAGGCCATTGGTACGCAGCTCGACTATATGCTCAACCTCAACAACCTCTTCGGCGGAGTGAATCCCGACCGTATGTTTTGGGTCAACGGCATAGTGGGTGCAAGCTACAACTATTCTACCGAGCGCAATTATGGAGCCAGATACTCATGGGGTGTGGGTGCCGGCATGCAAGCCAACCTCAAGTTGTCGAGTGCCTTCAGCCTCTTCCTTGAGCCACGTCTTGACGTGTACAACGAGCGTTGGGCACCCTCAACCAACTCGTACCGCCGCTACGACGCCGCTGCGTCGCTTATGGCAGGTCTTGTATATACATACAATGGCGCACAGGCACGCCCGGCACACAGGGGCGAACGTCCCGATGCCTTCAGCAACAGCAGCATAGGCTTGTCGGCAGGTCTTACCACACCGCTCTCGTTCTACGACAACTGGCACAGCTATATGCCTGTGGCACGCCTTACATATACCCGCTGGAAGGCTCCTCTCTTGGGATGGCGTGCAGGAGTGCAGGGCATGATGGGCAGAGTGGACGGTGGCAAGCGATACGCCCAAGCTACGGTGTCTGCCGACTGGCTTACCGACCTCACCGCCCTCTCTTATGGTTGCGACCAGGCGCGCTTGCTCGCCATACGCACCGTGGCAGGCGTAAGTATAGGTGCAGCCTACCGCCGTCCGTCCACACGTCTGGCTGCCGACGTTCATGCCGGTGTACAGGCAGCGTTGAGGCTGTCGCCGTCGTTCAGCCTTACGGCAGAGCCAACAGTGGTGTACAACCTCTCGCCGCTGTGGAAGGGTAGCCGCTCGCTGCGCATACAACCGCAAGCTATGATAGGCATCGAATATAATATGCAGCGCAAGCCGCATAATGCCGATCTTGCCAGCAAGCCCTCGGCAGCCAACTTTGTGTCTTTGGGCATTGGCACAGGCATATATACCGGCAATGTAAATATGGCTGGTGGTGCGCAGCGCCTAAGCTTTGTTACGGATGCCGCCTTTGGCCATTGGTTCAACCACGCAAGCGGTATACATGCAGGCATAAGCAACACCGTGGTGCAGCACTGGCATAAGCGCCACAACCAGAGCATCACAGCTCTGCATGCCAACTATATGCTCAACCTTCGCAGTGCCGTTACCGGCGAGCCGACAGAAGACAAGCTGTTCCAGCTTACGGGCCTGGCTGGAGCACAGCTGGGCATTAGCTCGGAGCGTGGATGCGACACACGCCTTGCACCCGGACTCAACGGAGCCGTGCAGGCAGGCTTGCGTCTGTCGCCTATGGTGGAGATATACCTCGAGCCATCTGCCACTATATACACAAAGAAGATAGAGGCTGCTCACTCCGACCATCCTGCCGACGGCGAGCTGCGCCTTAGCATAGGCACCAAGCTCCACTTCTAAGCAGATGTGCTAACGATAAGACAATACACTTAAAATACTTACAATCTATGAGAAAACTTTTGACATCTGTGCTCTTTGCGCTGTCGCTTACGGGCGTCTCGGCGCAATCGGCACAACACTATCAGCCTACCAAGGAGAATCTTGAGGCTCGAAGCCATTTCCAGGATTCCAAGTTTGGCATCTTCCTGCATTGGGGTCTCTACTCTATGTTGGCCACCGGCGAGTGGACCATGACCAACAAGGACCTCAACTATAAGGAGTATGCCAAGCTTGCCGGAGGCTTCTACCCATCGCGCTTCAATGCCAAAGAGTGGGTGTCGGCTATCAAGGCGTCGGGTGCCAAGTACATCTGTTTCACCACACGCCACCACGAGGGCTTCTCGATGTTCCACACCAAGTGGTCCAAGTACAACATTGTGGACGCTACACCCTTTAAGCGCGACATCGTAAAGGAGCTGGCAGACGAGTGCCACCGTCAGGGCATCGACATCCACTTCTACTACTCGCACATCGACTGGCAGCGTGAGGATGCCCCCTTGGGACGCACCGGCTTGGGTACAGGCCGACCGAAGGAGGCTCAAAACTGGGACTCATACTACACCTTTATGAACAACCAGCTCACCGAGTTGCTTACCAATTATGGCAGAGTGGGAGCCATCTGGTTTGACGGATGGTGGGACCAGGACAACAATCCGTCCTTCGACTGGCGTCTGCCCGAGCAGTACAAGCTTATTCACAGTCTTCAGCCGGCGTGCCTTATAGGCAACAACCACCATCAGACCCCGTTCGAGGGAGAAGACTTCCAGATGTTTGAGCGCGATCTTCCCGGTGAGAACTCAGCCGGATTGTCGGGTCAGCAGATATCACAGTTGCCTCTTGAGACCTGCGAGACGATGAACGGAATGTGGGGCTACAAGATTACCGACCAAAACTATAAGTCGCCCAAGACCCTCATCCACTATCTCGTAAAGGCAGCCGGACGTAACGCCAACCTGCTTATGAACATTGGTCCGCAGCCCGACGGATGTCTGCCCGAGGTAGCTGTAGACCGCCTGAAGAAGGTGGGCGAGTGGATGGACATATACGGCGAGACCATCCACGGCACACGTGGTGGCATCGTTGCTCCGCACGATTGGGGAGCTACGACGCAGAAGCAGAACCGCCTCTTTGTACACATCCTCAACCTTAAGGACAAGGCTCTCTACCTGCCCACAGGCACAACCCGTATCAAGAAGGCTCTCGACTATGTGTCGCGCAAGCCCGTACGCATGCAGAAGTGCGAGGGTGGGGTAGTGCTCTACCTCGACCAAGTGCCTACCGACATCGACAAGGTGATTGAGTTGGAAATGGTAAAATAACAAATTGATGCTTAAAACTATTTTCTGAATCTCTTAGCCACTGCCGAATAGCCACAGCGTTGGCACAAGGGCTCAACAGCGGTGTGGTTGGTAAATCCGTTGTAAAGAGCGGAGGCCCGTGGCGAGGAGAGTATATGCTCCAAGCTTTCTTCAAACAAATTGCCCAAGCTGACGTCGCCGTTATGGTCGAGACAACATGGCACAACGGTTCCGTCGACAAGGACGCCTATCTGATTGCGCAGCGCATAGCAGAACACCTCCTCCTCGTCGTAAGTGGCATGTTGAAGGTCGGGCCATTCAAACATATTGTCGTTCTCGATGTATAGGCAGTCGGCGAGTTTCCATCCGTCGTATCTCTTGACCCAAGGCTGTGGTACGTGGTTGGCTATCAAATTAAGTATGGTGTCGTTCATACTGTTGTGGCCACCCTCGTTCCATAGGCGCAGCACAACGACACATCCTCTATGGGCAGCTTCCTTGGCAAACGTCATCACCTCGTCTATGTACTCTTGCAGGTTGGTCTTGCCGTTGCCCTCGTGCGAGTGTAAGGATATCTGCAGCTTGTGGGGTAGGGCGTCAAGCATGTCGGTGCGCTTGGTAAGCAGTGTGCCGTTGGTGGTAAGCACAGGTACAAATCCCTTCTGCTTGGCCTTTAGTATAAACTGTGGCAGCAGAGGGTGAAGGACAGGTTCGCCCATAAGGTGGAAGTAAAGGAACTTAATCTCTCCTTTAAGCCGGTCGGTCAGCAGTTCAAACTCATCCAACGTAAGTGTGTGCTTCTCCCTCGTGGTCTTAGGGCAAAACACGCAATCGAGATTACAAACATTGGTTATTTCAAGATAGCATCTTGTTATCATAATTTAAAATCTGTATCTAAAAGTACACTGTGATTAAATGGGTAATTTGCGAGAACGTGCTGCAAAGGTAGCGGTTTTACCGCAAAAGCTACAAATAAAACACCTCTAAAATTTAAAACGAGAAAATAAAACTACATATCAACTTCGTCTCGGCAACCACATCGAGGGTATTTCTTTACGGGTCTTCGAGTTGGCATTGCTGATGTCTATCAGTATCAGATACCACTGTTCCTTCCTTCGGCGCTCTCCAGATATATAGTAGACTTTATTGGGTTGGTCTCTTAGTATCATATACAGGTCCAAGAACTGGAATATCCTGTCATTTGCCACGCATTCCCGATGATGCATCGGTATGCCTGTAATGTCTCTGTTTTTATAGAAATAATAGTTATAGCCAACTCTCAGCACGTCCATGAATCCCATCTTCTCTACCACCGGACGCTCATCAAACTCCTGCATGGTATACAGATTTACCCACGTGGTTCTGTCTTCTCCTGCAAACACTACCTCTGCGATATTGTCGTCTGAGAGTTTTACGCTCTTTAATCCTTCCAGAATGATATGGTGGTCATTGTTGC
>ULYE01011330.1_pt1 | contig 42903 bp, 28 predicted proteins | sample 1961921 | NCBI WGS metagenome assembly ULYE01 (sample SAMEA4835856, study PRJEB28245) | human gut metagenome | biome: gut microbiome; material: fecal sample | place: Denmark | collected 2008 | reverse complement strand
GAGTAGGTGGCTGCCTTCTTTTACTTGAGGTCTTCAGAGTCAATCGACTTTGGAGACCTTTTTTTGTGCCCTGACGCGAAGTACATGATTTTTTGTTTCATGAACTATTATGGACTTGCATAAGTCGTATTTATCTGATAACTTTGCTGTTGCTATACAGTGATGATTCTTAAAAGCCAGAAATCACAATAAGATAATGCAGCAGCCAAAGGATATAGAGTTATAAGAATACGATTTGATTTTTTATAGTAGCGAGGGCTTCGGTCTTCGCTATTTTTCTATTATTCTTTATAGTGAACTATTATGAACTTGTTTTGTGTTTTTTTATTCTTTAACTTTGCATTGTTAATTATTAATATTGCAAACAACAAAAATCCTTATGAAAAATAAACATTTTCCTGCAATAGCTTTTGCTATTCTCGTAGCATGTTCTTCTTGTGGTAATGACGGCCCCAGTGTTCCTTCTACTCCATCCGAGCCGGACAAACCTAATGTGCAGATACCTATTAATATAGGCACAACGATAAGCCGTGCAACAGAGACGGCGTTTGAGAATGGTGACCAGATGGGTCTGTTCGTTGTCAACCGCAATGCTGCCGGCAGCGCAGTGCCACTAAAGCCTTCCGGCAACTATGTGGACAACATGCTCTATACTTACGTAACGTCATGGAATCCAGCTTCGGCTCTATACTGGAAGGACGCCGAGACGCATGCCGACTTCTATATGTATTATCCATACACCTCGACTATCACAAGTGTTGACGCAATGCCCTTTAAGGTCAATGCAGACCAAAGCAGCGAGGCTGCTTTCAAGGCCTCTGACCTGATAGTAGGTTCTACACTCGATGTTGTTCCAACTGCTTCCCCCGTGAACATCATGGCAAAGCATATCATGAGCCAGGTGGCTATTGTGCTCAAGGCAGGAGCGGGATTTACAGAAAGCTCACTTGCTGCTTCAAATCCGTCGGTGAGGATCAACAATCTTGTCACTTCGTCAACGGTTAACCTCAGCACGTCGGAAGTAACAATGAACGGAACAGCAAGCAATGTCATACCTTACAAGGACGGCAATGTCTATCGCGCCATTGTTGTTCCACAGACGGTGGAAGGCACCCAGCTTGTAACCGTGACGATTGACGGATATGAATATAAGCTCTCCCAGAACATTACCTTCGTAAGCGGAAAGCGCCACACGCTTAACGTGACTGTCAAGAAGTTAAGCAACGGTGTGAATGTCACTATCGAAGGCTGGGAAGATGACGACGTTGATTATGGTGGCATAGCAAGCTGATCATGATATATAGTAATGTATAAATGAACTTTAAAAACCATTGCATTTAATATGAATTATAAGACACACAAAAACTCTTATATATTTACAGTTGTATTAGTTCTTTGCATGATGCTTGCCGCTTGTTCTGACTATTTGTATGACGAGAACGGCGGCAAGCTGAACAGTGAAGACCGCATACAGTTGTCGGGCGATATCACACAGCTCTCGGTGACGCGTGTCAACGACAGCGGCTTCTGTGACGGCGATGTGATGGGTGTGTATGTTGTTGATTATGATGGCGGCACACCTGGCACGTTGAAGCCCAGCGGTAATCGTGGTGACAATGTTCGCCACACGTATGAAGAGGCCAGCAACCATTGGAATTCTGCTTACGACCTTTTCTGGAAGGACAAGCACACACATATTGATGTGTATGGCTACTATCCCTTCGCCAATCCCGAGAGCATCGACGACTATCAGTTTGAGGTGCAGAAAGACCAAAGCAAGATTTCTGAGGATGGAGAAATGGGCGGCTATGAGGCGAGCGACTTCCTTTGGGGCAAAGTGGGCGATGTAGCTCCCACCACCAATGTCATCCGTCTGCCGTTGTCTCACCGTATGTCCAATGCCCGTGTAACACTGATTCAGGGTTCGGGCTTCGCAGAAGGCGAGTGGGCGAATACAGAGAAGATTGTGCTTGCGCCGAACCTGGTGCGCAAGGCAAGTATCAACCTTGCCAACGGAGAGGTGAAGCCAGCCGGAAGCGTGGAGAGTACAGCCACAATACCCTCGCGCGTAGGCGACGAATGGCGTACCATCGTAGTGCCTCAGACCCTGAAAGCCAGCACCACATTGTTCAGTATCACCATTGGCGGCGTGCCTTACAAGTTTGCCAAGAACGAGGCTCTTACGTACGTTGCTGGAAAGATGATGAACTTCGGCATCAAGGTGGACAAGAAGGCGGGAACTGGACAGTATAAGCTGACATTGGTGAGCGAGAGCATCACGCCGTGGGAGAACGACCTCGTAAGCCATGATGCCACAGCCAAGGAGTATGTGATTGTCAATTCCACTGCCGGACATCTGAAGGAAGCCATAACTGCGGCTAATAAGGACTATACGAAGGTCCGAAATCTCAAGATTACTGGAAATATTAATGCAAAGGATTTCTACTTCATGAGAGATTCTATGAGCCGTCTGTCGGCATTGAATTTGAAAGAAGTTCGAATAAAAGGATGGGGAATGAACGAAGAGTATGAAGAGAATATGGATGATCAAATTCCAAATAGTGCTTTCTATTTCATTCAGACTGTGGGAGGAAGTAATAGTCTCAACAGAATTGTTCTTCCTGACACTTTAAAATCTATTGGTTCAAATGCGTTCTACGGCTGCAAATATCTGTCAGGTTCTCTTATAATCCCTGAAGGTGTGACAGAAATTAGACGTGGAGCTTTCAAAGGATGTACCGGTCTAAATGGAATCTTATCTCTTCCATCTACTCTAAAAAAATTAGGAAATAGAGGCAAAGATGACATGAGTGATGAAGGAACTGACTATTATGGAGGCGTATTTCAAGATTGTAGAAATCTTACAGGAAATTTAATTTTGCCAGATAATTTGGAATTAATTAGAGGATATTGCTTCTCTGGATGTAATGGATTTTATGGTGAATTAAGGTTACCTTCTAAACTTAAGAGATTGGGTAATTGTGCGTTTAGTTATTGTTCTGGTCTCACAGGCTCGTTATCAATACCACAAGGTATTACCGCCCTACCATCTGAAGCATTTCATAACTGTGGTTTTAACGGAACACTAACTTTACATGATGGTATAACAAATATTGCAAACGATGCTTTTGCTAACTGTCATTTCAAAGGCGAATTACACTTGCCAAAAAGACTAAAAGTCATTTCGGAAAACGCCTTCTGGAATAATGATTTTTCTGGAAAGTTAACATTACCATCTACCCTTACCCATATCGCTAGCAACGCTTTTGCCAACAATTGGCGATTGATGGGAGTTCTTGATATTCCTGATGAAGTAGAAAGTATCGGTGAAAGTGCGTTTGCAAACTGTAAAATGTTGGAAGGTCTGGTATTGCCTGAATCGTTGGAAACCATACGTAGAGGAGCATTCGAGAACTGCTTCGGTATAGGTTCGATTGTATGTAAGGGAACAATGCCTGCATATATAGAGAGCGGTGCCTTCGATGGCGTAGCCAAGGACAACTTCACCCTTGAAGTGCCGGAGTCTGCCATTTCGCAGTATCAGGCAGCCAGCGGTTGGTGCGACTTTAAACGCATTGCAGCTCATCACGAGCTGGTATGTCGTCCGTCCGTGGCATGCGCATTGAGCACACAGCATAAGCAGAAACTGGTGATTAATGCCGAGGGCGAGTGGGAAGTGGCAAGCAAGCCCAGCTGGTGTGAGGTGTCTCCTGCCAGCGGCAATAAGAAGACTGAGGTGACCCTGACTATCAAGGGTATGGCAATAACCTCTGGCAACCGTGAGGGCAAGGTGGTGTTCCGACTGAAGAACAAGGACTATACACACGAATGCAGCGTGTCGCAATATGGTTATAAATATGGCGAGGATCAATGGATAACCCTGCAAAAAGCCACCAAGGGACGCAACGGCGGCATCAATATTGTGCTTCTCGGCGATGGATATAACGCCAAGGACATTGCCGACGGCGACTACCTGAAGCACATCAAGCAGGAGATGGAATACTTCTTCGGCATTGAGCCTTACAAGACTTATCGCAATTACTTCAATGTATATACAGCCATACCATTGTCTACGGAAAGCGGAGTAGGAACTGTAAATACCATACGCTACAACCGATTCAGCACCACCTTTACCGGTGGCGTGGGTCTGAAGGCTGACTATGACGAGATATTCAGCTATGCCCTTGGTGCACCGACGGTAAACAAGGGCAACCTGAAAGAGACATTGATAATCATCGTGCCTAACTCCACCGACTACGGCGGCATCTGTCAGATGTGGCCGGACGGTTCAGCCATAGCCTTCTGCCCTCTTAGCACATACGGCTATCCGCTCGACACGCGTGGCGTGGTTCAGCATGAGGCAGGCGGTCACGGATTCGGCAAACTCGGCGATGAATACATCTATCATAATGCCTTCATTGATGCTTGCGACTGTACCTGCTGCGGTCATGTCATGGAATTTAACAGTGCGAAGTCGCTCGGCTGGTATGACAATCTCTCGCTTACGGGCAAGATGCACAATGTAGGCTGGAGCCATCTCATCTTCGACGACCGCTACAGCGACATCGTTGACGTCTACGAGGGCGGCTATATGCACAACCGTGGTGTTTTCCGCTCGGAGCAGAACTCCTGCATGAACAACGACATCCCCTACTATAGCACCATCAGCCGCGAGAGCATCGTGAAGCGCATCAAGCGATATGCCGGTGAGACATTCTCGTTTGAGGAGTTTGTCAAGTATGACAAGCGCGATGCAGGAGACGTGACACGCGGTGTGAACACGGACAACAAGCTCAATGCACATACCTATCAGCATACCCCCGTTATACATAAGGGCAGTCCGCTGAATATGAAGAAGGTGAGAAGACACCGTTGAGTAAGTCATAAACTTGAATCTCTAAAAGAATAAATATGAAGAACTATATAATAAGATATGCCAGTTTGGCGTTAGCTATATTAGGAGTGGTGGCTTGCAGTGAGGAGCATGAAACGGCTCCGAGTCAAGACGCCAAGTCTACGCCGATGTCTTTCGTGGTGACTCATCCGGGTCAGACCCGTGCCACAGCAACAGCCTTTGAGCGTGATGACAGAATAGGTCTGTATGTGGCTGATGTAAATGCCCCGTTGGAGTTGGGCGGCAATCTGGTTAACAACGAGGCTCTCACCTTTGACGGCAACAAATGGGCTGCCAGCCGCACCCTGTTTTGGGACAAAGGTTCGTTCAATGCTTACGCTTACTATCCGTACATCAAAGGGATAAGCAGCATCACCGACCAGCCCTTCAGCGTCAGCACCGACCAGAGCACAGCCAAGACGGCCACTGCTCTCGGCGGTTATGAGGCGAGCGACCTGCTTTTTGCAACAAGCAAGAAAATAATGGCTTCGGTTTCCCCAATCAGACTCACCTTCAAGCATATCATGAGCAAGCTGAAGATACGTCTGATAAAGGGTGAGGATTTCGAGGGCGACATGCCCACCACCGCCACGGTGTATATCCACAACACCGTGCCGACAGCCACCGTGGACCTTCAGGCTGGAGTGGCTACACGCTATGTGAAGGGTAAGCGCCAGACCATCATAGCACGTCAGGACGGCGACACGAGCTATTCTGCCATCATTGTGCCACAGCGCATAGACAACCGACAGCCGCTCATCGAGGTGGTGATGAATGGTGTGAGCTATCTTTTCGAGAGCAAGTTCCAGTTTAAGCCAGGTACAGAGCACCTTGTAAATCTCATCATATCCGACAACCCGGATAAGGTAAAGATAGATATCGGCGGAGAGATACAGGACTGGCAATAACTCTATTTGAATGAAGAAAATAACCTGCATATTGTCAGCCGTAGTGCTGGCACTTACCCTATGGGCAGTAGCTTTATGGCTGCTGCCCTTTGGTGATTATAATGATAACGTCAAGGAGACGCGCTATGGAATGAACGAAGGCATGGAGGTGGTGGAGCAGACCGTGGCTGACGGTCAACGTCAGTATATAGTGGAGGACGCCCGCGGCAACATGCTCTTCCGCATTCCGCTGCGTGGATGTATGATAGACACGCGCTTCCGTAGCGGCAGGCTACGCTTCCGCGAGATGGCGACAGGACGAGAAGGGTATGTAGACACAAACGGTATGGTTACATTCACAGCTGGAACAATGGGGCAAGCCAAGGCTGTAGTGCCCGAAGACAATCTGACGCAACAGAGTGTGGACATGCAAAGCCAGACAGCCGAACCTGCTTCTACGTCTGCCCAGCCACGTCGTGAAAGCCATGTCAAGGCGGTGAGGCTGAGCCAGACAGACATCCGCAAGATAGCACAAAGCAGTCCGTTCTACAACGAGGCGGCTAAGATAGTAAAAGGAAGACTCACGGAGACCGATGCTTCGCACCGCCGGCAGATACTCAACTACTGCGAACATCTGCGCACGGCATACACCACCAAGGACATCGACTTCCTCCGTCAGGTCTTCAGCGACGAGGCTCTGATCATTGTTGGCAATGTGGTGAAAGAGTCGGCTGCCACTGGTGGCGTAGGAGCTGACTCGCGCGTGAGCTACGCTCTGCACACCAAGCGCGACTATCTCTCGCGGCTTGCCAAGGTGTTCGGCATGAACAAGAACGTGGACGTCAAGTTCTCCGACTTCCGCATTATGCGCCATCCCACGAAGGACGGCATCTACGGAGTGTCGCTGCGCCAGCGCTATAAGAGCGACCGTTATGCGGACGACGGCTGGTTGTTCCTGCTATGGGACTTCCGCAATGCCTCCATGCCGCTCATCCATGTGCGTACATGGCAACCTTCTGCCACGGTCAGTGGTGCCGAAGGAGTGATAGACATCTCCGACTTTAATCTTGAATAGACCGTCACTTCCGACTTTAATCTTGAATAGACAAAACATTGTATTATGCTAAACAATAGTTCTCGGACAATAAAGTTGAGCTTTACGCTTCGTAAAGTGGCGCTTTGCGTGGCTTATACCGTAGCTTTGTGGTGTCTGTCGTTGCACGACGCCAAGGCTGCTGACAGCTCGTTCACGGTGGAGAGCTTCCGTCAGTTGCCCACAGACGTGAGCGCCTTCATCGATGCCGTCCGCGACCTTAACGACGAGGCTTGTGCCCTTCTGAAGGTTGTGGCTCCTGCCGACTTCGCCTTCTCTTCGCCGTTGGGCATCGTGGAACGTCGCGACAAGGTGGGCGAGATATGGCTTTTCCTACCCAAAGGCAGCAAGAGCATAACGCTGAAACATCCCCAATGGGGAGTGATGCGCGACTTTCAGTTCGGCACAAAGCTGGAGAGCCGCATGACCTACGAGATGCGTCTTCGCCTGCCGCAGACGGCGTTGGTGGAGAAGCACGACACCATCGTATACACCCAGACCATCGTCGACACCGTAACCGTGGCGCCGCTCCGACGCGTGGTGCCGCTACATGCCTACACGTTGCTCACAGCCTCCATGCATACCGACGGGCCTTCGTGGGGCGTTATGGCAGCCTTGATGAGCCGTCATGGTGGCTATTTGCATGCCAGCACCAATCTTCGTTCCGCCAACAAGACCATAGGAACATGCAATCGCGAGGGTTATCGCAACGGAGCTGCAGCCGTTAAGCCGTATTATACCGGTAAGACGCAGACATCCGAATACGCCATTACTGCGGGCCTGATACACCGCATAAACGACAACCTTAACATCTTTGAGGGAGCTGGTTACGGTAGCCTGACCACAGCATGGCAGCTTGCAGAAAGCGAAGGCGGAGGATGGCTTCGCAACGACGGACTCACCCACAAGGGAGTGGCGGCAGAGATAGGCGTCATCTTTACAACGGGACGACTGAGCCTGAGCGCCTCTACGCTTACCATCGGCGGCAGCCAGTGGCAGGGATGCGTGGGCATAGGCATACTTATAGGCAAAAACCGCGTGACCACAAAGCCCGTCAAGCTTTGACCGACCGTATAAATATATATGTGAATCAGACTCTCTATATATGAATCATAGCTTAAATCTTAATATGTTCCATCGTTTATATTTCGCATTCATGGCCGTCCTGACGCTTATGTGTTCGTGCAGTAGTGACAGACCGGACAGCCTTGAGCCGCATTTGCAGACGCTGCAAGCCACCGACATAACCCGTACGGAAGCCACCATTTCCGGAATGTGCCAAACGGACAAGGCTACGCAGATGCCGCAGTTGTGGTTTCGTTACGGTGCCGATGAGAGTATGTCTGAGCGTTCGGACGTGCTTGACAACGTGGACGGAAGTGTGAGCATGCGCTTACGCAACCTCACGGCTGGCACCACATATTACTATATGCTGCAAGGCGGCAACGGCACGGCTGTGCTGTCCGGCGAGCCTCTCAGTTTCACGACCCTCCCAAACCTGCAGCCAACAATGGGCGAGGTGAAGGTGTTGAGCAGCAGTCCTATGAGTGTGATTGTGGGCTACAGCATTGCCGACGACGGTGGCGACGATATAACCGAAAGCGGTTGTCGAGTGTCGCGGCAGGACGGAGCCGACATGGACGGTGGCAGCGAAAAGCAAATCACCATAATGCAGACAGGCTCTGTAGGCGCTGATGGCTTCTTCCGTCTGCGCATAGGCAATCTGCAGCCAAACACTACATACGTCATCACGGCGTTCGCAAGAAACAGGAACGGTGAGGCGGTGGGCGAACCGCTATCCTACACCACGTCTTCGGCAGTAACCCTTGATAAGCCGGGCATGCTGTCCGTTGTCATTGGCGACGACATATATAAATACACCACCATCACGATAGCCGGACCTCTTAACGGCGACGACCTGCGCACTCTGCGCCACATGGCAGGACTCGGCATCGACGGCAACGCCACAGACGGACGCCTTGCCGACATCGACATCTCCGGAGCGAGCATCGTAGCTGGAGGCGGAACGTATGACGCGTCGCACTATTCCGATGACAATGTCGTAGGAGTGGGACTGTTTGCCTCATGCGTAAATCTGAAGAACATAAACCTGCCCATGGACGTCGTTAGGATAGAAAAGGATGCTTTCCTTAATTGTTCCTCGTTGCGCAGCATCGTCATACCTGCCTCAGTCAACGACATTGTGCCGTCGGCCGGCTGTACGTCGCTTGAGAACATAAGCGTCTCGGAAGCCAACACAGCCTTTGCAAGCCGCGACGGAGTGCTTATGAGTCGTGACGGCAAGAGCATATTGTGGTTCCCGATGGGCAAGCGTGGCGAATACTCGTTGCCTGCCACAGTAACGGCAATAGGAGCGTATGCCTTCCGCGACTGCAGCATAGAGAAGTTCGTCTTCCCTGCAGGACTTGCAAAGTTAGGCGAGTGCGCCTTCTATAACAGTAAAGTGAAGGAGGTGGTGCTCCCTTCCACGCTGAAACTGTTGCCCACGGGCGTGTTCCAGAAATGCGCCAGCCTGAAGACTGTGCGCTTAGGCGACGACGTGGAGCTGCTGTCAGACCGCGTGTTTGACGGTTGTCCGCTTGCCGATCTCTACATCAGCGCCCCTACGCCGCCAGTATGCAGCCCCAATACGTTTACCACAACCGGCACCGACTTTACCAAGACCTGCCGTCTGCATGTGCCGATGGGCAAGAAGAAATACTATCGTGCAAATTCTAAATGGAATGTTTTTGATAATATCGTAGAAGAATGAAATCACCTGAAATAGAAGAACTCAAGCGTCTCGTCAAGGAGAAATACGAGGACACACTTGCCACGTCCACCGACTTTGAGGTGTTCTCGCTTATGCTTAAGAATAAATACAGCGCTGCTGTGTCGGCATCTACGTTGAAGCGTCTGTACGACTATGTCGGCGACGAGCACAAGCCACGCATGGCCACTCTGAATGCGCTGTCGCGTTATATCGGTCATCCTGACTTCAGCGGATTCGTGGCATGGCTGAAGACCAGTCCTTGTTACAACTCGTCGTTCTTCAATGCTGACCAGCTCATGAGCAGCGACCTTCGTTGCGGCGACGAGGTGGAGATAGGCTGGAGTCCCAACCGCATGGTACGTCTGGAATACTTAGGGAACAGCCGCTATACGGTCATTGAGTCGCGCAACAGCAAGATGTTGTTTGGCGACGTCTTTGTCACGGGATGTTTCATCGCCGAGCAACCGCTTTACCTGCCGTTCCTCGAGCGTGACGGCGAGCGTACGCCTCCGTTCGTGGCCGGACGCAACGGTGGACTCTCTATAGTCAGAATATTAAAGACATGCGACAATGAATGATAAGGATAAACAACCTACATCGGGATTCGTGTCTGATATAGGTGACGAGAGCGACTTCAATTCTACGCGTCATAACGGCGGATTCACGAACATAAGCGAGGCTTACGTATCTAAATCGGGCTTTAACCGCATTTTCTCTGCCGTTCGTTACGGCAAGCGCTATATGCTGAAATGCCTGAAGCCCGACTTCGCCTACACCCCGATATATCGTCAGGCGCTCATGAAGGAGTTCGAGATAGGGCTGCAGCTCGACCATCCCAACATCTGCCGCACCATAAGCATGGATCCGGTGGGCGAACTGGGCGACTGCATAGTGATGGAGTATGTGGACGGCGAGACGCTCGAAGCGGCTGTCAAAGGCGGCAATATGACGGAGGATAAGGTGCGCAAGATAGCCTCCCAACTGCTCGACGCCATGGAATATATGCACGCCAAGCAGATCGTGCACCGCGATATCAAGCCTTCAAATATCATGCTCACCCATCGTGGCGGCGACGTGAAGCTCATCGACTTCGGACTCTCCGACAGCGAGACGTTCTGCGTGCTGAAGATTCCGGCTGGCACAATCGGCTATATGGCGCCCGAACAACTGCAGCCTGGAGCAAAGAGCGACCCCTGCGCCGACATCTATTCGTTCGGAAAGGTGCTGGAATATATGGCTGAGGCTGCCCATTGCAAGAGTCTTGCAAGGGTGGGGCAGAAGTGTGCTGCTGCCGACCGTGCCCGCCGTCCCGCCGACATCGCCCAGGTAAGGCGCCTGATGGCAGACGGCGAAAGGTCGTTCGCAGTTGTGAACGCTCTCCTCATAGCATTGGCATTGGTGCTGCTCATCGTCATAGGCGCGATGATAAACTCACGCCAGACCAAACAGGCAGACGCCGTAAACGCCGACTCTGTTTCTGAGAAAGCAGCCAATAAGGTGATGGATAGCAGTCTTTGGTGAGGTGTGAAAGTAATTCCTTCTTCGAAATAATAATAATCTGCGGATTGTTGCGTTATACATTTATATGCAATGGACTGACCAAATACGTAGAGTCAAGATTCTTCTTGTGTTTGCTGCGGTGATAATAGCCGTGGCATCACTTGTCGTGTCACATATCCTCATACGCGATCTCGCTACGGAGGAGCATAACAAGATGGAGGTGTGGGCGGAGGCTATGCGTACGCTTAACCGCGCCGACGAGAACACCGACATCAATCTGGTGCTGAAGGTCATTAACGGCAACAACACCATTCCCGTAATCGTGCTCGACTCGAAAGGCGACGTACAGGCTTACCGAAATCTTGTCATCAAGGACTGCGCCAACGAAGCCGACACGATGCGCTTCGTGACCGACATGGGACATCATCTCCTGCTGGAGAAACGCAACATACGCATCGCCATTGACGACAATCCTGAGAACGGCGTGGCTAACGCTGACTACATAAACGTGTGCTACGACGACTCCGTTATGCTGCGCCGACTGGCTTCTTATCCTTACATACAGTTGGGTGTGGTGATGATTTTCGTGGTGATAGCCATATTCGCACTCCTTACTTCCAAACGCGCCGAGCAGAACAAGGTGTGGGTGGGACTGTCAAAGGAGACGGCGCACCAGTTGGGCACGCCCATTTCCAGCCTTATGGCATGGGTGGAAATACTCAAGGAAACCTATCCCGACGACGACCTCATACCCGAAATGAACAAGGACGTGAAGCGACTGCAGCTCATTGCAGACCGCTTCTCGAAGATAGGCTCCCTGCCCGAACCTGTGGAGACCGACCTCAAGGAGGCGCTCGAACATGTCATAGACTATATGGACCGACGCACTTCCAATAAGGTGAAGATGATTCGCGACTTCCCCGACGACGACATACAGGTGAAGATCAATGCTTCGCTCTTCGAGTGGGTGATAGAAAACCTGTCGAAGAACGCCGTGGACGCAATGGGCGGCGAAGGCACCATCACGCTGAAGGTGTTCGAGGAGAACAGGAAAGCCGTCGTGGAAGTGACCGATACGGGCAAGGGCATCCGCAGCAAGGACATCCGAAACGTCTTCCGACCCGGCTTCACCACCAAGAAAAGAGGCTGGGGACTGGGCCTCTCGCTCGCCAAGCGCATCGTGGAGGAATATCACAAAGGACGCATCTTCGTGAAGTGGTCGGAAGTGGGTGTAGGCACCACATTCCGCATAGAACTAAAGAAATAACCCGTATAAACCCAAAAACTTTTGAAAGAATATATTGTTTGTCGGAAAATATTCGTAACTTTGCACACCAAATGTGTAGTTCAGAACAACTTAAGATAAATCTGAAGGATTTGGACGAGGGCCGTACAGCCCTTCAGTTCCACCTTGGCGACGCTTGGTTCGGCTCCTTGGAAGAGGACGAAATCAAGCGCGGAGAAGTGTGTGTGTCTGTAGACATACGCCGTACAGAAAGCTATTTTGAGCTCGACATCCATACCGAAGGCTCCGTCGTTATTCCGTGCGACCTCTGCCTCGACGATATGGACCAGCCCATCGAGACGGACGACCGCCTCGTGGTGAAGTTTGGAGAAGAATATTCCGAGGACGACGACCTCGTGACGGTGGAAGAGGGTGATGGCACGCTCGACCTCTCATGGTTCGTCTACGAATTTATAGCTCTCAACGTTCCCATTAAGCACGTTCATGCACCTGGAAAATGCAACGCGGCGATGATTAAGGCTCTGGAAGAGCACTCAGCTACCCGAAGTAGTGATGAGGACGAAGAGACAGCGGTAGATCCGCGATGGAATGAACTTGAAAAATTAAAAACAATAATTAAAGATTAAAGAAAAATGGCACATCCTAAAAGAAGACAGTCAAAGACACGTACACTTAAGAGAAGAACTCATGATAAGGCAGTAGCTCCTACATTGGCAGTATGCCCTAACTGTGGCGCTTACTACGTATACCACACAGTATGTCCTACTTGTGGCTACTATCGTGGCAAGGTGGCTATCGTAAAGGAAGTTGCTGAATAATTAATTTTACCACGATGGGTAAGATAAACGCAGTAATCACCGGTGTTGGCGGATACGTGCCTGACTATGTCCTCACCAATGAGGAGCTGTCGCGCATGGTGGACACCAGCGACGAGTGGATTATGACTCGTGTCGGCATCAAGGAACGTCACATCCTCACAGAAGAGGGTCTTGGTACGAGCTACATGGCGCGTAAGGCTGCCAAGGAGCTTATCAAGAAGACTGGTGTTGATCCCGACACTATCGACGCGCTCATCGTCACCACTACAACTCCTGACTATAAGTTCCCCTCTACAGCGTCCATCGTTCTGGGTAAGCTGGGACTGAAGAACGCTTTCGCTTTCGACCTTGAGGCTGCATGCTGCGGATTCATCTATACGCTCGACGTTGCTGCTTCAATGATTCAGAGTGGTCGCTTCAAGAAGATTATCGTCATCGGTGCCGACAAGATGTCGTCACTCGTCGATTATCAGGACCGCTCTACTTGTGTGCTCTTCGGCGACGGTGCCGGAGCAGTGCTCTTGGAGGCAACAGAAGAGGAGAATGTCGGCGTTGTCAATTCGTACATGCGTACGGACGGCAAGGGTCTGCCCTTCCTTCACATGAAGGCAGGTGGCTCTGTTTGTCCTCCGTCGAAGTTTACGGTGGACCACCGTCTGCACTACCTCCATCAGGAGGGACGCACCGTGTTCCGTTATGCCGTGACCAACATGGGCGACGACGTTACAGAGGTGATGAAGATGAATAACCTTACTGTTGATGATGTCAACTGGGTGATTCCTCACGAGGCTAACCTCCGCATCATCGAGGCAGTGACCAAGCGTGTCGGTTTGCCTATGGATAAGGTGGTGGTGAACATCGAACGCTACGGCAATACAAGTGCCGCCACAATTCCTTTGGCATTGTGGGACCACGAGAAGAACCTGAAGAAGGGCGACAACGTCATCTTCACAGCCTTCGGCGCAGGCTTCGTTCACGGAGCTTCGTTCTATAAGTGGGCGTACGACGGCGCAGCCGTAAAGTAATCAGAAATCTATACAAGACACCTTTATAAAAAGAGGGTGTGTCAGAACGGATAACCGTTTTGGCACACCCTCTTTGCTGTTTATAATCTTCTTCCTGCTTCGTCCACCAGTTCCTTTATCTGGTCGTTGAAGTCGCGCTCGGCGAGGAGAGTCTCTATGGTCAGATGCATGCGATAGCGCCAGTAGTGCTTCGGGTTGGCGGGGATGTTGATGCGCTCGGCGTTGGCGTCCTTCAGTCTGATGTTCTCGTCAATGGCGAGCCAGTCCTGTAGCGAGAGGATGCACAGCATGGAGGGAGAGGTCAGCTGGCGTGAGATGATGTCGCGGGCGAGCCATCCGGGGAGCGGGTGAGGTGCTGCGCCGACATGATAGAGCATGGAGTTGTAGAAGTCCTGCGTGCGTTCCTCGTCCTCGTTCCACCACTGGCGCAGCGTAGGCATGTCGTGTGTGGAGACTGTGCATACGGAACGGTAAGGATTGCGCGAGAGCTGGCCGAAGCGTACGTTCGGGTCCTTCGGCATCTGCTGTAGCTCAAGGCTAAGGATGCGAAGCTCCTGCATCACCCAGGGCACGCAGTCGGGCACCATGCCGAGGTCCTCACCGCAGACCAGCATACGCGTTGCCTGCACCAGACGCGGCAGCTTCTTCATTGCCTCCGTATACCAGAAGTCGTTGTTGCGGCGATAATAGTAGTCGTTATACAGACGGTTGAAAGCGTCCTTGTCCTTATCCCACAGTGCCTCGTAGCGGCAGGTGGTCTGCGCTGTGATGCGCGGATGGAAGAGCTTTGGGTTCTGTCGGTCGCGGATGAAGAGCACGTCCTGCACGAGCTTATACAGTCCTTCTCGCAGAAGAATGTCCTTCTCCGATGTCTTCTCCTTGAATACAGCCTCAATCTTACGCTCCGTATCATATTCAGGCTTAAGCTTGTAGAGGTCGTCACGGTCAGCTTCGAGGTAAGTATTGACAACCTCTTCAGCTAATTCTCCGAACACACGGTCCACCACCCAACGGGCTATGAACGGGCGTGTGAACGCTTCCTCCTGTAAGTGCAGTCCGTAACTCTCAATCTCTTCGCACGTCATACCGAGAACCGGCTGGAACTGTCCGAGCAGACCATGCACGCATTCGGTAGGAATGGCCCAGATGCGGAAGAAGCCGAGAATGTGGTCGATGCGGTAAGCGTCGAAATACTTCTGCATGTTCTGGAATCGTCTTTCCCACCATTTACATCCGTCGCCGATCATCCGCTCCCAGTTGTACGTTGGGAATCCCCAGTTCTGACCGTTTTCAGAGAACGGGTCTGGCGGGGCGCCCGCCTGCGAATCGAGGTGGAAATATTCGGGTTCGTGCCACACATCGCAGCTGTTGCGGTTGACGCCGATGGGGATGTCGCCTTTCAGAATTACGCCGCGAGCCTTGGCATACTCGTGAGCCGAGCGCATCTGACGGTCGAGGATGTACTGCACGAAATAGAAGAAAGCCACGTCCTTGTATGCCTTTGAGCTTGGATCGGACAAAGGTTTGCGGTCAGCCTCGTCCCACTGGTTGTGGTCGAGCCATGTATTGAAGAGGCACGAGCCGTACTTGTCGCGCAGATAGCAGAACTGAGCGTAAGGCACCAGCCAGTGCTGGCTCTCCTCGAAGAACTCCTTGAAGTCGTCCGAAGCAAGCATCTCCTTTCCCTCCTGCTGGAAGAGAAGGTGCAGATAGCGCAGCTTGACGTTGTTGACACGCTCATAATCAATCTGCGGCAGAGCGTTCAGCTCCTCGCGTAACATGTCGAAGCGGTCTGCCTCCACCTTGTCCTTGAGCTGCGGCAGCTGACGCAAGTCGGCATACTGCGGGTGCAGGGCATAGATGCTGATGCAGGAATAAGGATAAGAGTCGGTCCAAGTGTGTGTGGACGTGCTGTCGTTGATTGGAAGAACCTGCAGCACGCGCTGATGAGTCTTAGCCACCCAGTCAATCATAAGCTTCAGGTCGCCGAAGTCGCCCACACCGTAGCTGCCTTCCGAACGCAGCGAGAATACGGGGATGAGCGTGCCAGCCACCTTCTCGTCGCAGAGCGCGAAGAAAGCCTGGTCGAGCACAGCCACGTGAGTTTCGCCCTCGTTCATTGTTGGAATGTCGAGCACGCGGTTTTCGCAAGTCTCCCAAAGTTCGTCGCCCTTATCGTCGAATGCCACGAACTTAAACTCCATCTTCATATCCTCAGCCTCTACCTCGTTCACGCAGCTTGCCTTCTTGTTGCGCTGCAAGGTTCTGTAGTAGGGATTGCGCTGCAAAGCCTCTATACGCTTGGTGTGCTGCAAAGCCACATAGCGGTCAACGTCGATGTCCACCATCCATTCGTTATGGTTCTGCTCGGTCATAGGAATCGCCTTGGTAAGGTCCCAGTTGCCGAGGAAATCGCCTGCACCCAATAAGGTCAGACGGCTTCCTATGCGGAGCTGCGGAGCACGCACCACCAATCTGAGGACGCGTGGCAGATCAGTCGGCGTCACCTTTCCCTCAGCGCGTCGGTTGACGCAGTCGGTGAATGCCGAGCTGTAGAGATAAGTGTCGCAGGGGATATCGTGCCATCGGTCATGCACGACGTATCGTTTTGCGGCAGTGGCGTTAAGGTATAGCAGATGCTTCATCATCTTCCATTCTGTTCGCTTGATGCCGCGATAGTTTCTCACACTATAGTAGTAGCTTACCTTTGTGGTGTCTTCCGGAACGTCAATGTCGCACGACCAGTTGAGGCCGTCGCGCGTGAACATCAGTACGCTGTCCGCAGACTCATCCTGACCCTCCACGTTCAGCAGAAGTTCTTCTCCAAAGGCAGTCTTGTATTGGATGTCGAAATAGATTTTCATGTTAGTATAGTTTGTTTTAAATGCAAAATTAAGAAAATAATCATATAAACCTATAAAGGTGGATGCTATTTTTTAAAATGTTAGGCTTAATCCTTTACCTTTATGTAAAAGTTGGTTTAAAGCGACCATAAGGCAAAAAAAATACGTAACTTTGCATGTCATTATATACCTTACCACATTATAAATAAACAACCACTTATATTACTAACAATCATAAAATCAACCCAGCTATGAAGAAATTGTCATTTCTTTTCTTTCTTATCGTAGCAAGCATAACGGCATTTGCCGGTAATGTAAGCTCGGGCAAGAAGGCTGCTCCGTTGCGCGCCGCTGCCAAGATGCCGACGTTCTGCAGCGAGACAGACGCCAATCCGCAGTATTACATCGTGACGTTCAATCGTTCGGGAACGTGCATGAGCGAGAGCACCAACGGTACGGACAACTGCATCCGACTCTACAACTCCACTGGTGACGCTTCGCAGCAGTGGAAGCTCGTGGGCACGCAGGACAACTTCCAGTTTGTCAACAAGAACGGCAATTATGCCGTTGTCAGCTCAGAGTCAATCTATACTTCTGAGGGAGGCACCAATCCCAACCCTATCCGCGCTTCTAAGTCGGCACAGCCCGGCGGCTACAAGCTCGTGGTAAGCAGCTGCATGGACAACGGTGCAGGCTTTGAGGTTATCGCAAACTCGAAGTCGGGCAACAACTATATGAATCTTTGGGGCGACCCGAGAGGTGGCAATACCATCGGCTTCTGGAAGGTTGGCGACCAGAACAACGTGGTTTCGTTCACCAAGCCCGGTGCCATGAACGGCGCACTCGACTATAAGACAGTCGGCATAACGGGATATTCACCCACCAACATGCTCACACTCTGGTATGACGAGCCAGCCACAACAGCACAGCTTTACAGCGGCGGACAGGGTTACAGCAACTGGATGGAGTATGCATTGCCCATCGGTGACGGACAGTTCGGCGCAAGTCTCTTCGGCGGTGCCTATAAGGACGAAATCCAGTTTAACGAGAAGACCCTCTGGTCAGGAACTGCAGCACGTTCGCCCTACGGCGGTAAGGGATATGGCAAGTATGAGAACTTCGGTTCGGTCTTTGCCGAGGACCTCAGCGGATGCTGCGGCACAACCGACGAGACAGCCGCTACGGGATATCTGCGTCAGCTGGATCTGACCACAGCAACCGGACTCACACAGTTCACTTCTCCCGAGGGCGTTACATATACACGCCAGTATATCGCTTCAAATCCGGCTCGCGTCGTAGCCGCTCACTACGCAGCTGACGCCAAGGGCAAGATAAGCATGCGCTTCACTCTCGTTCCGGGAGCGGTGCTTACAAGCAACGTGACGTACGAGAACGAGGAGGCTAAGTTTAACGGCAAGCTGGACCTCATCAGCTATAGCGCCGTTATGAAGGTCATCCCCAAAGGCGGAACAGTGGAGACAACGGAGGAAGGCATCACCGTAACAGACGCTGACGAAGTGCTCGTCATCCTCGCAGGTGGCACCGACTACGACATCTCTTCACCCACATACATCGCCAACACCTCTTCACTCGTCTCAGACATCGAGGCTCGCGCTACGGCAGCAGCCGACAAGGGATGGAGAGCACTCTATGACGAACACCTCGCAGACTACGCTTCACTCTTCGGACGTCTGGACTTCCATCTTGACGGAACAGCCAATACGCTGCCCACCAACAAGCTCATCGACACATACAACAGCGGCAACGGCGACAATGCCCTTATGCTGGAGCAGCTCTATTTTGCCTACGGACGTTATCTGGAGATTGCCTCTTCACGCGGCGTTGACCTCCCGTCCAACCTTCAGGGCATCTGGAGCAACATGGTGCAGCCGGCTTGGAACGCCGATATCCACTCTAACATCAACGTACAGATGAACTACTGGCCGGCTGAACCGACCAACCTCAGCGAGATGCACCTGCCGTTCCTCAACTACATCTGGAACCTCGCAGAGAACCACACCGAATGGAAGCAGTGGGCACAGATGCAGGGACAGGACCGTGGTTGGACCTGCTTCACAGAGAACAACATCTTCGGTGGCGTAAGCTCGTTCAAGAACAACTACGTCATTGCCAATGCGTGGTACGCCTCACACCTCTGGCAGCACTATCGCTATACGCTCGACCGTGACTATCTGAAGCGCGTATTCCCTGCAATGCTCTCTGCATCACAGTTCTGGATGGACCGTCTGATATTGGCTTCCGACGGCACTTACGAGACTCCTAACGAGTGGTCGCCGGAGCACGGACCCGACGCCGAGAACGGCGTGGCTCACGCACAGCAGCTCGTTTACGATCTCTTCGACAATACTCTCAAGGCCATTGACGTACTTGGCGACGACGCCAACGTCACAGAAACAGACCTTGCCGACCTTAAGACAAAGTTCGCGAAGCTGGACAACGGTCTGCATACCGAGACATACACGGGCAACTGGGGCTCAGACCGCATCGCCTCTGGCACGCAGATTATGCGCGAATGGAAGTACAGCCGCTATACTGCCACCACCGAAGGCCGCGACCACAGACACATGTCGCACCTGATGTGCCTCTATCCGTTCTCTCAGGTGGAGCCGGGAACAGAGCTTTTCGACGCTGCTGTCAACTCACTCCGCCTCCGTGGCGACGGCGCAACGGGATGGTCAATGGGATGGAAGATTAATCTTTGGGCACGTGCCCTTGACGGCGACCACGCCCGTAAGATTCTTAACAACGCCCTCCGCCACAGCAATGGCGACGCAGGTGTGTTCTATAACCTCTTCGATTCGCACGCTCCGTTCCAGATTGACGGCAACTTCGGCGCTTGCGCTGGTATGGCAGAGATGCTCATGCAGAGCAACAGCGGCACCATCCGCATCCTCCCCGCACTGCCTTCTGCATGGAAGACCGGACACATCGACGGCATGAAGGCAGTAGGCGACTTCACTGTAAGCATCCAGTGGAAGAACAACAAGCCCACTCTTGTGACCATCACAAGCAATCAGGGACAGACAGCTCCGCTTATCTGCGAGGGTATTGGCAATGCAAAGGTGTACGTGAACGACGTGCTTACTACCGATTTCGCTTTCGATTCGACAGACCAAACCACTCTCTCAGGCAAGGCTGGCACCGTGTATGTGTTCGACTTCGAGGGCACATACAATCCGCCTACAGCCATCGACCGCATCGAGAACGAGGTGAAGGGCAACGGACAGACCTATAACCTCCAGGGTCAGAAGGTAGGCAAGAACTACCGCGGAATCGTAATACGTAACGGAAAGAAAACAGTAAACAAGTAGACCTTGTCTACTAAAAACGAACTATGAGAATAAACTATTTGATTGGAACCGCCACTGTTGCCGCTCTGCTTTTCGGCAATGTGGCTATGGCGCAGAAGAAGGTGGCGCGCAAGTCAGCGCCCCGCGCCCTGCAGACAGCCTCCGGACCTAACCGCACCATGCCCCTCAAGACGGTGCCGAAGGTTTCGGCTGAGGCTCCGTTTGACGAGTCATGGGTGGAGAACGAGAAGGTGTTTGAGCACTGGAAGCAGAAGGCTCACGCCACGTTCATCCCTTATTCGTCTACAGCACTTATGCAGAAGGACGACTGCTACAGATTCCCTTGGCTTGAGCCGAAGCACGCTGACGTGCTCTCGCTCAACGGCGACTGGAAATTCCATTACACGGCGGACCGCAGCAAGGGTCGTCCGGGCAAGGACGACTTCTATGCTGACAACGCTGATGTGTCGGGTTGGGACAACATCCGTGTGCCGCTCAACTGGGAAATGGCTGGCTATGACGTGCCCGTATATAACAATGTGGGCTATCCTTTCCACAACAATCCGCCTTTCATCAAGGCGTTTGACGACAACTTCGACAAGAATCCGGTGGGTTCGTATCGCCGCAACTTCACTCTTCCTGAGAACTGGAAGGACGGTCGCCGAGTGTTTATTCACTTCGACGGAGCTTGCAGCGCCATCGTGGTATGGGTGAACGGACAGTACGCCGGTTACTCGCAGGGCGCCAATACGGATGCCGAGTTCGACGTTACCAACTATGTACGCAAGGGCGAGAACAACGTGTCGGTACGCGTATACCGCTGGTCGGACGGTTCGTATCTCGAAGGTCAGGACATGTGGCACCTCGCAGGTATTCACCGCGACGTATATCTGGTGTCAACTCCGCGCACCTTCGTGTTCGACCATTACATCACATCTACGCTTGATGCAGCCAGCAAGTACACAGAGGGTTCGCTCAATGTGGCTCTGACCGTCAACAATCCGATGTATGACAAGGTGACGAAAAACCTTGAGGTAGAGCTTCTCGACGCCAATGACAAGCTCGTCGCAAGCCAGAATGTTCAGGCTGTGATGACAGCAAAGGACTCTCACAAGACCTTCAACGTGAATATGGAGGGACTGAAGGGACTGACACCTTGGTCGTCAGAGAATCCTTATCTCTACACCGTCATAGTGCGCCAGAAGCAGGGCGACAAGGAAGAGATGGTCTTCTCAACGAAGTATGGTTTCCGTTCTGTTGAACAGCGCGGCAATCTTATCTATGTTAACGGCGAGCGTGTCTTCTTCAAGGGTGTGAACACGCAGGACATCCATCCTCTCCTTGGTCACGCCATCGACACCGAGACAATGCTGAAGGACGTGGTGCTGATGAAGCAGGCTAACGTCAATACTGTCCGTACAAGCCACTATCCGCGTCAGCCGCGTATGTACGCCATGTTCGATTACTACGGCCTTTACTGCATGAACGAGGCTGATGTGGAATGCCATAACAACCAGTCGCTCTCTGACACTCCGTCTTGGGAGAATGCTTACGTGGACCGCACCGAGCGTATGGTGCTCCGCGACCGCAACCATCCGAGCGTGGTGTTCTGGTCGTTGGGTAACGAGTCGGGTGGCGGATGTAACTTCCAAGCTACATACGACTGCGTGAAGCGTCTGCTTCCGGGTCGCGACAACTTCGTACACTACGAGGGCTACAACCACGGCGAGAAGTATTCTGACTTCGGTTCGGACATGTATCCGAAGGTGGAGAAGGTCATCGAGCAGAGCAGCGGTCTGCACGGCAAGCCTTACTTTATCTGCGAGTATGCACATGCAATGGGTCAGGCAGTCGGCAACCTTCAGGAATACTGGGACGTTATTGAGAAGAGCACGGGCATCGTGGGTGGCTGTATCTGGGACTGGGTGGACCAGGGTATCTACGATACACGTCGCATCAAGGAGCACAAGCCTCTTATTGACAGCAAGACAGGTCTTCACTATTATACTTCAGGTTATGATTACACACGCATGAATCGTGGTGACAATGGATTCCAGGGCGACTTCATGTCCAACGGTATCATCACTCCGGGACGTGAGTGGACAGCCAAGCTTGAGGAGGTGAAGTACGTATATCGCAATGCCGACTTTGTTGGCTTCAAGAACCACAAGGCCGCTATTAAGAACAAGAGCGCATTCACCAACCTTGCTGATGCCTATACATTGACATACCGCGTACTTGCTGACGGCAAGGAGGTGGAGAAGGGCACTGCTGCCGTTCCTTCATGCAAGCCGGGTGCAACATGCGAGGTGGACATCCCTTACACAACAGCCGTAAGCGCTGACAAGGAGTATGTGGTGGAGCTGAGCCTTAATCTCAAGAACAACGCTTCATGGGCTAAGAAGGGCTACTCAATGGTGGCAACACAGTTTAAGCTTGGTGCTGACGCTGCTGTAGCAAGCGTTCCCGTTGCTGACCCGACATTCGTAGAGCAGCCCCACGGCACTCTGCCCGTTATCGGCAAGCTGAAGGGCAAGCTGAAGATTGAGGGTCGTAAGGTTGTCGGTAAGAACTTCGCCATCAGCTTCGCAGAGAACGGAACAATAGCAGATTGGACTTTCAACGGCAAGCAGATTGTTATGCCTGAGGCTGGTCCCGACTTCAACGGTTTCCGCCGTATCGCCAACGACAATATCTCACTCGGCGCTACCGGTGGTGTAGCTGAGAACGAGAACAAGGAAGAAGGTGCTATCTCTGGTCAGAAGCATCTCGTAAAGGCTCCGACAAAGCAGGGCAAGAACGTTGTTGTGAAGACCACAGTGGGCAACGGCAAGGACACACACGCCATCGTATATACCATCTATCCTAACGGAGTGGTGGACATGAAGGTGACATTCGAGAACTCGTCTGTAGACACTCGTCGTGTCGGCATAACCATGCAGTTCGCTCCGGGTATGGAGAATGTGGAGTATTACGCCAAGGGTCCGTGGTCTAACTACATCGACCGTCAGCGCAGCCAAATGCTCGGCAGATACACCACAACCGTAGACGGCATGTTTGAGGAGCAGAGTGCTCCGCAGACAATGGGCGATCGTCAGGGCTTGCGCAACTTGAAGTTGTCTGGCAACGGCACGTCTCTCGATATCACCGTAGAGGGAATGCTCGCATTCTCGCTCTCTCACGTAGACGACCAGCAGTTCAATTATGACGTCTTCTATGGCGGCAAGCATCCTTACGACCTCACACGCAGCCCGCAGGTGTTCGCTCACTTCGACATCTGGCAGCGTGGCATTGGTAACCACTCATGCGGCGGCGACTCTTGTCTCCCGCAGTATCAGGTCCCAACCGGCAAGCACGTCGTAACCATGCGATTTGCTCCGAAGGCAGAGTAAGGGGATAGGCGCTCTAGACGCTCTGGCTTTTCTAGAGTTTCTAGAGCTTCTAGAGCTTCTAGATGTTCTAGATTATCTAGGCCTTTCTATGATAATAAAAAAAGCAGAGCTTTAACTTTCTATGGTTAAAGCTCTGCTTTTTTCGTATGCTGCTTTTCCTTATCCTCTTATTTCTTCACTCCCATATTCCACAGCGTGAAGCTCAGGAGATCGGCCTGTTCCTGGAGGCGCTTTGCCAGTGGCTTGCCTCCGCCGTGACCGGCGTTAACGCCGATGCTGATAAGGACCGGTGCCTTTCCTGCCTGACATTCCTGCAGGCGTGCTGCGAACTTGAACGAGTGGGCTGGTACCACACGATCGTCGTGGTCGGCTGTGGTGACGAGGGTGGCGGGATAGCTTACACCAGGCTTCAGGGTGTGGAGCGGCGAGTAAGCCTTGAGATATTCGAACATCTCCTTCGAATCCTCCGATGTGCCGTAGTCAGGTGCCCAGTTCCAACCGATTGTGAACTTATGGTATCTGAGCATATCCATAACGCCTACTGCGGGCAGACACACCTTGTAGAGGTCAGGACGCTGCGTCATGCAGGCTCCTACGAGCAGACCACCGTTGCTGCCACCTTGGATGGCGAGATAGTCCTTCGAAGTATAGCCCTTATTGATGAGCAGTTCGGCTGCTGCAATGAAGTCGTCGAAGACGTTCTGCTTCTGCAATTTCGTTCCAGCCACATGCCATTCCTCGCCGTACTCTCCGCCACCACGCAGAACAGCATGCACGTAAATGCCGCCGCGCTCCATGAAGGGAATGTAGTTGGAAAGGAAGAAGGGATTGTATGAGAGGTTGAAACCGCCGTAGCCGTAGAGCAGAAGCGGATTCTTGCCGTTCATCTTTAGTCCTTTCTTATAGGTGATGAAGAGGGGAGCACGTGTACCGTCCTTCGACGTATAGAACACCATCTCCGTCTTGTAGTCCTGCGAACGGAACGACGTCTTCGGCGCTGCCCAGACCTTGCTTGTTCCTGCCGTCATATCATAGCTGTATACAGTGGAAGGAGTGGTGTATGACGTGAACGAATAATAAACTTCCTTCTGTCCTCGCTTGCCGCTTGCGCTGACCGAACCGTATGTCGGCAGCTCTATCTCCGAGAGACGCTTGCCGTCCAGAGAGTAGACATAGAGCTGATGGCAGTTGTCCTTCATGTATTTCAGAATCATGCGGTCGCCGGCGAAAGTCACTCCGTCAAGCACGCTCTCGCTCTCCGCCACCACTTCTTTCCAGTCGCCATATCCCGGCTTGTTGATGTCAGCCACCATCAGTCGGTAACGCGGTGCGTCGGCGTTGGTAAGGATATACATCTTGCCGTCAATGGTCTGCACGGGATTATATATATAGTCAGCATTGGCACACATCTGTATGAACTGCGAGTTGGGCTGCTTCAAGTCGCGGACGAAGAGATTATTGCCGTTCGCCATACCAGCCTCGGTCAGGTACATCACCGTTTCGTCGCGGTCGATGCTTACGCTATAGAAGCGCAGCGGCTGCGTGGGGTTCTGATAGAACAGGCGGTCTTCGCTCTGCGGCGTACCGATCTTGTGGTAATAAATCTTCTGTACGGAGTTCTTGGCCGATGTTTCCTTTCCCTTCTCAGGTGCATCGTAAGCGCTATAATAGAATCCGTCGCCGAGCCATTCGGCGCCCGTAAACTTCGCCCAGACAATATGGTCGTCAAGCACCTTGCCCGTCTGACAGTCCTTTACGTAAATCTCCTCCCAGTCCGAACCGTTACGCGAAATCACGTAAGCCATATAGCGTCCGTCATGTGAGAAGTGGGTTCCCTTCAGCGCTACGGTTCCGTCCGCGCTAAGTGTATTCGGGTCGAGCCAGACGCGCTGCTGGTCTTCCTTTGCATCCGGGCTATCCATCTGATAGAGCACAAACTGGTTTTGCAGTCCGTTGTTACGGTATACATACCACTTGCCGTGCTGCTCGAACGGCATACCGATTTTCTCGTAATTGGCAGTTTCCTTCAGTCGCTTCAGAATAGACTTGCGGAGCGGGATGCGGTCGATATACTTACGTGTGACGGCATTCTCCGCCTCCACCCATTGCGCCGTTTCGCGGCTTGTGTCGTTCTCCAACCATCGGTACGGGTCGGCAACCTTCTCGCCGAAATACTCGTCCACAACATTGTCCTTCCGCGTCTGCGGATATCTCACGTCCTGCGCCTGCACCATTGTGGAGGCAAGCAAGGCAGAGGCTGTTATAGAAAAGAATAATCTTTTGTTCATTTGATTTAAGGAATTTGTGCAAATATACGAAAAATCCCCCAATGTGGGACGCTTCGTGCGAAAGATAATATCTTTTCGTTTCTGAAACGTCCCGCATTGGGGGATTATATAAAGTCTTCTTGTCTGAAAATTCTTTATCCGTAGATGATGTTTCCGTCGGCGTCGCGGTTCTCGTCGATGAACGACTTGTTGTACTGCGTCATGCCGCGGAGCGACATACCCATGCTTGAGAAGCCGCCGTCGTGGAAGAGAGTCTGCATGGTCACCTTGCGAGTGAGGTCAGAGAACATCACCACGCAGTAGTCGGCGCACTCGTCAGCGCTGGCATTGCCGAGCGGCGACATACGATCAGAGAAGTCGTAGAGACCGTCGAAGCCCTTGATGCCGCTACCCGCCGTTGTGAATGTCGGCGACTGTGATATGGTGTTGATACGTACGTTCTTCTCGCGTCCGTAGATATAGCCGAAGCTACGGCAGATCGACTCGAGCAGCGACTTGGCGTCAGCCATGTCGTTATATCCGAAGAAGGTGCGGTGTGATGCGATGTAAGTAAGTGCGAGCACTGAAGCGCCGTCGCTCAGCGCGTCCAGCTTCTTGGCAGCCTGCAGCATCTTGTGGAACGAGATGGCAGAGATGTCCAGTGTCTTGTTCAGGAAGTTGTAGTCCAGATCGTCGTAAGTGCGCTTCTTGCGCATGTTCACGCTCATTGCTACAGAATGGAGCACGAAGTCAATCTTGCCTCCGAGAGCTTCCTGAGCCTTCTCGAAGAGGTTGGTCAGATCCTCCACCGATGTCGCGTCGGCAGGGATGATGGTTGCGCCGGTCTTCTTGGCCAGCTCGTCGATGGTACCCATACGGCATGCCACCGCTGTGTTAGTAAGCACAATCTGTGCTCCTTCCTCTACTGCGCGTTCCGCTACTTTCCACGCTATCGAAGCGTCATTCAATGCGCCGAATATTATACCGCGCTTTCCTTTCAATAAATTAAAAGACATAACTTTCTTATTTCGTTTATGTGATATTTCTTGCCTTAGGCGGTGCAAAGTTAATACATTTTCTGCACACAACGGCTACAATGTGTGCAAAAATGTATTCTTAAAGGGTAGATTTGTGTTCAAATTACCATTATAATTCATTTAAATATTACTTGGAGATAACAAAAATTAGTAGTATTTTTGCATTCGTATACTATAAACCTATAACCTTACCACACCCCACGAAGCCTTATGTCAAACAGACGTTACACCTTATTATATAGTTTGTCCCACCTGCTCTCACGATGCGGCCTTCTTGCCGTAACGTGTCTTGCCGTCGTGTTTCTCCTCACTTCTTGCCATTCTTCGCCCTCGCCCAGCCATCTCGAAGCCCTGCGCTCTCATGCTGACAGCATCGTGGATGAGGTGGAGGGCGAGCATAGCCTCGACAGTCTTGTGAATGCGGCGGAGCGCAAGGGCGACCGCATGCTGGAGATGCGTGCACGCAAGAAGCTCGGACGCGTCTACCGCGAGGCCAACTTCTTCATCAAAGCCATCGACTGCCACACCCGCGAACTGAAGCTGGCAGAGCAGCTCGGCGACACCATTGCTGCCGTTCAGGCGCTCAACAACATCGGCACCAACTTCCGACGCATGGGCATCCTCGATGAAGCCGTAGACTATCATTACCGCGGACTGCATCTCTGCGAGGAGTTCAGCCTTAAGGATGACAGCACCGCGCGTAAGAACCGCGTGATTTCGCTCAACGGCATCGGCAACATCTGCCTCACGCTCGGCGACACCGAGACTGCCGACTCCGTATTCAATGCTGCCCTCGAAGGCGAGAAGCGTCTTGGCAGCCATCTCGGTCAGGCCATTAATTACGCCAATCTCGGTTCGCTCTACGAGCGTAACGGCCAGATAGACTCTGCCTGGACGTTCTATCGTCGCTCCATGGAGCAGAACCGCCTGGCAAAGTCTGACCTCGGCATTTCACTCTGCTATACTCATTTCGGACGCCTTAACGAGAAGCAGGGCAAGAAGGCGGAGGCGATAGCCGAATATCGCAAGGCTTACGAAATAATGGCGCCCTCCGACGACCGCTGGCACACCATGGAGCCGTGTCTGGCATTGGCGGAGATTTACATCAAGATGGGCGACGACGTCACTGCCATGCAATACCTCGCCACGGCAGACCGTCTGGCTCACGACCTTCATTCGCTGGAACATCAGTCGCAGATTGCCCGACTCTATTACGACATCTATAACCGCAAGGGCGACAGCCGTCAGGCCCTGCATTTCTATAAGATATACAACGAGCTGGGCGACAGCGTATCGAGCGAGAAAAACATCATACACATGCAGAACATGCGTGTGCGCTACGAGCATGAGCAGCACCGCGCCGAGATAGAGTCAGTCAATCAGCAGTATCGTACGGAGCGCACGCTGAAGCGCCTTAGCTTCGCAGCTGGTATGCTGGTCGTCATCCTCGCCGCCGTCATCGTGTGCTTCATGCTCTATGCTCTCCGTGCCCGTAAGCGCAAGCAGGAGGTGCAGCACCAGTTAGACGAGATGCGCCTCTCGTTCTTCACCAACATCACCCACGAATTTCGCACCCCGCTGACCGTCATCCTCGGCTATTCGCGCATGATGGAGGAGGGCAAGGTGCCGATGGGCGACATCACGCGAGTGGCTAATATGGTGTCGCGACAGGGCTCGCGCCTCCTCTCGCTCATCAATCAGCTCCTCGACATACAGAAGGTGAAGTCGGCTGTGGGCATGTGCGACTGGCATCGTGGCGACGTGGTTCTCTTCCTCTCCAACATCATTGAGAGCCATCTCAACATGGCACACTCCCATGGCATCCGTCTCTTGTATGCGCCGAAGCAGCAGAAGGCGGTGTGCGACTTTGTGCCTGACTACGCACAGAAGGTGGTGTGCAATCTTGTCACCAACGCCATAAAGTTCTCGAAGGAGGGTAGCGAGGTGCTTGTGTCGCTCGACGTGGAGGGCGATATGCTGCAGATGCGTGTGGCCGACTTCGGTAGCGGCATCTCGCAAGACGACCAGCAGCGCATCTTCGAGCCGTTCTATCAGACCGAGAGCGACAAGAAGAACGTCGGTTCGGGCGTCGGACTGGCGCTTGTCAAGCAGATAGTCAGTGCTCTCAACGGCAGCATTAGCCTCGTCAGTAAGGTGGGCGAGGGTTCGGTGTTCACCGTGCGCATTCCGGTGAAGGCACCGGAAGGAGTGGAGGTGAAGTCGTTGGAATCGCTCGGCTCCGTCCCCACGTCCATCCTCTTGAACGCCGAGAACGATGTCATGCCAGAAACAGACTGCTCTGCATCCATATCAGAAGCCGACGATGCCGACGACGACAATCCGTCCGACACCCGTCAGCTTGTCCTCATCGTAGAGGACAACGCTGATGTGGCAGAGTATATGACCATGCAGCTCAAGACTCGTTATCGCTTGGCAATAGCGCACGACGGCATGAAGGGCTTGGAGATGGCGACGCAGCTTGTGCCCGACATAATTGTCACGGACGTCATGATGCCCCGCATGGACGGCTACGAGCTTTGCCAGGCTGTCAAGCAGTCGGAAGTGCTCAATCACATCCCCGTCATCATGGTTACGGCAAAGACCTCGCAGGAGGACAAGCTTCGCGGCTTGCAGCTGGGAGTGGACGCATACATCTATAAACCCTTCGATGCGGAGGAACTGGCTGTAAGCGTAGGCAATCTTCTTGAGAAGAGCCGTATGCTTCGCGAGCGTTATATGCAGGCAGCTGCGGAGCACCAGCCCAATGCCGAGGCTGCCCTTCCTCCGCAAGACCGTGCCTTCATCGACCGTGTCAACACCATCGTGGACAAGGAGATGAACGAGGGCAATGTCACCGTCGACACCGTTGCTGTGGCTCTCTGCATGAGTTCGGCGCAGTTCCGCCGCAAGCTCACCGCCGTCTCCGGCACCACTCCAGCCGTCTACATCCGTACAAGGCAGATGCAGATGGCCCAGCGTATTCTTGACAGCAATGCTGACCTCCCCATCAACGAGGTGGCCATGAAGTGCGGCTTCTACGACGTCTCTCACTTCACCCGCACCTTCAAGCTGGTGATGGGAGTGACGCCGACGCAGTATAAGAAGGGGTGAGAGAGTTAGGCAAATATAGGAGGCTATGGCGTCTCGCCGTAGCCACGCAGCCTTCCATAGCAGAACATCAATCAGCGCCGTGTCCCGAGGGGACACGTATCCATCAGAAACCCACAGCAAGCTCCGAAGGAGCGCAGCTGTGGGATAAGCATCCACTCACCATCTCTTGGTTCCGCAAAGCGGGACCGACTATCATCAACATTATCGTGGATGTGTAAGTCCCCCTTCGGGGAACACTTGTGGGAGAGATGGGAGAGCTCACGTACCCACAGCTGCGCTGCTTCGCAGCTTGCAGTGGGTTTCATGATATAGGTCCCGCTCCGCGGAACCCGCAACTCATAATCATTCTGCTTGCGTTCGTGGGTGCGTGGCTACGGCGAGACGCCATAGCCTCCTAAGAATGTACCGCAAGCTCATGTGTTATCTCACCGATAAACTGCAATTTACGCTATTGACTTTTGCTCAAGTTCTTATTTTGACATACCCTTATAAACCTTCTCATACTCCTCCTGCATTTTCCTAATTGAGAAATTCTGCTCGGCGAAGTCGGCGGCTTTGTCGGCTAATGCGTTGTGGTCTGCTGTGGGGAGGATGTCGCGGAAGAGATGGAGGTAGGCGTTGAGGCTGTTGTTGTCCACCAGCAGGGGCCAGTCCTCGGGAAGCGTGTCGCTCAAGCCTGGACAGCGGTTTGCAATGACGGGGAGACGGTTCATGCTTGCCTCCATTGACAGCATGCTCAGACCCTCAAACTCGGACGGCATGAAGAGATAGTCGAAGGACGACATGAAGGAGGAAAGACCGAAGATGGGCTTGAGGATGGAGGTGTTGGCAAGTCCACCCAACCGTTCCTCCACCATCGGCATCATCGAACCGTCGCCGGCTATATGGAAATGATAACGCGGGTCGTTGGCAAGCGCACAGATGACGTCGCAGAGCACGGGGATGCCCTTTTGTGGCTCGAAGCGTCCAGCGAAGAGGATGTTCAGCTTGCTGTGGACAAGGCGCGGATAAATCTGCTGCTTTATTACGCTTACACCGTTGTGGATGATTGGCGCATCGGCTCCGAAGCGCTGCTTATACGACTGGCATACCGAATCGGAGATGCCGATGTTGGCGTTATGGCGAATATAGTAGGGTTCGATAAGCGAGGCGATGGACGGCAGACCGCTCCACAGACGAGTGTTGTGGATGGTGCGGACGATGCGTGTGCGGCGCAGCAGGTAGGGGAAGAAGCGCGAGAATGCGTAAATACACATGTCGGGAGTCTCCGTGTGGACGTGAATGACGTCGGGATGCCAGCGCAGCATGATGTAGAGCATGCGCAGGGGAAAGAGAATGGCGGCTATGCGCTGGAAGACGAAGTGGAAATTGACGTCGGGCATTAAGGATCGATGACACACTACGCCGGCTTGCTTCATCTCGGTTATGAACTTATTGGTGTAAAGAGATTTGCCACGCATTATCTCTACAATATGATATTCCATGTCGGGCGTCTTCGACATGGCGATGTTGGCAGCCACACGTTCGGCGCCACCAAGATCGAAATGGGTGATAAGATGGAAAATTCTCATAAGTCAGTATAGTTTTAGATGGTTAGAAGATAACCCACCAGCACCGTGCCGTTGTATGCCCACAGCCATATTGTGAGGGCGGCGACGGCAAAGCGGAGCCATGCGTCCTGACGTTGGCGGAGCAGGTAAGCTGCGGCGATGGGGATGATGAATGCCCAATGGGCTGTCATTATGTATACCTCGTTGATGCCGAAACCGAAGCCGAGGTGCATAAGCATGTCGAAGCCGAACCACGTGGCGACGATGAGGAAGAAGCGCTGGCGGCGTGCCACCCATGCTCCTGCTATGAGGAGCAGCACGAGCAACGCCTCCACTACGTAGCTCAACACCGAGCCATAGCTGACGAATACGGGGCGTGTCTGCTGTACGTCCTCCATGAGATGGTCCTTATGGAACTGTAGCGACTCGCCGAAGAGGTTGTCAACGACGGAGCGTGTGCGCGATGTGGTCATGTCGCTCCATTCCAGCAGCGGCAGGTCCTTGGTAAGCGCCTCGCCGTTCTGCTTCTTGACGAAGGTGTCATGCGTCTTCAGTCGTTCTATGCGGGCAGGGTCTTTCTTTGCCACGGCAGCCTCAATGTGCTTGATGCGCTGCTCCTGCGGCTTGATGATTGCCTCCTGCTGCCATACGAAGACGGCGCCGAGCATCAGCGTGGGCACAACGAAAGAAAGGATGCTCTTCCACGAAAAGACCTTCTTGCCGTTCACAAACCATGCCGCCAGAGCTATCTTCACTCCGTTGGTGAGCGTCACGCCGGCTGTTAGGAAGAACAGCAGAGCCTGCTGCAGCCATGTGAAGCGGGTGCCGCGCTGCAGGTGTCGGCCCGTCATGAGGAGGGCGAGGAGCAGCAGGGGCAGCGAAAGTGCGAAATGGTCGGGCACGATGGCGGCTGTCATCACATGGGCGAAGCCGTAGAAGAGGGCTGTGAGCAGAGTGGCGTCGCCGGACTTCACCCCTACGATGTCGCGCAGAATGCGATGTAGCAGTACGGCTCCCCATACGTCGGCGACGATAAGAAGCGCCGCCATGAGAAAGACGGCGAAGTTGAATTCGGTCTGCGGCATCAGCCAATGGTTTATCCAGTACAGCGGCAGGAGCACAGCCACGAAGAGCGGATGGCGCAGAGCGTTCCAATGAAGTCTCATGCACGATATGAATATCAGCGAGAAGACGTCATAGCCCGACATGCAGAGATGGTTGTAAAACACAGACCAGAACCCTACATGTGCACCGCGTGTGAACGAGTCGAAATGACAATAGATGAGCAGACCGTTCAGTATGGTGAAGACGACGGCGGCTGTTATGGCGAGTCGCCGCTCCTCTTTACGTAGTCCTAACATAATGTATAGATGGATTTATCAGGTGAAATAGAGATAGCGGACGATGAGACTGACGTTCCATATCCACAGATATGCCGCAAGCAGAGCCACGAGGGTCTTCAGCGCGAGTGCCTGACGGCGGCGTCCTGCCATTGCCTTCATAAGGAAAGCCATGGTTATCGGCATTACGTATATCCAGTGTGCGGACATTATGTACACCTCGTTGATGCCGAATCCGAGTCCTACGTGCAGCGCCATGTCGAGTGCGAAGTAAGACATTGCCAGCCACATAAACCTTGACCGACGTCCGCACCAGATGCCAGCGATGAAGAGCAGGACGATTACTGCCTCGATGATGTAGTTGAAGGCGTGGCGATAGTTCACTATCATGGGGCGCGACTTGAGCACGTCGCCAAGCAGATGGTCTTCGTGCAGCTGTATTCCTTCGCCGAAAAGGTTCTCCACCACCGATTCCGTACGCGACGTAGTGACGTCTGTCCAGCTGAGGAACTCGCCGTTGCTGATGGGTTTGCCGTTCTTGCGGCGGCGTACCGGCTTCGGCTTTGCCTTGGCTATGGAGTCGCGTCGGGCAGAGTCGGCAGAGAGCGAGTCGAGCTGATAAGCTGTGAAAGAGGCTATGCGCACCGAGTCGTCATGCTGCTTGCGGAGCTTTTCCTCCTCCTGCTTCTTCTGCTTTGCAGCCTTCGCCTTGGCTCGTGCAGCCTTTGCCGCCACGTCGCGGGGCCAGACGATGTGGTCATAACTCATGCGTGCCGCTCCCCAGGTGAGTGCGGCAGGAAGGAGAATGGCGAAGAAAAGATATTTTGGGCGGAAGATTCGCTTGCCGTTGACGAAGAGCATTGAGAGATAAATCTTCAGTCCGTTGTTGAGCGAAGTGCCGGCGGTAAGGAAGAAGTAGAGCGCCGACTGCCAGATGGTGAGGTTGCGTCGCTTCAGTATCAGCTTGCCTGAAACATAGAGGGCAAGCAGAAGGAGCATCATGGAGATGATGAAATGGTCGGGCACCATCGCCGAGAGCATCACGAAGGAGAAGCCGAAGAAGAATATGGTGAGCAGGGATGAGTCGGTTCGGCTGACGCCGACTACTTCGCGGAAGATGCGATAGAGGAACATTGAGGCATAGAAAGCGCAGAACGTCTGGATGGCGGAGACGATGAATATGGCGCAGTTGATGCCCGTAATCCACATCAGTGCCTGATTGATAAGGTATGGCACATACATGAAGAACGCCAGCAAGGGATGGCGATAGACGTTATATCCTGCCGTCCAGTCAGACACCACGCTGTACGTGATGGGGTCGAAGCCGGAGATGTGGAACTTCGATATGAAGAGATTCCAGTAATGTTGGGTCTGCGGTGTGAACACGTCGTAATACTTGCACACCACTAAAGCATCAAGAGCAAGGAACACTATGAGGAGGAAAGACGCGAGACTTCGATCCTCACGCTTTATGCGGAAGAGCGAACGGAAGACGCTGGAGAGCGAACGTAGTATTTCTGATAATTTATTGTTTGCTGGCATACGGATTAATATGGTGTGAATGATGGTATAAAAATAGGGAGTGGCGATTCTTCAAGCCGTTATCTCTTCAGGAAGAACCTTACGAGAAGGAAGTTGACGGGGACGCAGATGCAGAACATCGGGATGGGTGCCCACTTCTCGTTGACGCCAACCCAGATGAAGAAGTTGAGCGTTGCGAGCTGCAAGACGTAGTTGACGACGTGTGAGAGGGCGAATCCTGCGCCTCGTTTTGCCGATGCCTTCACGCGGAACGTGAAGCGGGTGGACGCCCAGAAATTAAAGAAGAAGCTTATGATGTAGCCTATTGTCAACGCCACGCTTGGCGAGAGCCAGTGGAGCAGCACCCAATAGATGGCGTATTGAAGAAGGGTGGCTGCAACACCGACTAAGCCAAAGCGTACCACCTCGCCGAGGCGGTCGCGTTGCTGGGGTGTCAGTATATCGTTATGAGTCATGCGGAGGAAGTATGATGGATTGGGGTTGTCCTTGTTTGGCGGGCATCAGAATATGCGATAGTAGCTTTCGTCTGCGAAGGCAAGCATCTGCTTGTCGCCGTTACTGTCACCGAAGGCAATGAAATGATAGTTCTCGCGGTCGGGATAGAGTCGGCGTATGCAATGCACCTTCTCTGCTCCGTAGCAGTTATATGTAAGGAAGCGTCCGGTTATTATGCCGTCCTTCACTTCGGGCATCGTACCGAGGACGTGGAAGTTCGACTTGCTGTCGCGCTGGATATGGGTGAAGAAGGGGCTAACCCAGTTGACCAAACTGGCGCTGACGATGACGATATCCTCGTTGTCGCGGAAGAGCCGGTTGAGCAAGTCGGTGGCTTTAGGGCGCATTAAGTTGAAGTTTTCTGTTGCGAAACGTTGGCAGAGATTGTCGAATACGTCAATGCTCATCCCGCGGAAAAACCACGAGAATACCTTCTGCTTCGTCATTCCGTTATCACACAGATTCAGCTTCATCGCGATAATCATCGGGGAATGAAGAATGAATCCGAGCAGAAAGCGCCACGTTCCACACGCAAATCGTATGAAACGGAGTAATGTGTCGGCGGAAGTAATCGTACCGTCGAAATCAAATAAATAAACCTTCTTGCTCATATATATACCATTCTTTTACGTTGACAAAGGTACGTTAAAATAATGATATAAGAACTAATATGGACTAATAAAATTGGTATAGACGGGAATTTAATGGTTTGGATTTATACTTGCGGACAGTAATTGTATGATAAAAATAAAATAGCGGAGGTTTACGCCCCCGCTATTATGTTGAGTGAATAACTCTTTAGAAGTAGTAAGCCAAGCCTACCTGCCATGCATTGGCCTTGCCGCTGTTGCCGAGCATCTCCTGGAGAGCTGTGCCAGCTGCGTCTGAAACGGTAACGTCGCCGGTCTTGCCGCAAGCGATGTTATAGTTGGCAGACACCTGAAGGTGGCTGAGAACGGTGAAGCCAAGACCTACGTTGACGCTGAAGTTAGAAGACTTGAGCTTCCATTCTGCTGCGTCCTGGAAGATAGACTTGTTCTTGTCGCCTACGTTGAAGCCGAACTGAGGACCTGCGAAGAAGAAGACGTTGGCTACGCTACCGAGACCTACGCCGTAACGTACGTTGATAGGAATGTTGATGGCCTGAGTCTTGAGCTTTGATGATGTCTCAACCTCATTGCCATTGATGTCGCCCTTGAGCTTTGCCTCGCGCTGGTCGTAGAGGGCAGAAGCGTCAATGCCGAGTCCTACGATGGGAAGAGTGAACTTCACGGTCGGACCGATGAAGAAGCCTGCCTGGTTCTCTGTGTCGAGGAGCTTGTCCTTGTCAAGGCTCATGCTTGTTACGTTAAGACCACCCTTGATACCGAACTGCACCTGCGCCTGAGCGTTATTGGCGCCGAACATCATAGAAAGGGCAACGATAGCTGCTGTAAATAATTTCTTCATACCTTTTTTGTTGTTAGTTAATAAATATAACTTAATGGCAAATGTAGGAGCTGCGAGCTCCTACGCCTTGCTTTAATGTCTTTGTCTGCGGACCGTAACACGTGCCGAACCTGACGATGCCGAAGACGACGATGAAGCGGGACGCTGCTTCTTCACCTTTGTTCTCTTAGTGGTGGTTCCACCGGCGCGGCGGTTTTTCTTCTTCAATGCCTTGGCTGCCTTCTTGTCCACGGCTGCGATGCTGTCAAGCGAGTCCTTCGGTTCGGGCTTGCCCCATACGTTCTGTTCGAACGCCTGCAGCTCGCCCTCGATGCGCTTCTGCTCCTTCTTCATGGCAGAATCCGTTGGACAATACTGCGCGAGCGTCTTGCCCAGCATGTTCGTAGTCTTGTATATCTTGCCCTTGTACATGTTCTTCGTGAAGAAGTCGTCCATGGACATAGTGGCGGCATTGTTGAGATTGGAGGTCATGATGGTCTGCTTGGTGAGGAACGGAGCCAGATCGTCGTACTTCACCCAGAAGAGCGGATAGCTTGTGGCAGCGTCTCCGAAGTCGTCCTCACGCTTCAAGATAGGGCAAAGAGCCAACACCTTCGTGTGGAAAGCCGAGTTGCGGTCGTCGTAATAAGCCGACTCCTTCACGTAGTATGCCATCACTTCGCGCGACGGAATGTCGCTGTCGTCGATGCGGATGCCACGGTCTGTACGCTCATAGAAGATGTGATAGTTGTCGAGAAGCGACTTGAGGTTCACCTTCGAGGCATCGTCAAACACCTCGTTGCCGTCCAGACGATACTCATAAGCCGTAATGGCGCGGCGCATCACCAGCTTGAAGATGTAGGTGAAGAGGTTCATCTGCGAGCCAACCGGCTCCACGGGATAGTAGAGTCCGGCGTTGGCGTCCTCGGTGAGGTTTATCTCACGGTAGATATCGCGGCGCCACGTCACGTCCTCGTCCATCGCTTTCTGCGTGGGGAAGGATATCTGGGCGCGTACGCTCAGACCCTGGTCGCTCTGCTGCTTCTGCTGTGCCTGCTCACGACGGCGTGCCGCCGGCTGGGCTGTCGCCATCTCCGAAGCGAAGAAGGCTGCAAGCAGTATCATTATTACTTTCTTCATTTTTCAGTATTTGGTTGTGCTGTATTATGTATTTACTTACTTGACTATCACCTCCATCGATCCGTTCAGCTTTCTTGCGATGCCGTCGGGGCCCACTGCCGTGATGCGCGAGATGTAGAAGCGCTTGCCACGCGACAGCTTGCGGAAGGTGTCGCGCTGACGCTCTGAGAAGGAAGCGCCTGCTGACGCCATCGGAACGGCGTTACCCATATTGTCGAAGAAGACGGTCTCGAAGCCGGTTACCTTGAATTCGATGTCGAGGATGCCGTCGTCGATGGCTGCCTTGATGCCGTGAGCACCCATGAGCGAAGCCTTTGCCAGTCCGCCGCCACGGAAGCGGTCGGTGCCTATGCTGAGGTAAGCAGCCGGATCAGGCAACTTACGTACGTGGAACGTGAACTTGCCCATCTGACGTGACTTGCCGTTATCATTGCTTGCCACGTTGATGGTGACGTCGCTGCCCACGGCTGAAGGTCGTGCTATGTAGCGTCCCATGCCGATGCTGCGAAACGAACCGCCCGACATCGAAGCCGACACGGCGCTGAGAGGCACGCCCGGAATGCTGACGCTGATGGGGTTGTCATATCCTGCGTAGAGCACGTTCATGAGGTCTGCCGAAACAGTAGCGCTCGGTGCCACTACGGTGTATTTCTGTGTGAAGTCGCGACGGATGACATTGCCGCTACCGTCACGCATGGTGATGTAGCCTCCGAAGGAATGCTCGCCAACCGCTCCAGCCGTGAAGCGATAGAGTCCGTTGCTGATGCGCTGTCCGCCGACGTAGATTTCGGGCTGCTGTGTGGTATCTACAGCCGCCATGACAATCTGTGCCGAGAACTGGTCGCCGCTGATGACGGTCTTCGATTCGGGGATGACGAAGGCGCTGAGCTTGTTGACGCGGATGTCCTTCATGTCGATGTTGGCAACAAGAGTGTGGAGCACTTCGCCTTCAGCGTAGCGCACGTCGCTCTGAAGCTTTGAGAGAAGCGTCACGGCACCAGCCACCGGCATGTCCTCAAACATGTATTCCTGCCAGTTCTTGCCCATCGTATGAGCGTTCTTCGGCAGCTTGGTGGTAAGGTTGCTCTCTATGATGGAGCGCTGATGCGGGTCAGTCACCATGCTTAGGATGCGCTGACGGAAAGAGTTGATGGCGTTGTAAAGACGCTTGCCCTGACCTGTTCCGGGAGCGAGCATCACGTGGCTTGCCGCCTCAAGGTTGTCCTTGTTCTTTATGTCGTAGATGTTGCCGTCCTTGCCGTCCGCCTCAATGACTATCTGTTCCTTGAGGCTCTGCGCGAAGTTGTAGAGCGAATCACTCATGCGCTTCACCGCCGTGGCCTTCTCAAACCACTCCTTCACCTTCTGCGGGTTGGCCTTCATCTGCTCCGCGAAGTTGCCATAGAGCACCTCGTTCTCCTTGGAAGAGTTTGCAGTGGTGCGGTTGAGGCTTTCCTCCACGATGGAGAATCCGTTGAGCACCTCTGACGAGATGTTCAACGCCAGCATAGCCATGAGCACCACATACATGAGGTTGATCATCTTCTGGCGGGGTGATATGGTTCTCTTCTTTATTGCCATATTCTTTGTTTGCTCCTTTTTCTTTACTTCTGATTGAGGTTCATGTTCACAGTCATGGCTTCAATCATGCGGGCGTATATAGAGTTGAGCTGTTCAATCTGCTGTGCCATGTGGCGGCTCTGCTCGTTAATCTGGTCGATGGTGCCAATCTGCTGGCTGGCTCCCTTAAGCTGCATCTCGTAAACCTTGCAGATGCCGGTAAGCGTACGGTTGAGATTCTCCATCTCCTCGCTGTCTCGTGTAAGGCGGACGCTCTGCTCCGATACCTTCTGAAGTGTCTCGGTGAGGTTCTTGAGCTGCTCCAAGTAGCTTGCCTGGGCGTCTGCCAGCTGCACAGCCACCTCACGGTTGGCGGCAAAGTCGGCTGCTGCGGCTGCCACGTTCACGGCTGCTGCATCCGAACCGGCTGCTACGCCAGCCCTAACTACGCCACCATGAAATACTCCGCCCTGCACGGCTTCAGCTGCGTTCTGACCTGCTGCAGCTCCCTGCACGGCCTCGCCAGATGACACGGCTCCACCGATGATGATGGTTCCGCCACCACCTACGGCTGCACCAACGTGGGCAGCTGCCTCAGCGGGCGACTCTCCGTTTCTGCCAGCCTCGTAAGCTGCCTCCACTTCTGCCTCTTCATTGTCTATCTCCTCGTCGTCGATATGGGTGGGGAGTTCCTTGCCGTCCTGCGTCTTGTCGAAGGGACGGTCGAAGGCGGAAAGGAAGAACACAAACACCTCAGTGCCCATACCTGCGAAAAGCATGATGTTGGCTCCCGGAAGGTGAGTCAGCTTGAAGAGCGTACCGAGGATAACGACAGAGGCGCCCCAGCTATACGCATAGTTGAGGAAGGTCTGTCCGGGGACACTGTCCATCCATTTCTGGAGATGGTAGACTATGTTGAATTTGCTATATACTGTCATGATCTTTGGTGTTTAGAGTTTATTTAGGATTTTTTTACTTCTTCTTGCTCTTGCCCTTTCCCTTCACGCTGGACGTGCTGGCAAGACTGCGTACGCAGCGGAAGCCGATGTAGCAGCGGGGCTGGTTCTGATATTCCCATGTTCGCCATGCCGCACGGATGAACGACTCGGGGTCTTTCCACGATCCTCCGCGCACGCTCTTCTTCTTCAGACGGTAGGGGTCTTCCTTGGCGGCGTTATAGGAGAGCGTCGGGTTGAGGTCGTTCATCGCCTCCACACCAGCTTCGGTGAATACGGTGCTGGTCCACTCTGCCACGTTGCCAGCCATATCGAAGAGTCCGTTAGAGTTGGCGTTATATATGCCCACCTTCGACGTGATGAGGTTGCCGTCCTTGGTGTAGTTGCCACGGTCGGGCTTGAAGTTGGCGAAGAAGCATCCGTCGCCGCTCTTCACGCTCTTGTCCTCCCACGGAAACTCGTTGCCGCCCTTTCCGCGTGCAGCATACTCCCATTCTGCCTCAGTCGGCAGACGATAACGCTGCACGAAGCGTGCCTCGGGGCCAAGGCCCTTGAGCAGGTAGTCGGTGCGCCATGCACAGAAGGCATTGGCCTGCTCCCATGTCACGCCCACGACGGGATAGTCGTTATAGGCGGGATTAGAGAAGTAGTTGCGCAGGTATGTCTCGTTCTCGGCGTTCTGGAAGTCGTTCACCCAGCACGTCGTATCAGGATATACATTTACTATATATGTATTGAGGAAGTCCCACGGACCGGAGAGCTGACGGTTGACTGTCTCGCGTACGATGCGTCCCTCGTCGTCGATGTAAGCCGTGTCCTTCGAAATCATCACCACCTCGTCGGGATTTACCGTTACGTCGGTGTTGAGATTGCGCTCCTCGGGATTGAGTCGGTTGCGGCGCAGAGCAGCAGCCGTATAGTCATACACCTCATAGCGATAGTTGAGCTGACGATAGTCGAGCATCTTCTCGCCGGTGATGGGGTTGCGTGTGTATACGCTTTCGATGGCACGCTGCTCGTCCTCGTTGGGCTTGCGTGGCAGCGGCTTCTTCCAGTTTAGGTGCGGCGTGACGGGGTCGCCGTTCTTGTCCTCTGTTATCATGTATGTCTCGTCGCCGCCATACTGCGGGTCAGCGAGGCGTGTGCGGATGATGCTGTCACGCACCCACATCACGAACTGCTTGTATTTCGAGTTGGTCACCTCTGTCTCGTCCATCCAGAATCCGTCCACTGAGACATCCTTCACGGGTGTCTGCTTTCCCCAGAGCGAGTCCTGCTTCTCAAGTCCCATGCGCAGGTAGCCTCTTGCGACCTTCACCATGCCGTAGGGAGCCGGTTCGGCGAAGGAACGTCCGCCCACGCCGACCACTTCGCCGCCGCGTCCTGCCGACGAGGAGGCTTTGCTGCCGAAGCAGCCAGTCAGTATCATGGAGAATGCCACGACACAAAGTAGGAGTATGCTTTTTCTTGTTTTCATCTATGTTTTATCTGATTTTCTTTCTTAGTATTATGGTCTATATGTCAGTCTCTTATAGTATGCGTACACTCTTGTGGAGGTTTCGTCCCTTCTTCTGAAGGTTGAGGTCCATCTGGTAGCCGATGAAGAGTTCGTGGCTGCCGTTGCCGGGATTGATGGCGGAGGTATACATCTCGTAGGAATAGCCCATGACGATGCCGTGTACGTTTCCTCCGACGAGCACCGTAACGGAGTTGGTGGGCGAATATCCTGCTCCCACGTACATCATCTTCTTCTCTTGCGTATAGACGAGTCGCGTGGTGATGTCGCCACGATATGCCACTCCGTCGGTGCGCACAAGGAAGGACGGCTTTATTGTAAGAAACGGAATTCTCAGCTTAATATTGCATCCGCCGGTCAAATAATAGGTGGCGTCCACCTTCAGCTCGTTGGTCTCGCCGAGGTTTACGAGGGGCGAATTGATGTGCTGTGCGGAGATGCCGGCATACCAGTTGCGGTGGGTGTAATAGAGTCCGACGGCGAGGTCGAGCGCGTTGCCGTCCACCTTTGACGAGGTGAATGCGGGGTCGCTGGAGTCCTCGAGGTCGAGCTTCGAACCGTCAAAGCTCTCGCTGAGCATTCCTGCCGAGACGCCGGTGGAGAGTTGTCCGCCGAATAGCTTCATCTTGACGGCGTACTGCAGGGCGAGTCGCTGGTGCGTGAACAGACCTATCTTGTCGTTCATAAACTGGAGTCCTGCTCCATGCGTGGTCTTGAGGAACATAAAGGGCATGTCGGCGCCCGCGTACATGGTCTGCGGGTTATGCTTGAATCCGGCAAGGTCGATGGCATAAGCTGCCGAGACGTTCAGCTTGGGCTGTTTGCCTACGGACGCAGCATTAAACGACGGTTCCATGTCGAAGTAGTGACTGAAGGACACGTCGTACTGCGCATGGCTCAAAAGCGAGACAAGCGTAAGCCCGAATATTATAATTATCTTGCGTTTAAACACGTATGTATAACGCCTATGTAATATAATTATTGTGTAAAAGCAGAAAAAAATAAGACATGCAGACGGGATTTTTAGACAAGAAGACAGGTTTTTCAGACAGGAAGACATGAAGACATGATTTTTTAGACATGAAGACAAGAAGACATGATTTTTCAGACAGGAAGACAAGAAGACATGATTTTTTTGTTGACTGTATGCTATGGGACAAACTTAGGAGGCTATGGCGT
>ULYE01018085.1_pt1 | contig 43315 bp, 37 predicted proteins | sample 1961921 | NCBI WGS metagenome assembly ULYE01 (sample SAMEA4835856, study PRJEB28245) | human gut metagenome | biome: gut microbiome; material: fecal sample | place: Denmark | collected 2008 | reverse complement strand
GGGCTTTCAGCCCGCTTTTGTTTGAGTTTTGACACACCCTCTAAACAGATAAAACAACCCCACGCGCCCTGTAAGGGCAACTCTAAACGCATAGAATATTAGAGTTGCCCTTACAGGGCGCGTTGTTTCGTAACTTCCTTATACCCAGGGCGGTGCCCTGGGCTATGGAGGAGCTGCCCTTTCAGGGCGCGTTTGAACAATTTTGAATTTTGTAATTTTAGCGCGCAAAAAACATTTATTTGCCCAATATAACAGCTGAATAAAATAAAATTGTTATATTTGCAAAATATAATCCATCCCATACAGAATGTATCTTCTTTTTCCCAATGTTATATGATAGTGGGCTTGAGTGGGCAGTATGGAATGTAGGAAGAATAACCTAAAAAAAGTATTATGGCACAATCGCTTTGCAAAATTTACCTGCACATCATATTCCATATCAAGACCACAAGCCCATGTATTCTTGATGAAGACATAGAACGTGTGCACGCCTATATAGGCCAAATTATCAACGACACAAAATGCACAACCATTTGGGTCGGTGGTGTGGGCGACCATGTTCATGTGTTATGCATGTTAGGGCGTGATGTTTCGCCAGCGCAACTTGTGGAGGATATTAAGCGCAATAGCAGTAGATGGATTAAGTCGTTGTCGCCAAAATATTCATGGTTTGCATGGCAAGGTGGTTATGCGGCATTGTCGGTAAGCCAGTCGGTTGTAGACAAAACTTTGGCGTATATCAAAAACCAAAGGGAGCATCATAAGAAAACGTCATTTCAAGATGAATACAGGCAATTTTTGAAATTGTATAATATTGAATATGACGAGAGGTATGTGTTTAGGGATTAATGCAAACGTACATACAACAACACAGCCCGTGTCCTGAAAGGGCAATTTCTCCACAGCCCGTGTCCTGAAATGGCAATTTCTCCACAGCCCGCGCCCTGAAAGGGCAATTTCTCCACAGCCCAGGGCATCGCCCTGGGTATGAGGAAGTTACGAATCATGCGCCCTGTAAGGGCAGCTCTAATATCCTTTCTCGTTTTTTAAAGTTGCCCTTACAGGGCGCGTTTGTTTATAAACATCTTATACCCAGGGCGTTGCCCTGGGCTGTGGAGGACATTGGGCTTTCAGCCCGCATTTAAGAGTTTTGACTCACCCTCTTATGGAGGACATTGGGCTTTCAGCCCGCATTTAAGAGTTTTGATTCACCCTCTTATGGAGGACATTGGGCTTTCTTGCTTAGGCAAGCGGCAAGCCGAGCGCAGCCCATACTGGCTATGCATCATGCCAACAATTTTTTCCACAGCCGCGCCCTGAAAGGGCAATTTCTCCACAGCCCAGGGCATCGCCCTGGGTATAAGGAAGTTACGAACCATGCGCCCTGTAAGGGCAGCTCTAATATCCTTTCTCGTTTTTAAAGTTGCCCTTACAGGGCGCGTTTGTTTATAAACATCTTATACCCAGGGCGTTGCCCTGGGCTATGGAGGACATTGGGCTTTCAGCCCGCATTTCAAAATTCAAAACTCAAAACTCTTTTATAAACATTCGTCTCCCTCTGTTCGAACCCCGCCGACTTGTAGAGCGCGTTGGCAGCCACGCGTGCCGGGCGCGAGGTGAGCATGAGCGAGCAGGGCGCGAGACGGCGTGCCTCGTCCACCACGCGGTCGATGAGCAGCCGTCCGAGCTTCTGTCCGCGCATTTGGCTGTCCACCACCACGTCCTCTATCCATGCCTTGCGCCCGGTGGGGGCGAGATAGGTGGCAAGCGTGCACATGGCAACGATGTGGGTGCCGTCGGCAGCTGAAGGACAGCCAGCGTCGGCTGCCCCCTCGGGCATGGCTGCGAGAGCATAGAGATGGCTGTCGGGCGCGGCGATGAGGGCCTGGAGCGCGGCAGGCGTCATGGGAGCGGCGGTGGAGGAAAGCTGGGCCAGCAAAGCGTTGAGACGGGCAAGGAGGGAGTGGCTATACTCCTTGATTTCGAAGAACTTGATAGTATGCATGATGTGAAAAGTGTTGATGAAGGGTTGTGATGTGTAATTATCTATCTATTATGTGTGTAAATTTTTATCTGATATATGTTTGCAAAGATACACAAAAAAATATACCTTTGCAAACATAACTGACAGGCAAATGATTTTAGAATTATATAAGGCTTCATTGAATGAGGGCACACGCAAGGTGTTTGCCAATCTCTCCTTTCTCGTCGACGCTGGCCAGAGGCTGGCCGTAACGGGCGGCACTGCCCGCGACCGCACGCTGCTGCTGCAAGTGCTGCTCGGGCTAAGGCGACTCGACGACGGGTGGGCGTGCCTCGACGGGTCGCCCGTGCTCCCGAGCCTCGGCTCGTTCTATAGGAGCTGCATGGGCTATGTGCCAAGCAGCATGGGCATGGGCGGAGTGAGCGTGGGGCAGCTGGCAAGATACGCCTACGGCGAGCAGGCGAACCGCGGGCTGAAATACGACGCCGGGCATGTGGCTGAGAGTCTGCGCCCCTTAGGCGTGGATGCCGCCAAATGCCTCGACACGCGGTTCGACGCCCTCGACCGGGCAACAGCCCAGCGCGTGCTCATAGGGCTCACGTTCATGTTCAACCGCCCCGTGGCGCTGCTCGACAACCCTACGTCGGCGCAGGACGACGAGGGCAGGGCGCGCGTGGTGGACTTCCTAAGCTCGCCAAGGTTCGACTCCGTGGCCATGCTCGTGGCTACCGACGACGAGGCCCTGATGCAGGCGTGCCACAAGGTGGTGAGGATATAGTTCGGAGGTTGTTTACACACATACTCAAAAAAAATTCATACAACGTGATTACAATATTAGGTTTGGCTCTTGGAGCCTTGTTTATTGCCGTGCCGCTGTGTGTGGCCCAGGCCTATGGCGTGGCGCTCGGCGGCAAGATAGCGGCGGCATTCGCCAAGATGCTGCTGCGCGTGGGGGTCTGCGGCTTGGCTGTGCACTATCTCGTGCAGAGCGGCAGCATGCTGCTGTGCGGAGTCATGGCGCTGGCCGTGGCAATGTACTACGTGGTGTCGGTGGTGGTGAGGGCGAGGCTCTCGCTGGTGCAGTTCATAGTGCCCGTGGGCGCGGGGCTGCTTGGGGCCGTAATGGTGGCGGCGAGTGTGCTGCTCTTTGCCAATGTGGCTGTAGGCAGCGACTTCTGCCTGCGCTATGCTCTGCCTGTGGTGGCCATGCTCTCGGGCGGAATAGCCGACCCTATGGCCAAGGCGCTTGCCACATATTATATGGGTCTGCGCCACCACAACCATCTCTACTACTACCTCATAGGCAACGGGGCGTCGGTGGGCGAGGCTCTGCGCTATCTGCAAAAGAGGGCTCTGGAGAAGTCGATGCAGCCCGGCATTCGCACGATGGCCACTACGGCGGCTGGAGTGTCGCCCGTGATGATGTGGACGATGCTGATGGGCGGAAGAACGGCGCTGGAGGCGGCTGCATGGCAGGTGCTGCTTACGGCGGCGGTGTTTGCTGCGGCCGTGGTGGCGGTGTGGATCGCGCTGGAGGTGGCGCGCAAATATGTGGTCGACGGATATGCTATGCTTAAGGTGAAGGGGGCAAGTGCCGATGGCAAGAGTGACGCAGCCAAGAATTTCCCCAACGATTCAGAATTACCAAAAGATTATACGAACAATGAACAGATTTAAGCAATTGCTCCTTGCGTGCTGTCTTGGCGCCGCACTCTGCTCATGCGACCAGGTGGTGAAGCACATCGACTCACAACTTGCCGAGAGCAAGGAAATAGTGAAGGGTGGGGGCTACGGCTCCTCTGCCGCCGACAAGGGCTCCACGAAGAGCAAGAATGCCGCCGACGACGCCAGGAAGGGCGGCAAGGCGAAGTACTCCAACCTCGAGATTCCGGCTCCACTGGCTGGCGTGCCCGAGCAGATACTTGCGCGCAAGGGCTACACCGTGTCGTACAACAGCAGCCGAAGGGTGCCCAACTGGGTGGCGTGGCAGCTCACGGCTGCCCACCTGAAGGGCGACACGAAGCGCAGCGAGTCGAAATTCCACGAGGATGAGGACGTGGCTGAGCTGCGTGCCGCAGACGCTGACTACATGCGCTCGGGCTACGACCGCGGACACATGTGCCCGGCTGGCGACAACAAGTGGAGCCAGAGGGCTATGGACGAGTCGTTCCTATTCACCAACATCTGTCCGCAGGCACCGCAGCTGAACCGTGGCGACTGGAACGAGATGGAACAGGCGTGCCGCAAATGGGCCAGGAAGTATGGCGAGGTGTACGTGGTGTGCGGACCCATCTTCTACAAGAAACGGCCCAAGACCATCGGCAAGAACAAGGTGGCTGTGCCCGACGCCTTCTTCAAAGTGGTGCTCAAGATGAAGGGCGAGCCAAAGGCCATAGGATTCATCTACAAGAACGCCGACGGCAACCGACCCAAGGGCGACTATGCCAACTCGGTGGACGAGGTGGAGCGCTTCACGGGCATCGACTTCTTCCCGGCTCTGCCCGACGAGATTGAAAGGAAGGTGGAGGCGCAATGTCAACCGGAGGAGTGGAACCTTTGATACGGCACACGAGGCAAAGGTGCTGGTGGTGAAGTGATTTCGCGTTAAAATATTCTAATAATAGGTTGCGTTCCTTTTATGAAAGCGCAAAAAGTAGTAACTTTGCAGCATATTACATATATTATATGCTGAAAAGCGAAAAATAAAGCTGAAAAGCGTAAAATAAATATGCTGAAAAGCGAAAACAAAAAAGCTGAAAGCGTGAAAATAAAGGAAGTAATCAAGGCCCTTGAACGTTTCGCGCCTCTGCCCTTGCAAGAAAGCTGGGATAATGCCGGCCTGCAAGTTGGACTGACAGAGGCGGAAGTATCAGGGGCATTATTGTGTCTGGACGTTACGTGCCAGATAGTAGACGAGGCCATAGCCAAGGGCTGCAACCTCATCGTGTCGCACCATCCGCTCATATTCCGCAAGCTCGCCCGCATCACCGGCGAGGACTATGTGCAGCAGGCCGTGATGAAGGCTCTTGCCAACAACATTGCCATAATCTCGATGCACACCAATATGGACAACGCGCGAGGGGGAGTGAACTTCAGGATAGCCCGGAAGATGGGGCTGAAGAACGTGCGCTTCATGTCGGCAAAGACGGTGGACGGCGTGGAGTGCGGCTCGGGAGTAGTGGGCGAGCTGGAGGAGCCGATGGCTGCCGACGACTTTATCATCATGCTCAAGAAGACATTCGGCGTGGAGTGTGTGCAGACCAACCAACTGCTGCGCCGGCCGATAAGCACGGTGGCCATGTGTGGCGGCTCGGGCTCGTTCCTGCTCGACGAAGCCGTGGCTGTGGGTGCCGACGCTTTCCTCACGGGCGAGATGCACTATCATGAGTTTTTCGGACGCGAACAGCAGATTCAGATTGCCGTGATAGGCCACTACCAGAGCGAGCAGTTCACAAGCGAGATTTTCAAGGAGATTATACAGGCTGAGTGCGAGGGCGTGGAGTGCTTCATAGCCGAGACTTGCACCAACCCGATAATGTACTTCTAAATAGTTTTTCAAAAAAAACAGAATAACAACATATACGATTATGGCAAAAAAGGAAACAGAAATTTCAGTGGAGGATAAGTTGAAGAACCTCTACGAGCTTCAGGTCACTCTCTCGGCTATCGACGAGAAGCGCGCTCTGCGTGGCGAACTCCCGCTTGAGGTGCAGGACCTTGAGGACGAGATTGCAGGCTTGAAGACTCGCGTGGAGCACATCGAGGCCGACATCAACGACTATCAGCAGGCGGTGGCTCAGAAGAGGTACGAGATTCAGGATGCCGAGGAGAGCGTGGAGCGATACAAGAGGCAGCTCGACGAGGTGCGCAACAACCGCGAGTATGACACGCTGACTAAGGAAATCGAGTTTCAGAGCCTTGAGATTGAGCTTTGCAACAAGAAGATAAAGGAGGCCAACGTGAAGGTGGAGGACAAGAAGCGCGAGCTTGCACGCACCAACGACCTTATCGTCGACCGCCAGCAGGCTCTCGTGGAGAAGCAGAACGAGCTGGAGGAAATCATGCAGGAGACTCGCGTCGACGAGCAGGAGCTTAAGGAGAAGGCCGAGGAGCTGGAGACTAAGATTGAGCCGCGCCTACTCTCAAGCTTCAAGCGCATACGCAAGAACGCACGCAACGGTCTGGGCATTGTCTATGTTCAGCGCGACGCTTGCGGCGGCTGCTTCAACAAGATTCCGCCACAGCGACAGCTCGACATCAAGATGCACAAGAAGATTATCGTGTGCGAGTACTGCGGACGCATCATGATCGACCCTGAGCTTGCAGGCGTGCAGACGGTTGTGGCTGAGGCTGCCGACGACAAGCCAAAGCGCAAGAGAGCTACTGCGCGCAAGTCGGCTGCATCGAAGAAGTCGGAGGAGTCGGAGACTAAGTTGAGCTAAACACACACACTCAATGCTTGGAATATAAGCTGAGGTGTAGTTCGGATATTTTTTTAAAAGATTCGAAGTCGAAATAATAAAGCCGTATGGTTTTGTTGCTGATTAATTAAAGGCAACAAAACCGTACGGCTTTTTTATTTTTGCATTAGTATTCCTATGTTGGAGATTGTTATCCCCATACTTCTTCCACAATCTCTCTCACGAGGTCGAGTTTTGCCCACTGCTGCTCCTCGGTGAGCTTGTTGCCTATCTCGCATGAGGCGAATCCGCATTGCGGGCTGAGGCTGAGGCGGTTGAGCGGAATGTATTTCTCCGCCTCGCGTATGCGGGCTATGACGGTTGCTTTGTCTTCGAGCACGGGCGACTTGGTGGTGACGAGTCCGAGCACCACGCGCTTGTCGGCGTTGATGTATTTCAGCGGCTCGAATCCGCCCGAGCGTTCGTCGTCGTATTCCAGATAATAGGCGTCGACGTTCTCCTTGGCAAAGAGGAAGGGGGCAACGGGGTCGTAGGCTCCCTTGGTGGCGTAGCACGAATGGTAGTTGCCGCGGCACACGTGGGTGTTGATGGTGAGTCCTTCGGGCTTGCCGTCGATGGCGAGGTTGTTGACGGTGAGATATTGCAGGGCCTCGTGCTCAAGGGTGAAGCCTGTGCCGGCCATAGACTTCCAGAAGTCGTCGTCGACTATCATTCCCCATGTGCAGTCGTCGAGCTGGATGGTGTCGCAGCCTGCGGCGTGTATCTCGCGGAAGAAGGTGCGATAGGCGTTGGCGATGTCCTGGAGAAGCTCTTGTGTGTTGGGGTAGAACTGGCGAGTGTTCTTGGCATTGTCGCCACGAAACAGTTCTGCAAGGAATTGTGCGGGTGCAGGTATGGTCTGCTTGGCCTTCACGCCGTTGCCCTCAAACTTCTTAACAAACAGGAAGTCGTTGATGAAGGGGTGGTTCTCGCCGCTGATTTTGCCTGTGAGCTTCAACGAGCCTTTGGTTGTTTCCTCGCCATGAAACTGGTAGCCGTGGTCGAGCTCTATGTGCTCCACACCACCGAATCCCCACATGAAGTCGAGATGCCAGTAGCTGCGGCGGAACTCTCCGTCTGTTATATAGTGTAAGCCGTGGGCCTTCTGCTTCTTTATCACGTCCTCAATGAGGCGGTCTTCAACGGCACGAAGCTCTGCGGCTGTGATTTCATTGTTCTGAAACTTTGCTCTTGCTTCCTTCAACTCTGCCGGGCGGAGGTAGCTGCCCACGGCTTCAAAATGCTTGTTTCCTGAATTGCTCATAATCATTTTGCTATTTATTTGTTTATTTTGTTTCTTTATGTTTTACTTTATCTTTGATTTCTGAGCGCAAAGTTAAAAATAAGTTTTTTATTAGCCAAATATTCTTTGATTTTCAGAAATATTTCCTAACTTTGCAGGGAAATGACGGTTTTTGCAGAATAATATTCTGTGAAAGGATATGAATGTGGAATGGTTGCGCGATGCGCAATGTGGAATGTGGAATGTGGAATGGTTGCGCGATGCGCAATGTGGAATGTGGAATGTGGAATGTGGAGTGTGGAATGGTTGCGCGATGCGCAATGTTAATAGAAACAATATAATAATAGAAACAATAAAATAATAGAAAAATAATGGCAAACCAAGAAAATCTCGACGAAGTAGATATAAAGATTCTGAAACTGTTGCAACAGAACTCCCACATGACTGTGAAGGAGCTTGCAGCGCGTGTGCATCTGTCGCCGTCGCCAACCTTCGAGCGTCAGAAACGCTTGGAGCGCGAAGGTTATATAAAAAGATATTCGGCTGTGGTGGATCACCACAAGCTTGGACATAGCGTGATTGTGCTGTGCAATATACGGCTGAAACAGCACACTCACGAACTAATACAGCAGTTTATGGACACTGTGCAGACTATCGACCAGATAACAGAGTGTTACAATACAACGGGCGACTATGACTTCCTCATCAAAGTATATGCCCACGACATGAAGGACTATCAGGACTTCATGCTCAACACTCTTGGAAATATCGATTGCATCGGTAGCCTGCACAGTATTATCGTGATAGGAGAGATAAAGGACTCGCATTATATCCCGGTGAGCCGAGGACTGGCGAAAAACAACCAGACTTGAAATCATATAGGGCGTCTTGACACGTCCTGTATGCTATTCGTTCCCTTCCAGTTTCTTTAAATCTTCGTTCTCTTCAAACTCTTCAATCCATTCCTTCACCTTGGCTTGCAACAGAGCCTTGTTGGGGAGATAAAGTTGGTAGGCGGAAGCATATATATTGGCATCCCTTGGCAAGGTGAGTTCTACGAGAGCATCGTTTTTTTCCTTACACAGCAGAATACCTATTGTAGGCTTTTCGAAGTCTTGTTTGATATAGCGGTCGTAGTAATTTACGTACATTTGCATCTGTCCAAGGTCTTGATGAGTCAGCTTGTCTATCTTCAAGTCTATAAGCACATAGCATTGCAACAAACGGTTGTAAAACACTAAGTCGACAAAGAAATGCTGCTCTTCAAACGTAAAGCGTTTTTGTCGTGCCTCAAAAAGAAAGCCTTTGCCAAGTTCAAGCAAGAACTGTTGCATCTTGCTGATAATGGCATTTTCCAACTTCGATTCTGAATAAATAGCATCTGTTTTCAAACCTAAAAACTCCAATGTGATTGGATTCTTGATTATATCAGAAGGTTTCTCAACGGTTTGTCCTTCCTTCGCTAAACGCAAGACCTCCTCCTTGTTACGGCTTAAAGCCAAACGCTCGTAAAGGCTGCTACCTACTTGTCTGTTTAGTTCACGTACGCTCCAATTCTGCTGCGTCGCCTCTATTTCATAAAAATTGCGTTCATCATGATTTTCTATACGCATAAGGATGAGATAGTGTGACCATGACAGTCGGAATTGAATTTGACAAACACTGTCTGTCAAATTACTGTAAGCCAAATAAAATTGTCTAATTTGCCGTAGGTTAGAATAAGACCAACCTTCTCCATATTTACGACATAGTTTCTGAGAAAGGATTTTTAGTACTTGCTTACCATAAGTGGCTCGTTCATATCCTTTCTGCTCGTCTTCAACAATATATTTGCCCACACCATAATAGGTATACACCATTGCAGTATTGACAGTTGTCTTAACACGCTTATGTGCTTCATCTATTAGCTTTGATATATGTAGAAAGAGAGCATCCTCTTGTTTTGTAATCTTGTTCATATTCTTAATTTATTAGTCCAATCAGGAACTGGAGGATTTTTTTAATAAGTATGTGTTCATAGCTCATCTTTATATATGAATGGTAATCTGTATGATTATAGTTCGTTTATCCATTCAGCGATTGTTTTCAGCACCTCTGGCGCAATGGTCTCTTCTATCTGCTGGTATTCAACAATATTGCCTGTTGAACAATGTTGGAACAGATGGTTTACACCTTCTATTTTCTTTATAGTGTGCTTGCAGTTGGACAGTCCTTTTTCAAGTTGTGTAGTATTGGCTGTGCAGTCCACTTGAGTGTCTTTTGTGCCGTTGAGTGCCAACACAGGGCATTTAATCTTGGACAACTGCTTGCTGGCGTCTATGGTTATGAAATGGCGAATGTAGGGCGAGTTGGCTTGTTCTAATGATTTCTTTAGGATAGGCTTTAAGTTGTCTGGCACTCCGTCGATGGTTATCTCGCTTGTCTTCTTGCCATTTGCAATCTCGTTGAGAATGTTTGAAATGGTGGCGCAGTAAGAGTCAACCATGTCCTTAGGCAGACCTATGGAAGACATTGCTTGGCGGTTTTGCATCACGAGAGTTTCTTTGCCAGATATAGCCATACCTGCGAGCGACACAATGAAGTCGGCTTTGCCTTCAGAGGCAAGCATCATGGCTATTGTGCCGCCCTCGCTATGTCCTAATATTCCAACCTTGTTGAAACGCTTGCGCAATAAAGGTAAGGCAGATGCAGCATCTTGGAGGAAGTCGTTTGTTGTGAATTGGCCGAAGTCTATATTCTTGTCGCCCCATCCGCGGTCGTCATAACGTAAGGAAGCAATGCCTTGACGAGCCAAGGCATCTGCAATTACGGCAAAGGGTTTATGGTCAAACAGCTCCTCGTCGCGGTTCTGCTGTCCGCTGCCTGTTACCATCAGCACAACGGGCGTCTGCTTCGAGTAGTTTTGGGGTAGGGTGAGAGTGCCGTTGAATGTGTAGCCTGCGTTTGTGAAGCTCACGCTTTCCTGCTTGTAGGGGAATGGGGCTACGGGAGTCTGCGGACGTTTCACCGTTAATTGTCCGGGCTTTAGCGTGAGCGGTAAGTGGAATCCGCTTTGGGTGAATGTGCCTTTAATCTCGTTGTTCTGCATTTTTCCCTCGAATGTTGCGCCAATCATAGGCACGGTCACTTTGATGGTGCCGTCGTCTTTTGTGGTTTTCTGGGCAGGAATGCCCTTGGCTCCTTGTGTTGGCGAGTCGATGGTGCAGCCGTCGGCTGAGAAGTTGAATACCAATGGTAGCTTTGTTCCCATTACGTTCAGTTCGCCGTTCCATGCGCCTTGCTGGGCGTGGGTGGAGAGGGTGGCGAGAGCGAGAAGGACTGTGGTAAATAATCTTGAAATTCGCATAGTAACAAATAGGTTTAAATGAAAAAAATGACAATTAATAATGGATAGTGACTGGTGGCAAAAGCCAATTTGTGTTGTCCATTATCAATTGTCATTTTTTTGCGATTATAATTTTACAAAAATCTTAAAAAGTTAAAGTGCTACTTCGTCGATGCGCAGCTTTAGCATTCCTGCAGGCACTCTCACCTCTACCACATCCTCCACTTTCTTGTTGAGCAGAGCCTGTGCGATGGGCGACTTGATGGAAATCTTGCCCTCGGTGAGGTTGGCTTCTGATGCGCTTACGATGGTGTAGGCCATGCTGCGGTTGTTGTTGAGGTTGGTGATTTTCACCTTGCTCAGTATTCCCACCACATCGCCCTTGAGACGCGACTTGTCGATGACGCGGGCGTTTTCGAGTACCTTCTGCTTGTAGCGTATGCGGCCCAACAGACGGCCTTGTTCGCGCTTTGCGGCATGATACTCGAAGTTCTCGCTAAGGTCGCCCTTGTCGCGTGCTTCGGCTATGGCGTCGCGCACTTGTGGAAGCTCCACAAGTTCCATGTGTCGCAGTTCGGCTACGAGATTGTCGTAGCACTCTTGAGACATATATTCCATGTTTGTTGTTCTTCTTCTCTTATTATAAATCTTCAAAATTCACCACCTGCTCCTTCGGACGCTTAGGCTCCTTCTTTGGGGTGGCGGACTGGTCGGTGGTTCCGTTCTCTACTGTAGCCTCGGGCAGCTGTCGCTCCACGGGGTTGCCATTCTCGTCGAGGATGATTTCTTCCTCCACGTGGATGCTGTCGCGTCGGATGGTGTCTACTTTGGCGCGAGGCACATAGCTCTGGCAGTTGTACATAGAGGAGAGGATGTCGGCATCTTTAGGCTTGGCAAACTTGGCGTGGTATTTCTCGAAGGCGGGGTCTTTAAGCACCGACTCAAGGAAATAGCCGCAGATGGGCAAGGCTGTGCGTGAGCCTTGGCCAAGAGCTCCCGTGCGGAAGTGGATGCAACGATACTCGCCGCCTACCCATGCGCCCACCACGAGGTTGGGGCTAACGCCCATGAACCAGGCGTCGGAGTGGTTGTTGGAGGTTCCGGTCTTGCCGCCCCAATCGGTGTCGCGGTATTGGCCTACGTAGCCGTTAAGGCTCTGTGATGTGCCGCCCGGCTCGCGCAGGCCGCCCATGAGGAGCTGCTGCATGAAGAAGGCACTCTTGTAGGGAATCACTTGCTCCTCGCTGATGGGGGAGCTGTAGATTTCCTTGCCGTTGCGGTCGAGAATGCGCGTTACTATCTGGCGTCTTACGTACTTGCCGTCGTTGGCCACGGTGGAGTAGGCGTTGGCAAGCTCAAGCAAATTGACGTCGCTGGAGCCAAGTGGCAAAGAGGGGGTCTCGTCGAGCGGGCTCTCGATGCCCATCTTGTGGGCTGTCTCGGCTATGCGCGACACGCCCATCTCCATTCCCAGGCGCACGGCCACGGAGTTGATGCTTCGTGCAAAGGCACTCATAAGAGGTACGGAGTCGCCTGAGAATGAGCCGTTGGCGTTGGTTGGAGTCCATGTCACTTCCTTGCCCGCCTTCTTGTCGAACACCTGCATTGAGATGTATTCGTCGCGGCGCTTGTCGCAGGGGGTGAGTCCTTGGTTCATGGCCTCGGTGTAGACGAAGAGCTTGAAGGTGGAGCCAGGCTGGCGCATGGCAGTGACCTTGTCGTACTTCCACGACTTGAAGTCGATGTCGCCCACCCATGCCTTTACGGCTCCTGTCTGTGGCTCCATTGCCACAAAGGCGCAGTGCATGAAGTGAACCATATAGCGTATGGAGTCCATGGTGGAAATCTCCTTCTCAATGGTGCCCTTCTCATAGTCGAAGAGCTTCACCTTGTGGGGCTTGTTGAGATAATACTGTATGGAGTCGGGGTTGTTGGGGAAGCGTGCGAGCAGATTCTTGTAGATAGGCAACTTCTGGGCGATGCCCTCGATGAAGTTGGGTATGACTTGGTGGTTTTCGTCCTGCCAGGGCTCTTGGTTGGCCCAGTGGCTGTTGAAGTTGCGCTGTATTTGCTTCATCTGCTTGATGGCAGCCTCCTCGGCATACTTCTGAAGGCGCGAGTCGATGGTGGTGTAGATTTTCAGACCAGAGGTGTAGAGGTCGTAGCCATTCTCGCGGCACCATGTCTTAAGCTCCGACGCTACTGCCTCGCGGAAATAAAGGGCCTTGCCGTCGTAGTTGCTCTCGACGCTGTAGCTGAGCTTTATAGGTGCGTTGCTGAGCGAGTCGTATTCGGCTCTTGTGATGTCGGCGTGACGCAGCATGTTGCTGAGCACGACGTTGCGGCGGCGCAGGGAGTTTTCGGGATTGGCAATAGGGTTGTAGTAGGTGGTTGCCTTGAGCATTCCCACAAGCACGGCTGCCTGGTCGGTGGTGAGTTCCTTTGGCGTGCAGTTGAAGTAGGTCTTGCACGCTGTCTTGATGCCGAAGGCGTTGGAACCGAAGTCGACGGTGTTGGCATACATGGTTATAATCTCCTTCTTGCTGTGGGTGATTTCGAGCTTTGTGGCTATGATCCATTCCTTCGACTTCATGATGAGCATACGCACACCAGGAATGTAGCCAAGCAGACCGGTGGAGTAGTCGGTGCGCACACGGAACATGTTCTTGGCAAGCTGCTGTGTGATGGTGGACGCTCCGCGCGCGTCGTGGCGGAGAAGGGCGTCTTTGGCTGCTCCCACGAGTCCGGGATAGTCGATGCCGTGGTGTTTGTAGAAACGCTCGTCCTCGGTGTCGACCAACGCTTTGAAGAAGGCGGGGTTCACTTCCTCGTATTCCACTGGAGTGCGGTTTTCGTTGAAGAACTTTCCGATGAGCTCTCCGTCGGAGCTGTAAATCTGTGAGGCCTCGTGGGTTTCGGGGTTCATGATGGTGTAGAATCCGGGCGACTTGCCAAAAAGCCACAGGAAGTTGATGTCTACCATTCCGAGATAGACGATGAACGCAACGATGCAGGATGCGATTCCGATGAGTGTCTTAGTGTACCAGGCTTTGCCGCGGTAGAGATTTCTGTACCATGGGAAGAAGCCCTTTATCTTCTTAAGACACGAGATGAGAATGTTTTTGATTTTTTTCATCTTCTAATGTATTGATTATCTGATTGGATGACTTAAGTCAGAGAAGGGGTGGCTGGCTTTGTCAATGGAAAAACTGTACTTTTGCAAAAGTACGAATTTTGTTTATTCTTTTAGCTTTTCGTCAATATAATTTATGATTTCTTTAATGTTGTCGGGGTTGAACCAACAGATGCTTTCGTCGCGCTTGAACCATGTGAGCTGTTTGCGGCAGTAGCGCCGTGAGTTGCTCTGAATTTTGAATATGGCTTGGTCGAGAGTGGTGAGCCCGTCAAGATACTCAAACATCTCCTTGTATCCCACGGTGTTGAGGGAGTTGAGGTGGCGTTGGTCGTAGACGGCGAGGGCTTCCTGCTCAAGTCCGTCGTCAATCATTTGCAGCACGCGGTTGTTGATGCGGCTGTATAGCTCCTCACGGTCGCGTGTGAGGCCTATCTTCAGAATGTTGAAGGGTCGCTGCTTCTTTTCGTTCTGACGGAATGAGGTGTAGGTGGTTCCGGTCATGTGGCAAATCTCCAAGGCATGGACCACGCGTCGGGGATTGTTGCGGTCGACTATAGCCCAATGCTCGGGGTCGAGAATTTTGAGTTCCTCGACAAGCCTGGGCAACCCCTCATGCTCAAGCCTTTGCTTCATCCACTGGCGTGTGGCGTCGTCGATGGTGGGAATGTCGTCGATGCCGTTGCACACGGCGTCGATATACATCATTGAGCCGCCACTCATTACGGCCGTGTCGGAAGCTGTAAAAAGCTTGTTGGTGAGCAGACTCATCACTTGCTCTTCGTACATCGAGGCGCTGTAGTAGTCGTCGATGTGGTGGGTGCCCACGAAGTAATGCTTCACCCTCGACTGCTGTTGGGGTGTGGGGGCGGCAGTTCCGATGGGCAGTTCGGCGAATATCTGCCTTGAGTCGGCATTTATTATTGGCACTCCAAGATGTTCGGCTATCCGTAGGCAAAGCTCGGTTTTGCCGACTCCAGTTGGGCCAAGTATAACAATTAGAGTTTTGCTCATGTCTTGTTGGATGATGAATGGTGTGGTTGAAAAAATAATAGAGGCAATAGACACAACACTGGTTGAATGCAAGCACCCTGTTATTTCTATTGCCTCGTTATTATTTTATAATTATATTTAGTGGAGAGTGATAGCTCCCTAATATCTTATCGGATGATGCCTCGCTTTGACGAGGCTACAAAATCAATGATATACTGCACTTCCTTTGTCACTTCAAGAGTTTTCTTGATTTCCTCAATGCCCTCCGACATGATTCCCTTGGAATAGAGAGTGCGGTAGGCATTGTGGATAAGCTCTATCTGCTCGTTGGAGAAGCCACGGCGACGCAGGCCGATGAGGTTGATGCCGCAGTATTTTGTAGGCTCCTTGCCTGCAATGATGAATGGAGGGATGTCCTGGCTGAAACGGCATCCGCCCTGAATCATCACGTAGCCGGCAATGCGGCAGAACTGGTGGCAGAGGACGTTGGCTGATATGATGGCGTTGTCGTCGACAATCACCTCGCCGGCGAGCTTGGTGGAGTTGCCGATGATGATGCCGCTGCCAATCTCGCAGTCGTGTGCAATGTGCACACACTCCATGAGCAGGTTGTTTGACCCCACTACGGTTTCGCCCTTCGATGCTGTGCCGCGCGAGATGGTCACGTTCTCGCGGATGCTGTTGTTGTCGCCAATCTTGCAGATTGTCTCCTCGCCACGGAACTTGAGGTCTTGCGGCTTTGTTGAAATGCTCGCACCCGGCATAAACTCGTTGTTGTTGCCTATGCGTGCTCCGAAATTGATGGTGACGCTGTTCTGAAGAACATTGTTGTCGCCTATTTCAACATTTTTGTCAATGTAGCAGAAAGGACCTATAACGTTGTTGTCGCCAAGTTTTGCCTCGGGGTGAACATAGGCTAATGGGCTTATCTGGTTCATCTTTGAATATTTTAGTTAATTATTTGTTCTTTACTATTTGGGCTGTGAATGTTGCCTCCGACACCACGTGGTCGCCTACGAAGACGTAGCCCTTCATCGACGAAATGCCGTGGCGCAGCGGGGCGAGCAGTTCTACCTTGAAGAGCAATGTGTCGCCAGGCACAACCTTCTGACGGAATTTCACATCGTCAATCTTCATGAAATAAGTCGACCAGCGTTCTGGCTCCTCAAGAGTGTTGAGCACGAGCAATCCTCCGCATTGTGCCATTGCCTCTATCTGAAGCACTCCCGGCATTACTGGCTCCTGTGGAAAGTGGCCGGTGAAGAAAGGCTCGTTGGCAGTGACGTTCTTTACGCCCACAATGCTTGTTGCTCCAAGCGAGATCACTTTGTCGACGAGCTGCATGGGATAGCGGTGGGGCAGTAGCTCGCGTATGCGGCAATTGTCCATCACGGGCTGTTCGTTGGGGTCGTAGATGGGGGCCTGGATTTCGTGCTTTCTAATCTCGCGGCGCATCTGGCGTGCAAACTTATTGTTGATGGTGTGTCCCGGACGTGTGGCAATGATGCGGCCCTTGATGGGCTTGCCTATGAGAGCCATGTCGCCAATGATGTCGAGCAGCTTGTGGCGTGTGCACTCGTTCTCCCACACAAGCGGTTTGTGCTGAATGTAGCCAAGCTCGTTGGCGTCGCGGCGTTCCACTTTCAGCATGTCGGCCAGTGTGTCGAGACGCTCCTGTGTGGTCTGCTTTTCGTAGATGACGATGGCGTTGTCGAGGTCGCCGCCCTTGATGAGGTTGGCTTTGAGCAATGGCTCAATGTCGCGCACGAAAACGAAGGTGCGTGCGGGAGCTATCTCCTCTGCAAATTTCTCCACGCAGTCAAGTGTGGCAAACTGCGAGTTGATGAACTTGGAGTTGAACGAGCACATTGCTGTGAGCGAGAATTCCTCGTCGGGGAGAATAGTGATGCAAGAGCCAGTCTCTTCGTCCTTCACCTCTATCTTGTGGCGAATGACATACCAGTCCTTGGGCGCGTTCTGCTCCTCGCAACCAATCTCCTTGATTTTCTGCACATACATCGACGCACTACCGTCGAGAATAGGAAACTCAGGACCGTTGACCTGAATAAGACAGTTGTCGATGCCCATAGCGTAGAGGGCCGACATGCCATGCTCTATGGTTGAAACGCGCACGTCGCCCTTGCCGAGCACGGTGCCGCGCTGGGTATCAACCACGTTTTCGGCAATGGCCTGAATAGTAGGCATTCCGTCGAGGTCGATACGCTGTATTTTATAGCCAGTGTTCTCGGGAGCTGGATTGAATGTCACTGTAAGGCTTAAGCCTGTGTGCAATCCCTTTCCGCAGAGAGAGAAACTGCCCTTGAGGGTTTTCTGTTTTGACATATTATATATTTATATTTTACTTTTCTTCTGATTTCAGTTCTTCTATTGTCTTCTTGAGTGCCTCAAGCTCCTTGTACATGTCGGGGAGACGACGGAAGATGGCTTGCGACTTGAAGTAATTGCGCGGGTTCATAGGCGGAGTTCCAATAAGCTCTTCGCCACCCTTCAGACTTCCCGGCACTCCTGACTGTGCGCCAAGGAAAGTTTTGTCGCCGATGGTGATGTGGCCTGCAATTCCTACCTGTCCGCCAAACATGCACCATGAGCCAACCTTTGTGCTTCCTGCAATGCCCACCTGTGCCGACATTACAGTGTTTTCGCCTATTTCTACATTATGAGCTACCTGAACAAGATTGTCGAGCTTCACACCCTTGCGTATTACTGTAGAGCCCATTGTAGAGCGGTCGACGCAGGTGTTGGCTCCAATTTCCACATTGTCCTCGATGGTGACAATGCCTATCTGTGGAATCTTGTCATAGCCGTCGGCATTAGGAGCGAATCCGAAGCCGTCGGCACCTATTACGCTGCCAGCATGCAGAGTAACGTTGTTGCCTATTTTGCATCCCTGATAAACAGTGGTGTTGGGGTAGAGGATGCAGCCGTTGCCCATTTTTACATTGTCGCCAACGACAGCATGTGGATAGATTTGACATCCGTCGCCAATGACAGTTCCCTCGCCAATGCAGGCAAACGGACCTACATAGCAATCCTTGCCAAGCTTTGCGGTGGGAGAGATATAGGCCTGTGGCGACACACCAGTCTTCTTAGGCTTGCTTGCCTCGTATATTTGCAGTAGTTGGGCAATGCTCTCATAAGCGTTCTTCACGCGTATGAGGGTGGGTGCTACGGTTCCTTCCAGCTCCACATCTTCGTTTACTATCACTACCGACGACTTAGTGTCGTAGATGTAATGTGTGTATTTTGGATTGGAAAGGAAGGAAATCGCACCTTCAACGCCTTCTTCTATTTTGGCAAATGTGCGCACTTTGGCATCTTTGTCGCCTTCGATTTTTCCGCCTATGACACTGGCTATTTGTTCTGCTGTAAATTCCATTTTTGACAATTTAGATTAAGTTTCTATCAAGCTATAAGTAGTCAAAGGATACAACTCATGTGTGTCCTTTGACTATTATATTAGCTTTTAACATTGCAAAAATAAGCAATTTTATTTACATAATGCTTTTTAGCTGCATTAATTTGTCATTTTTGCTAAAATAACGTTATCTTTTTGCTTAAATAACGTTATTTTTTAGCTTAAATACCGTACTTTTTCAGTTCTTCGTCCATTTGCAACTGGAGCTCTTTAGCTTTCTCGGCAGCTACAGTAGCGAAGTCTTCGCCGTTGGATGCGTAAATAATGCCACGTGAGCTGTTTACAAGCAAACCGCACTCTTTGTTCATTCCGTATTTGCAAACTTCTTCGAGTGAGCCGCCCTGAGCGCCGACGCCTGGAACGAGCAAGAAGTGGTTGGGAACTATCTTGCGGATGTCCTCGAACATTTTGCCCTGTGTAGCACCTACTACATACATCATGTTGTCGGCAGTGCCCCAAGCCTGCGATGTGCGCAGCACTTTTTCAAACAGGCGCTCGCCTTCCTTGTCTTCTGTCAACTGGAAGTCGTGGCTGCCCTTGTTGCTTGTCAGCGCAAGCACGATAACCCACTTGCCGTCGTAGCCGAGGAATGGAGTGACGCTGTCCTCGCCCATGTATGGAGCCACAGTCAGAGAGTCGACGTCGTATTCCTCGAAGAATGTGCGTGCGTACATTGCGCTTGTGTTGCCGATGTCGCCGCGCTTTGCGTCGGCCACGATGAAGTGGTTGGGATAGTTCTCCTTGAGATAGTTGATGGTCTTTTCGAACGAGATGAGACCCTTCACGCCGAATGCCTCATAGAAGGCCAGGTTGGGCTTGTAGGCCACGCAATAATCTGCTGTGGCATCGATGATGGCCTTGTTGAAGGCGAAGATAGGGTCTTCATCATTGAGTATGTGTGCCGGAACCTTCTTGAGGTCGGTGTCAAGACCTACGCATAGGAAAGAGCGCTTGGTCTTTATCTGATTTACTAATTCTGATCTGTTCATTATTATTGGTGTTTATAAAGATGTCAATATGATGAGTGTTGCAAATAATGCTTTTGATAGACTTATTACAACTCGTTCTCCTTCATCTTCTCGGCATTTTCAGCCACAGTAAGTGCGTCAATCATCTGCTGGATGTTGCCGCCCATGAAGCCAGGAAGGTCGTAAATGGTCATGCCGATGCGATGGTCGGTGACACGGCCCTGCGGGAAGTTGTATGTGCGAATCTTGGCTGAACGGTCGCCGGTGGAAACGAGAGTCTTGCGGCGGTTGGCTATGTCGTCGACATACTTCTGGTGCTCCTTATCGTATATATATGTACGCAAGCGCGCAAGGGCTCTTTCCTTGTTCTTTGGCTGGTCGCGGGTCTCGGTACATTCTATAAGGATTTCCTCTACTTCGCCAGTGTTGGGGTTCTTCCACATATAGCGTGCACGCACACCCGACTCTACCTTGTTGACGTTCTGTCCACCTGCACCCGAAGAACGGAATGTGTCCCACTTGATTTCGCCCTCATTGATGTTCACCTCGAACGGGTCGGCCTCTGGAAGTACGGCAACGGTTGCAGCCGATGTCTGCATACGTCCATTGGATTCTGTGACGGGGACACGCTGCACGCGGTGAACTCCCGACTCATACTTCAATGTGCCGTAGACGTTGTCGCCACTTACGGCAAAGCAGATTTCCTTGAAACCGCCTACCGCACCTTCGCTCTCGCTTGTTACCGACACGGTCCATCCCTTAGTCTCGCAATACTTTTTGTACATCATGAATATCTCGCCGGCAAAGAGGCAAGCCTCGTCGCCACCTGTTCCTGCACGAATCTCCATCTGTACGTTCTTGCCGTCCTCCGGGTCCTTAGGCACAAGCGCAATCTTTATCTCTTCCTCAAGTTTGGGTTGAAGTTCTTCGTTTATGGCAAGTTCCTCACGCGCCATTTCCTTCATGTCGGCATCCTGCTCATTCATGAGGATGTCCTTTGCCTCTGCAATGCCGTTAAGGCAATTGATGTACTTCTGGCGAAGCTTCATGATGTCCTCAAGGTCCTTGTATTCCTTTGTCAGTTTGACGTAACGCTGCTGGTCGGCAATTACAGAAGGGTCGGTGATGAGGGTTGACACTTCCTCATAGCGTGCCTCCAGTCCGTCGAGTTTCTCTAATATATTATTGTTTTCTGCCATTTGTTAATTTTTTAGTAGACGAGTACTAATACTGCTCAATTTTTCTAAAATTAATATTCGAATTCACCATATTCCGACTTGATGAGCAGCGAGCGCTTGCCTTCCTCGATGTGTCCCACAATCTGAGCGTCGATGTTGAAACTCTTGCTAATCTCGATAACCTTCTCGGCAACCTCAGGACGCACGTAAATCTCCATGCGGTGGCCCATGTTGAACACCTTGTACATCTCCTTCCAGTCGGTCTGGCTCTGCTCCTGAATGGCGCGGAAGAGTGGGGGAACGGGGAACATGTTGTCCTTCACCACTCTGCAGTTGTCGCCTACGAAGTGGAGCACCTTGGTCTGGGCACCGCCAGTGCAATGCACCATGCCGTGGATTTCTGGACGCAGTTCGTCGAGCAGACGCTTGATGACAGGAGCATAAGTGCGGGTTGGCGAAAGCACAAGTTTGCCTGCGTTTACAGGTGCACCCTCAACAGCATCGTCAAGACGATAGCCGCCACTGTAGACAAGCTCGTCGGGCACAGCGTGGTCGTAGCTCTCGGGATATTTCTCGGCAAGATATTTTGCGAACACGTCGTGGCGGGCACTTGTCAATCCGTTAGAACCCATTCCGCCGTTATACTCCTTCTCGTAGGTGGCTTGTCCGAAAGATGCAAGACCCACGATGACGTCGCCCGGACGGATGTTGGCATTGTCGATGACGTCCTTGCGCTTCATGCGGCAGGTGACGGTAGAGTCGACAATGATTGTGCGCACAAGGTCGCCAACGTCGGCAGTCTCGCCGCCTGTGGCGTAAACGCCTACGCCCATCTTTCTAAGGTCGGCAAGCAGTTCGTCTGTTCCGTTGATTACGGCAGAGATTACCTCGCCTGGAATAAGCATCTTGTTGCGGCCAATAGTGCTTGACACGAGGATGTTGTCTACAGCACCCACGCACAGAAGGTCGTCGGTGTTCATCACGATAGCATCCTGAGCCACACCCTTCCATACGCTAATGTCGCCAGTTTCCTTCCAGTAAAGGTAGGCAAGCGACGATTTTGTGCCTGCGCCGTCGGCGTGCATAATGTTGCAATACTCTGGGTCGCCGCCGAGGATGTCGGGGATGATCTTGCAGAAAGCCTGAGGATAAAGACCTTTGTCGATGTTCTTTATGGCGTTGTGCACGTCTTCTTTAGCTGCGCTTACGCCGCGCATCATGTATCTGTTGGATTTGTCCATTATTGTGGTATTTTTTTTATATTGTTTTTTATTTATAGTTGTTCTTCTCCATTCCAAAAATCCCAGCTTGCGAAAGCCTGAAGCAGCAACATCTCAAGTCCGTTCTTGGTGCTTGCTCCATATTTTGCTCCCTTCTTTAGGAACAGGGTTTCGTCGGGATTGTATATAAGGTCGTAGAGAATGGTGTGGCTGTCCATTGCCTCGTATGGCAGGTTGGGACATGTGTCGGCTTTGGGGTACATGCCGAGTGGGGTGCAGTTGACAATGACGTTGTAGTCTTTGACAATCTGTGGTGTGACTTCCTCATACGTTATGCAGCCGTCTTTTTTGTTGCGGCTTACGAACAGGGTTTGCAGTCCGAGCGATTTCAGTCCGTACTCTATAGCTCGCGATGCTCCTCCAGTTCCAAGGATAAGTGCTTTCTTGTGGATTATCTCAAGCATTGGCTCAATGCTTCGCGTAAAGCCAATCACATCGCTGTTGAATCCTTTGAGGAACGTATTTTTCCCCTTATGGGTGATTCTTATTACATTCACCGCTCCTATCGCCCTTGCTTCTGGGCTAAGCTCGTCGAGGTAGCTTATAACCTTCTGCTTGTAGGGGATTGTTACGTTAAGACCTTTGAGCTCTGGATTTGAGGCGAGCACCTCAGGAAGGTCTTCAATCTGCGGAATCTCAAAGTTGATGTATCGCGCCTTGACCCCTTCGTTGGCAAATTTCTCGTTGAAGAAACCTACCGAAAACGAGTGTCCCAGCGGATAACCGATTAATCCATACTTATCCATAGTTGTAATGTTTAATTTCTTGTGACTGGAAATGTTCGATAATTACTTTGTAGCGAAATACATAGTGCAGATACCGAATGTGAGCCTTTTGAACGAGGCTTCCTCAAATCCTGCTTTCTTGAGGATTTCCACCATTCGTTCTCCTTGTGGAAACGCTTCTATTGTCGCTGTGAGATATGAGTAGGCGGTTTGGTCGCCTGAGATGAGTCTGCCATAGACAGGCAGGACTGTGTGCGAGTAGACTTTGAAAAGTTGCTTCATGGGGAAGTGCACGGGAGTGGTAAGCTCTACAATGCAAAGATGTCCACCCTTTTTCAGCACTCTGTGCATCTCGCGTAGCCCTTTGTCGAGGTCTTGGAAATTGCGGATGCCGAATGCTGCTGTCACCGCGTCGAATGTCGACTCCTCAAACGACAAGGCCATGCAGTCTTCCTTGCTGAACGAAATGGTTTTGTCTAGTCCCAAGGCTTTGGTCTTTTGTCTGCCTACCTCCATCATTCCTTCGCTGATGTCGGCACCTACAAGTCGGGCAGGATGCAGCATTTTTGCGGCCTGAATAGCAAAGTCGCCTGTTCCTGTGGCGATGTCAAGCATAACTTGCGGATGGTATGGCTTCAGCTGCTTCAGCGCAAAATGTCGCCATGCCTTGTCGATGTTCCACGACAGACGGTGGTTGAGCTTGTCATAGGAGTGGGCTATGTTGTCGAACATCATCTCAACCTGCGCTCCTTTTTCCTGGTTGTCGTTGTAGGGCTTTATTTTTTCTTGTCCGTAAGACATGGGAGTTGTTATTTATTAATTTATTAATTTTGTTTGAGGGTGTTTCTGTTCTTGCAGCATTTACTGTTCATACAGCATTTGTGCCATTATGCCTGTTTTCAGCTATTCAGCTTCTAAAGCTATTTGTTTATGAGGAAGTTGAATATTTAGGGGGTGATTAAGTTTGAGTATAGTGGGTTTATCCCATACCCTCTTACTTACAAATATTGGGTGTAGAATACCAGTTGCTGGATTTTCTTCATCCGGCAACAAGTATTCTGCACCCTATTGTTTCCTTGCTACTTGCGTGTGGCAAGGTATTCGCTTACGTTCTTCTCAATGCGAGCGGCGATGTCGCCATCTTCGGCTGTCTTGTCGAACTTCTCACCAGTGATGTGCTCGTAGAGCTCGATGTAGCGGTCGCTAACGCTCTCGGCATATTCATCGGTGATTTCAGGCATTACCTGTCCAGGCTCGTTCATGAAGTCGTGCTCGATGAGCCACTGGCGTACAAACTCCTTTGAGAGCTGCTTTTGTGGCAAGCCTTTCTCAAACTTCTCCTCGTAGCCGTCGGCATAGAAGTAGCGGCTTGAGTCGGGAGTGTGGATTTCGTCGATAAGGTAAACCTTGCCGTCGCGCTTGCCGAACTCATACTTTGTGTCGACAAGGATAAGTCCGCGCTTTGCAGCCATCTCCTGTCCGCGCTGGAAAATCTTGCGTGTGTAGTCCTCCATAACGGCGTAGTCCTCAGCACTTACGATGCCCTGGGCAATGATTTCCTCCTTTGAAATGTTGAGGTCGTGACCCTCGTCGGCCTTGGTGGTAGGTGTGATGATAGGCTCTGGGAAACGCTGGTTTTCCTTCATGCCCTCAGGAAGCTTAACTCCGCACAACTCGCGGCATCCTTCCTTGTAAGCACGCCATGCAGAACCTGTGAGAATTGAGCGAATGATCATTTCTACGCGGAATCCCTCACACTTCAGACCTACTGTCACCATTGGGTCGGGAGTGGCGAGTTTCCAGTTAGGGCAGATGTCGGTGGTTGCGTCAAGGAATTTGGCTGCAATCTGGTTCAACACTTGTCCCTTGAAAGGAATGCCCTTAGGCAGAATCACGTCGAATGCAGAGATTCTGTCGGTGGCTACCATTACGATTACATCATCGTTGATGTCATACACGTCGCGTACTTTTCCGTGGTACACGCTCTTCTGTCCTTCGAAATGAAAATCAGTTTGTGTAAGTGCTTTCATAATTTTCTAATATGTTTTTATATTTGTTTTATGAATCCTTGTTATTGATGCCTGAGTGTTGATGTTGGCCTTACAACCAATTGCTCGGCATTATTGCTGTGTATTCTCCTCAGCCTTCTTCACCCCTGCCTTTTTCTCCTCAGTCTTCTTTTCTTCGGCCTTGCTGTCGTGGGCTTCGTAGGCGTTGACAATTCTTGTCACAAGTTTATGGCGCACAATGTCCTTTTGTCCAAGGCTTACAAAGCCAATGCCTTCAACATTTTTTAGGATGTTAAGGGCTTCGGTGAGTCCGCTTTTCTGTCCTCGTGGCAGGTCGATCTGCGTCATGTCGCCCGTAATAATCATCTTCGTGTTCCATCCCATACGTGTAAGGAACATTCGTAGCTGCGCTGGAGTTGTGTTTTGCGCTTCGTCGAGTATCACCACTGCGTCGCTCAATGTTCTGCCTCGCATGAATGCCAAGGGAGCTATCTGAATGACATTCTTCTCCATCATGTCTTGCAGCTTCACCGCTGGCAGCATGTCCTCAAGCGCATCGTACAAGGGCTGCAGGTAGGGGTCGATTTTGTCTTTCATATCTCCAGGCAGGAATCCCAACTTCTCGCCTGCTTCCACGGCAGGGCGCGAGAGGATAATCTTGCGGATTGTTTTCTCCTTCAAAGCTCTTACTGCTAAAGCTATGCTGAGATATGTCTTTCCTGTACCTGCAGGACCCGTGGCGAACACCATGTCGTTTTCTGCGTAAGCGTCGATCAACTTTTGCTGATTCTCGCTTTTGCATTTGATGGGTTTGCCTGATATATTGTATACAATGACGCCTTTCACACCATCAGCCTTGGTCTGTCTGCCCTTGATGATGTCGAGAATGTCTTCTTCGTTTATATTGTTGAATTTCAGTACATGACGGCGCATCTTTTCTACGTTTTCTTCAAACGCAGCCATCTCTTCCTCATCTCCAAGCACACGTATCACGTTGTCGCGAGCGACAATACGTAGCTTGGGGTAGAGCGACTTTATTATTTGCAGATGCCCGTTGCCCGCCCCGTAGAAAACCACGGGGTCAATGTCTTCCAATATGATATGCTTTTCTATCAAAATCTGTATATATGTTGTTCTGTTTGCAAAGTTAGTGAAAATCTTCCGATTATAAGCGAAGTGTAAAAGATTTTTTATTATATAAAAATAAACAAGTTTGTTTTGTGTTGTCTTTGATTTGTGCTAACTTTGCATTTATGAAAATAACAAACAAGAGATATTTGCAGGGATTGAGTATTGCTGTAGTGGTTTTGGCGATAGTTCGCAGTGTGTTTCCGCAAGTTGCAGAGCATGATTCGGCGAAAGCTGTGGCTAATAATATTGGCGCAATATCAAGTGTAGGTAACGACAGTTCGACGACTGTTGCAGAATATAATAAGGTGGCGTCAACTCAAGATGTTGATGTGGCTAATGATTCTGCTCAGTTGGTTGCAGATGTGGACAACGCCGCTATGATGGATAGTCCGCGTCCTGTTGGTCGTCCTTCTTTGTTCTTCAATGCCGACGGCACTCAGGTGAAAAACCGTATTTATAGTGTGCCCAACTTCGGCAAGGCTTTCCCCGACCAGAACGATGTGCAGCTTGTTGCCGCCAATCGTCATGGTGTGAAGGCCGTTATTGACCGTAATGATGCTGAGCGCCGCAAGTCGGAACTTGTGTATGTGGGCAGCAGCCCGTTCTATCATGTCGACAATCTCAAGAGCAGCATTCCTTATCTCGTGCCCCGTGCTGCTGTCTTGCTTCAAGATATTGGCAAGAATTTTTTCGACAGTTTGCAGACAAAACAAATTCCGTTGCACAAGATTATTGTGACTTCCGTATTGCGTAGCAAGGCCGACGTGGCAAAACTTCGCTCGCACAACGGCAATGCCACTGAAAATTCGTGTCATCTTTATGGCACAACCTTTGATGTCTGCTACAATCGTTATAAGACTGTTGAGGACCCCGAGGGCGTTGCCCGTCGCAAAGTGCGCAACGACACTCTAAAGTGGGTGCTCAGCGAGGTGCTCAACGATATGCGCCAAAACAACCGTTGCTACATTAAATATGAGGTGAATCAAGGTTGTTTTCACATTACTGTTAATTGACGGCGTTGTTACAGGTCTTTCAGCATCACCTCTCTTTGTTGCGCAAGATAGTTGGCTCTTTGAGCCATTATCTGTTTCCAGGCAGGTGTGGCTATCTTTTTTATGTCGATGTCGAGAGCCCATTTGCCATAGGCTTCCATTCGGTCGATAAGTGTGCCTACTGACAGGCGTGAGAGACATTCTGCCGGCTGGTAGTGCACGGTTTCTCCCTTGTCGCCGTTTGATATTTCTGTTAGAATGTGAATCTGGGTAAGCTCATAGAGCAATTCGTTCACAATTCTAATAGGTATTCCCGTTTGCAGCTTCAGTTCGAGAGCCGAGAAGGGTTTGCCGCCTTTGGCAAACCTTTTGCATATTTGGCTTGCAAGCACAATACATAGTAGCATTTTGTAGCGGTGGCTTATTTCCTCTGTCTTTGTTTTGAAGGCAAATTCCTCCATGTTCTGGCTCGCATAGCATAGCTCAGCCCCGAACAAGCATATCAGCCATGAAATTTGCACCCAAAGCATGAACAGAGGCAAGGCGGCAAACGAACCATAGATGGCGTTGTAGCTGCTCACCCAAATCTGCGAATGAATGTAGAATAGCTGTAGCCCCTGCATAGCAACACCTGCAAGCACACCTGGAGCAATGGCGTAGCCAATCTTCACTTTAGTATTGGGCATGAACACGTAGAGAGAGATGAAAACCCCCGACATTAGAATGTATGGCATCAGCTGGATGAAGAATTGCATCAGCGGACCGAGTAGCATAGTGTCCTCTATTTGCTTGAATATTGTTGCGAAGAAGATACTTATACCCGAGGTGATTACTATCACCAATGGCACAAGCAGGAACATTGATGTATAATCGGTGATGGTGCGAAACAGGCTGCGTGGTTTCTTCACCTGCCAGATATAGTTGAAGGTCTGCTCAATGTTGCTCACCAGCATTATTACCGTGAACAGCATGAATATAAGTCCTATGCCAAGGAATAGTCCGCTCTTTGTATGCACGAGATAGGAGTTTACGAATCCGATGATTGTCTCTGCTGCCTGTGGCTGGCTTGAGAAAGAATTTCTAAACCATTCCTCTATGTATTTGTTGTAGCCAAAGCCTCGCGCAATGGCAAACACCACGGCGAGAATTGGCACTATGGCGAGTAGGGTGGAGTAGGTAAGGGCTGCGGCTGCACTTGTTATGCGTTTGGTGGTGGTAAATTCCACGGCAAGAATGAGTTTCTTCAGAATTGAATAGATGAAGTAGCGCAATGGCGACACGCTGTCGCGCTTGATGCTCCAAATTCCAACTGTGAAGAACTTATATAGATAATTGTATGTAGACTTAATATCCATTCTGCTAATAATTTAAATTGTTCAATCATGTTAAATGAGAGTGGTGTTTAGTACTTCATCATTTATTATACTGTACCAGTATTTGTAAGCTTCCTTTTACTTATCGTATATTAGTATTCCAAATACGGTTGAATTCTCTTAATGTCGTTGTCGGTGAATTCCTTCATCAGTCTCAACTCTTTTATATCTTTTATTTCTCCATGCAAGCGTCGATAGTCGGTTATTGCTCGTGCTTGGTAATAATTGATGTATGGATGATTGCGCAATTGCTTAAGGCTTAGCTGGTTTACCTTCAGCTTCTTTATGTGGCCGCTGTCAATATTAATGAAGTCAAGGGCTTCTTTTGGAAAATCCTCTATGTCCAACAGCTGTTCTTTATCAAAGAAGCCACCAAGCTGTTCGCGGTAGCGCACAATCCTTCGGGCGAAGTAGCTGCCTATACCCGGTATTGTCTTTAAGGCAGTTGTGTCGGCTGAGTTTACTGACAGGTGTTCTCCAGCATGGAGTTTTGGTGAATAATTGGCCTGATGTTTGGGAGAAACACCTGCAGGAGTTCCGTTGCCGGAAGGGTTGCGTTCTGAATTTCTGTTCTCGTGGTTTTGGTTTGCCGAAGAACTGTAGGTGGATTTGTAGTATGTGTTTGGGCGTGAGTAGTAGTTTTGTTGTCTGGCTCTCTTTACTTCTGCGAGTTCATAAGCAGGGCGGTAGTCTTCGCCGATGCGGATGTATGGAGCCAGCCGTTTATAGTCTTTTGCTGTCAGTCCGTAGACATAGGCAAAGTCTTCTTTCTTGCGGTAGATTCCGCCTTTTGCACGGTATTTGTATATGCTTCTCACCTGCCACGGTTGCAGACCGAGTTGCAGCAATTGTGTGCTGTCAGCAGTATTCGGGTCGAAATAAAAAAGTTTTGTTTCTTTATTTTCAACTTTATAGTTGTATTTTTTGCCTTTGTATGCAGGATTTTGTTTTGCCGAAAAATCCGACTCTTGCTTATTTGATTTGTCGGGATTTTCTGGAGTATTACTTTCATTGCCTACAAAGTTCAAAGCATATATCGCAATGCCGACAAATGTTGTGAGCACAAGTATTGCCAGTATTGCGCGACGGTCGCTTTTGGGTATGTAGAAGTATTTCTTGAACAGCATAGTTTGTCGTTTGTGAGTTTGTAGACTAATATCTATGCAAAAATAGGGAAATAAAACGAGAAAAACAAGTCTGAACTTGAAAATAACGAAAAAAAAGTATCTGTAATATATTAAACAAAGCTCTTTAAAAGTGCTTGTGGTTAAATAAACGGTAGGTTTTGTAGAATTGATTGTAGGATGATAAATTGACAGTTGTAATAAAAAATGATGGTGAGAATAAAAATGAGGGTGAGTCAAAACCCTAATTGTTGAGTTTTGTCACACCCTCACAATAGCCCTATTGCGTGTTGTTTATAGAATTTTTACTTAATCAAATCAACTGAACGCTTGAGGAACGAGTCAAGAGCGGCTCCCTTAAGCATTCCGTTCTGAAGAAGTGCAAGGTCGATGAGCTGGTGTACAATCTTGTTGTTCTTAGCATAAGAAGCTATGATGCCATTCTTCTTTGTGCGCTGCTCCTCTATAGATTTCTCTGTGTTCTTTACGTCGTCCTTCTCCTCCTGAGTTATCTCCTCAGGCTTCTTCTTGCCCTGCTCCTGGTGGAGTGCAGCCAAGCGTGCCTCAAGACCCTTGAGTTCGCTGTCAACAGGCTTCAGCTCTTCGGCGCAGTTCTCCTTCTCATTGTTCAATACAATTCTGATGAGCGGATGGTCGCTGTTGAGCACGAGGTTGAATGCGTCAGGCATCTGTGCATAGAATGACATTCCTGGCTGGAACTTGCTCGCCTCCTTCATTCTTCGCATATATTCGCTCTGAGTGATGAGCACAGGCAGTGCCTGCTCGCCAAGACTCTGAACGTCGACGTAGAACTCCGTCTTGTCCAAGTTTGGCAGCTGTGAACGGAAGGTCTCTGACAGATTGTCCTTGTCGTCCTTTGGCAGTTCGTTGCCCTTGTTCTCTTCCTTCACGATAAGACGGTCGACGATGTCGGCGTCAACGCGGCTGAAGCGAGTCTTCTCCAATTTCTGCTCAAGCATCGAAACCATAGGGGTGTCGAGCTGTCCGTCGAGCAGCAGCACATTGTAGCCCTTGTTCTTTGCAGCTTCAATATAGCTGTATTCTCCCTCCTTGTCGTTGGCATAGAGGTAGATGATGTTGCCTTCCTTGTCGGTCTGGTTGTCCTTAACGAGAGTCTTGTACTCGTCGTAGGTGAAGTATTTTCCGTCAACGTCCTTCAGCAATGCGAAATCCTTGGCTCTGTCGTAGAAGTCTTCCTGCGAGAGCATTCCGTAGTTGATGAAAATCTTGAGGTCGTCCCACTTCTCCTCATATTCTTTGCGGTTCTCCTTGAAGATGGAGGCGAGGCGGTCGGCAACTTTCTTTGTGATGTATTTCGAGATTTTCTTCACGTTGGCATCGCTCTGAAGGTAAGAGCGGCTCACGTTAAGAGGAATGTCTGGAGAATCGATTACTCCATGGAGCAGAGTGAGGAACTCAGGCACAATACCTTCTACCTGGTCGGTCACGAACACCTGGTTGCAATACAGCTGAATTTTGTTTCGCTGTAGTTCAATGTTCGACTTTATGCGTGGGAAGTAGAGGATGCCGGTGAGGTTGAACGGATAGTCTACGTTGAGGTGAATCCAGAACAACGGCTCATCCTGCATAGGATATAATGTGCGGTAGAAGCTCTTGTAGTCCTCGTCCTTAAGTGTGCTTGGAGTCTTGGTCCACAGCGGCTCTACATTGTTGATTATGTTGTCTTCGTCGGTGTCCACCTGCTTGCCGTCCTTCCAGTCGGTCTTCTTGCCGAAGGCCACTGGTACGGCCATGAACTTGCAATATTTGTTGAGGAGTTCCTGAATCTTCGACTTCTCGAGGAATTCCTTGCAGTCGTCGTCGATGTGGAGCACGATGTCCGAACCGCGGTCTGCCTTCTCGGCGTCGCTGATTTCGAACTCAGGGCTACCGTCGCAGCTCCACTTGATTGCCTTAGCGCCTTCCTTGTAGCTGCGAGTGATGATGTCCACCTTCTTGCTCACCATGAATGATGAGTAGAATCCCAAGCCAAAGTGTCCGATGATGGCGTTGGCGTTGTCCTTGTATTTGTCAAGGAAGTCGGTTACACCAGAGAATGCTATCTGGTTGATGTATTTGTTGATTTCCTCTTCGGTCATGCCGATGCCTCGGTCGCTGATTGTGAGAGTGCCCTTGTCGGTGTCGAGGCTTACGCGCACGGTGAGGTCGCCAAGTTCGCCCTTGAAGTCGCCACGCTCAGCGAGGGTTTTGAGCTTCTGTGTAGCGTCGACAGCGTTTGACACCATCTCGCGAAGGAAAATCTCATGGTCTGAATAAAGAAATTTCTTGATCACCGGGAATATGTTCTCGGTTGTTACTCCAATATTACCTTTCTGTGCCATAATAATATTATAATAATGTGTATTTTTATTTGTTTATTTCATATTTTATGTTGACATTGCCAATTGTGACAACGCAATTGTCTGTTGCGACAATACACTGGCTATATTGCAAATAACATGCCAAAAAATCTCTTTATTCAGATTGTCACATTCTTTTCTCTATGAATTTAGCACACAATGTCGTGCAGGATTTCCGACAGAGTGGGGTGGATGTGTATTGTGTCGGCAAGCTGCTGTGTAGTGGCTCCAAGGTTGATAAGAGTTGAAACCTCCTGCACCAAGTCCGAGGCGTGAGCGCCGAAGGCGTGGCAGCCTATGATGCGATTGTTGTCGGCTGTGTCGACAAGCAGCTTCAGCATACCGTCGGTCTCGTTCATAGCGAGAGCCTTGCCGTTGGAGCGGTAGAAGCCCTTGCGGCATTCGTATTGTCTGCCTTCTGCCTTAAGCTGGTCTTCGGTTGGACCAACGCTTGCGGCCTCAGGATTGGTGAATATTGCCGAAGGCATAATTTCGAACTTGATGTTGTCGGTTTTGCCGAGAATTTTGTTCACCACGTGCAGGCCCTGGAATGTGGCAGCATGAGCGAGCATACATCTTCCGTTTACGTCGCCAATTGCATAGATGTTGGCTGTTGTTGTCTGGAAATCGTCGTCCACATTAATACCCTTGGGCGAATATTCCACGCCAGCCATCTCCAGTTCAAGCCCTTCGGTGTTGGGTTTTCTGCCAGTGGCTATAAGCACAAGGTCGGCGTCGGTATGTAGCGGTTTGCCCTTCTTTTCATAATTTACGGTGAGCTGACGGTTGCCCTCAGCGTCTGTAGTCTCTGTAATCGACTTTACGGCCGATTGCATTGAGAATTCCACACCGCGCTTGCCTATTGTCTGGCGCAGACGTTTGGCTATGTCGCTGTCAAGCACAGGCAGACATTCTTTAAGAAATTCCACTACCGTGACTTGTGTGCCGAAGCTGCTGAACACAGAGGCAAACTCCATTCCTATCACACCTGCGCCAATGATGCACAGACGTTTTGGCAGATGGTCGATGCTGAGCAGTTGTGTTGAGTTGATAACTCCAGGGAGTTGCAATCCTTCAACAGGCGGGCATTTGGAGTCGCTGCCTGTGGCGATGATAATATTGTCGGCTGTGTATTCCTCTTCGTTCACGACCACAGTTTTCGAATCCTTGAATTTGGCAAAGCCGTTAACCATGGTAATGTTTGGTTGCTTCATCAAAGCTTCAACACCGCTGCGCAACTGATTGACTACTTGGTTTTTGCGCTCCATTACGGCAGCGAAGTTCAAGGCGTAGCCCTCACCCTCAAGTCCGAAGGTGTTGGCCTCGTGCAGTGTGTCTATGATCTCAGCATTTCTGCATAATGTCTTGGTTGGGATGCATCCACGGTTAAGGCAAGTGCCGCCAGCGTCTTCTGCCTCGACTATTACCACCGAGAGCGAGTGTTGAGCGGCATATTGTGCGGCGCGGTAGCCGCCAGGGCCTGAGCCGATTATGAGGAGGTCGGATTTTGTCATGTTATAAATAGATTTTTTGATAAGCTATTAGTAAGGAGGAGTCCTTGCTGTTTGTAAGATGTTCTTTCGAATAATGGAGTGATGCAAACTATAGGATGTAAGGATAAAATGTAGGAGACTAAGGCTGGGAATTCGTAGCCTCCTACATTTTGATGTCTAAATTCTAATATAAAGTACTTTCACACCATTTTACGGATGAACATTCTTTAATTGTTAAGTTGTTTCCACGTCAGCACGGGTTGCTTGGCTGCAGCCACATCGTCGGCACGTCCGGTTGGTGTGTTGTGAGGAGCAGTCTTCACCACTTCCGGATTTTCTTTGGCTTCCTGAGCTATGGTGCGCAGTACACCGATGAACTGGTCGAGAGTCTCAACGCTTTCGTTCTCAGTAGGCTCTATCATCATCGACTCGTGGAAGAGCAACGGGAAGTAGATAGTAGGAGCATGGTAGCCATAGTCGAGCAGACGTTTTGCCACGTCCATAGTTGTCACGCCAGTAGACTTGTCCTTGAGCCCGTCGAACACAAACTCATGCTTGCAGACACGTGGAATAGGCAACTCGTAAACGTCCTTCAACGACTCCTTCACATAGTTGGCATTGAGTGTAGCCAATGGTCCCACCATGCGAATGTTCTCCTTGCCGAGGGTGAGGATATATGAGTAGGCACGCATCATCACGGCAAAGTTACCGAAGAATTCGCCCACATGGATGCTGTCGGCATTGCCGCAAACGAGACGGTATTCGTCGCCGTCCTTCTCCACCTTAGGTACTGGCAAGAATTGTTCCAAACCCTTGCGCACGCCCACTGGACCTGAGCCAGGACCGCCGCCACCGTGAGGAGTTGAGAATGTCTTGTGCAGATTGATGTGCATTACGTCGAAGCCCATGTCGCCCGGACGGCACACGCCGAGCATAGGGTTGAGGTTGGCTCCGTCGTAGTACATGAGTCCGCCGCATTCGTGCACGAGCTTTTCTATTTCGGGAATCTTGCATTCGAAGAGTCCGAGTGTGTTGGGGTTGGTCATCATCATGGCGGCGATGGTGTCGTCGAGCAGTCCCTTGAGGTCCTCCACGTCAACCACTCCGTCGGCTGTTGACTTCACCTCCACAATCTCAAGTCCGCAGACTGCAGCCGAGGCAGGGTTGGTGCCATGAGCCGAGTCGGGTACGATTACCTTTGTGCGTTTTACGTCGCCACGGCTCTGGTGGTAAGCTCTAATCACCATGAGTCCGGTGAGCTCGCCATGTGCTCCTGCGAAAGGATTGAGTGTGAATTCCTCAAGACCTGTTATGGCAGAAAGCGAACGCTGCATGTCGTAGTAAACCTTTAATGCACCCTGTATAGTGTGCTCAGGCTGAAGCGGATGCAGCTGTGCAAACTGTGGCATGGCAGCCACTTCCTCGTTGATGATGGGGTTATATTTCATTGTGCAGCTACCCAATGGATAGAAGCCGTTGTTCACGCCGAAGTTGTTGTTGCTGAGGTTGGTGTAATGGCGCACCACTGTCAACTCGTCACATTCGGGCAACTGAGCGTCTTCTTTACGGCGAAGCTCGGCAGGCAGCTCATGATGACCGAACTGGTTGCGTGGGAGCGAATAGCCACGTCTTCCGGGATGCGAAAGTTCAAAAATCAGATTTCCATAAAGTCGATTGTTCATAGCAGTTCCTCCTTTGCGATATTTACGAGTTGGTCAATTTCTTCCTTAGTGCGTTTCTCGGTTACGGCAAACATAATGGTATGGTCGCCAGTCTTAACTCCTCCAAGTATTCCTGCTTCGATGAATCGGCGCTGCAAAGCGTCGACATCGCCCTTGTATTCAAGGTTAAACTCATTGAAGAACGGACGGTTGTAACAGTCTGCAAACAAGCCAGTTGCCACAAGTGCATTGTGCATGTAGTGAGCTCCGTCGTAGGACATCTGCGCAGCCTCCTTTAGTCCCTCCTTGCCCATCACCGACATATATATGGTGACGAACAGAGCCATGAGCGACTCATTGGAGCAGATGTTTGAAGTAGCCTTCTGACGGCGTATGTGCTGCTCGCGAGCCTGCAGGGTGAGCACAAACACGCGCTGTCCGCGGTTGTCGGTAGTCTTGCCCACGATGCGGCCCGGCATCTTGCGCATGAGCTTTTCGGTGCAGCACATGTAGCCCACCGATGGTCCGCCCATCGACATTGGGATGCCCAGCGACTGTCCGTCGCCTACAGCTACGTCGGCTCCCCATTCGCCTGGAGTCTTGAGCAGGGCAAGGTCGGCAGCCACACTATTCATTATGAACAGGGCCTTCTTTGCGTGGCAAGAGTCGGCAAAGCCCGAGTAGTCTTCCACCACACCATAGTAGTTGGGTTGCTGCACAATAACGCCAGCCACGCCACCTTTCTCCAGACGCTCGTCCATTTTGGCCTTGTCGGTAGCGCCATCGTTGGCGTCGATAAGCTCTACGTTGAATCCGTGGAAATGAGCGTAGGTCTTCACCACGTCAATCACCTTCGGGTCGACGGTAGAGGAAACGAGCACGGTGTCGGTCTTTTTGGTTGAAGCCATTGCCATAATGGCAGCTTCGGCTGTGGCAGTAGAGCCGTCGTACATCGACGCGTTGGAAATGTCCATGCCCGTAAGCTCAGCCATCATGCTTTGATATTCGAATATATAATGAAGCGTACCTTGCGAGATTTCGGCTTGGTAGGGAGTGTAGCTCGTGAGAAATTCCGATCGCTGGAGGATGTTAGGCACTACGGCAGGGGTGTAGTGGTCGTAGCATCCAGCTCCGGCAAACACGGTGAGGCGGCGGTTCTTGTCGCCTAACTTTTCGAAGAGGTTGCGTATTTCAGCTTCGCTCATAGCTTCGGGCAGGTCGTATTCGCCCTTAAAGCGTATCTGTTCGGGCACATCGCAGTAGAGGTCGTCGAGCGACTTCATGCCGCAGCGTGCGAGCATCTGCTGGATTTCCTCCTCGGTATGTGGAAAGAATTTGAAGTTCATAGTAGTGTGGATGGTTAATGGTTTAGGATGTGGGTTTAGGGGGAATTAAGAAATAAAAGACTAAGAACTAAGAAATTCTTTTGTCTATTGCTTGCTTAGTTGTTAGGGTATATAGGGGAGAGTTCTTGCGAGGAAGATTCTCTTACCCCTGACCACGCACATTTTTTACCCTTTTTCACCTCTAAACTTGCTATAGTGGAATCCTTAATTCTTAGTCAGTAGTTTCTTAATTCTATTTGCAGATTTCCTCGTAGGCAGCTGCGTCCATGAGGTTGTCAAGCTCGGTCTTGTCCGACAGCTCCACCTTCATGATCCAGTTCTCAAAAGCGTCCTTGTTGATAAGCTCAGGATTATCCTCAAGAGCCTCGTTCACCTCAACCACGATGCCAGAAACAGGAGATATAAGGTCGCTTGCAGCCTTCACGCTCTCTACTGCGCCAAAGTCCTCGCCAGCTTCCACCTCGTCGTCCACCTCAGGCATGTCAACGTAAACCACGTTGCCAAGAGCATTCTGAGCATAGTCTGTGATACCTACATAAGCGAAATCGCCTTCTACCTTAACATATTCGTGTGACTCTGAGTAGTAGAGTCCTTCAATTACTTTTGCCATTTTGTTAATTTGTTTGTCGTTAGTTTATATTTTTTTTATTTATTTTCTATCTTTATTCATGTTCCGCATGTATTTTTTTTTCACATGCAGTCATTACTTCTTGTAATGTTTGTCGTAGAACTTCTTCTTCACCACAACGCCTGGGAATGTCTTCTTGCGAATCTGAATCTCAAGTTCGGTTCCGAGTTTAGCGAATCGGGCGTCAACAAGCGCCATGCACACCGACTTGTCGGTAGAGATGGTGTGGTAGCCAGTGGTCACATAGCCTATTTCTTCGCCCTCATGCAGCACTTTGTAGCCGTGGCGCGGTATGGCACGGTCGGTCAGTTCAATGCCGACAACTCTCTGCTTTGCGCCCTCGGCCTTCTGCTGGGCCAGAGCCTCCTTGCCAATGAATTCGGGCTTGTCGAGCTTGCAGAACATGCTCAGTCCGGCCATTACCGGTGTGATGTCCTTCGACAGTTCGTCGCCGTAGAGCGGCAGTCCCACCTCAAATCTCAAGGTGTCGCGGCAGCCCAGTCCGCAAGGTTTGCAGCGTCCCGAAGCCATGAGCTTGTCCCACTGCTTGTTGATGAACTCGTGTGAGGCATAAATTTCGAATCCGTCCTCGCCGGTGTAGCCAGTGCGGCTTATGATGATAGTCTCGCCGTCGATGTCCACGGTCTTGGCTGTGTAGAACACGAGCTCCTTGCATTCTATGCCAAGCACTTCCTCCACAACCTTCTCGCCCTCAGGACCCTGCACGGCCAGCTGTCCGTAGTAGTCGGAGCGGTTGGCGAACTCCACATTGTATCCCTCCAGATGGCTCTTCATCCACTCCACATCCTTGTCGATGTTGGCAGCGTTGATAACGAGGAAGAAGTCCTCTTCGCCCATTTTGTAAACGAGCAGGTCGTCGACGGTTCCGCCGTCCTCGTAGCACATCATTCCGTAGAATATTTTGCCCACAGGAGCTCCGGTCACGTCGTTGGTGAAGATATGGTTGACGTAGCGCTCAGCGTCGGGACCCTTAACGGTCACCTCGCCCATGTGCGACACGTCGAACACGCCGCAATCCTGACGCACAGCGTTGTGCTCGTCAGTTATGTTGGAATACTGGATAGGCATGATGAATCCGCCAAAAGGTTGCATCAAAGCTCCGAGAGCCACGTGCTTGTCGTAAAGACAGGTTTTCTTTTCCATATTGTTTCGGTTTTTATTAATAGATTAGTCTGATGAAATCCTCCTTTTTCAGGTTCAGGATAATGTCGTCGAGGCGGTCGGGCAGGGCAGCCGCCAAGCTTTCGGGGTTGAGCCGTTTGCCTTTCAGAGGTTGTATTATACCCTCGCCGATGTCTCCCACAAGGAAGAAGTCGCCCTTCACGTCGATGTCGTGAATTATGTCGTTTTTCATCTCCAGGCTCACCGCGAAGTCGCCCACGCCCTCTATCCTTCCCTTGCGGTTGATGTTGTAGCGCGGGTTGTTGCCGTAGATGAATTCCGGTGTGGTGTACTCCTTTTCTATTTCCTCCACTCCGGCTATGTCGTTGTCGCTCAGCGTGATTCCGCTGTCGCAAAGGTCTTTTTTTACGAACTCCTTAAACTCCTCGATGTCGAGCGAAATGTGGTCTTTGAGCAGCGTGATGTGCTGTCTTACGCTCTGTATTCCCTTCGACACGAGTTTCTCATCGGTAGGAGTTATGGCCCCCACCATGTTCTGCATGTTGGTGTCGTAGAGCATTGTGCCGTGCACGATGCTTCGCCCTGGTATGTGGTAGAAGGCGTTGCCCGACACCTTGCGGTTGTCTATCATGATGTCGTTGCGTCCGCTTGCCTTGGCGTCTACTCCGAGTCGGCGTAGAGTCTCGGCCACCATTTCCACGTATCGTGTGAATGTAAGGCTCACGTTTTCGTCGGGTGTTATGTAGGAGAACATTATGTTGCTCATGTCGGCGTATACGCATCCTCCGCCACTCTTTCTTCTGAAAGTGTTGATGTGATGGTTTCTGCAGTAATCAATGTTCACCTCGTTTTCTATCAGTTGGTTTCGCCCGAAAATCACGGTTGGCTGCACTTGCCACATGAAGAAATATTCATTCTGTGGCAGTTTTCTCGCCACATATTCCTCCATTGCAAGATGGAAAGTAAGTTTTCGTTCGCCGAAATTCTCTGGTAAGGCTACATATATCATAGATTATTTCGATTATTATTTTTAGTCTTAAGTATTCTCTGCAAACTTACACATTTTTATTCATTATTCTACCATTTGTTCAAAGGATTTTTCTCGGCTTTAAGAAACTTTGACACTTTGACATTTTGATACTTTGACACCTCAGCCGTTTAGTCTGTTTTTCTCCTGCTATTTAGCATGTTTTTTTGTCCATGCCCTTCTGTCTGGATTTTTCAAAATAAAAAAAGCCCTGAAAAGGCTGAGGCATTACTTTGGATAATACCTCGTCTTTTCAGAGCCACGAACTTATAAACTTGTGCACTATGAAAACAATGCCTTGATTAAGCCTCAATAGCAGCTACGCCAGGGAGCACCTTGCCCTCGATAGCCTCGAGCAGAGCACCACCGCCGGTAGAGATGTAAGAAACCTGGTCGGCCAAGCCGAACTTGTTGATGCATGCTACAGAGTCGCCGCCACCGATGAGCGAGAAAGCGCCCTCCTTGGTAGCCTCGGCGATAGCGTCGGCGATAGCCTTAGAGCCACCTGCGAAGTTGTCGAACTCAAACACGCCGGCAGGACCGTTCCAGAGGATGGTCTTTGCGCCCTTGATAGCGTCGGCGAAGAGCTTGCGTGTCTCAGGACCTGCGTCCATGCCTTCCCAACCTTCTGGGATAGCGTTTGACGGGCAAATCTGAGTGTTGCAGTCGTTCTTGAAGTCGTCACCGCATACAGAGTCGGTGCCGAGCACGAGGTTCACGCCGTTCTCCTTAGCCTTCTTGATAACGTCGAGAGCTACGTCGAGCTTGTCGTCCTCGCAGATTGACTTGCCAATCTGGCCGCCCTGAGCCTTGGCGAATGTATAGGTCATACCGCCGCAGAGGATGAGGTTGTCAACCTTTGTGAGGAGGTTCTCGATGATGCCAATCTTTGTAGAAACCTTAGAACCACCCATGATAGCTGTGAACGGGCGCTTGATGTTGCCGAGAACGGCGTCAACGGCATGTACCTCTTTCTCCATGAGGTAGCCGAGCATCTTGTGGTCCTTGTCGAAGTACTCGTCGATAACGGCTGTAGATGCGTGCTTGCGGTGAGCAGTACCGAAGGCGTCCATCACGTAGCAGTCGGCGTAAGAAGCGAGCTTCTTGGCGAACTCCTGCTGGCGGCCCTTCATTTCCTTCTTTGCAGCGTCGAACTCAGGTGTGCCCTTTTCTACGCCTACCGGCTTGCCTTCCTCCTCAGGATAGAAGCGGAGGTTCTCAAGCAGAAGAGCCTCGCCCGGCTTCAAAGCGGCAGCCTCCTCAGAAGCGTTGCCACAGTCCTTTGCGAACTTAACCTCAACGCCGAGAGCCTTAGACACGTTAGGAACGATCTGGCTCAAAGAGAGCTTCATGTTCACCTTGCCCTTTGGCTTGCCCATGTGCGACATCATGATGAGAGCGCCACCGTCGGCGAGCACCTTCTTCAATGTGGGGAGGGCACCACGGATACGGGTGTCGTCGGTTACGTTTCCGTTCTCGTCCAATGGCACGTTGAAGTCAACGCGTACGATTGCCTTTTTGCCGGCAAAGTTGAAATCTTCGATTTTCATTTCTGTATATTTTTATTTGTAAAGTTAGAAATATCTTTGTTTGAATGTTGAAATCTAATCTGTAGTATTGTCTGTTTTGGCAATAGCTTCGATTTGACCGCAAATTTACGAAAAATATATATATTTAGCGAACAAAATGGCGTTAAAATTCGTTTTCATTTTATCATTAGCCATCTTTCGCCCTTTTTGTATGGCTTGTTTGGGCGGATGCGGGTTATTCCTCGTAAACGGTGTGGTCGTCGATGCCAGCTGCTGCCAGAGCCTCTTTTCGCTCCACGCAGGTTCCGCATTTGCCGCAATGCTTCTCGCCGCCCTTGTAGCAGCTCCATGTCTCGGTGTAGTCGATGCCAAGTCGCTTGCCTATGCTCGCTATCTCGCCCTTGGTGATGTCGGTGTATGGAGCCACGACACGCACATTATTAAATGTTCCGGCTGTGGCGGCTCCGTCGATGGCGTTGATGAATTCGGGTCGGCAGTCGGGATAGATGGTGTGGTCGCCGCCGTGGTTGGCTATGAACACCTGGTCGAGGTTGTTGCTCTCGGCTATGCCGATGGCTATGGAGAGCATGATGCCGTTGCGGAATGGCACCACGGTCGACTTCATGTTGTCGTCGGCATAGTGACCTTCGGGTATGGCGTCGGCTCCTTCGAGCAGGCTCGACTTGAAGTACTGGTGCATGAAGTCGAGGTTGATGGTGATGTGGCGTATGCCGAGACGCTCGCAATGCATCTTGGCATACGGAATTTCGCGTGCGTTGTGGTTGCTTCCGTAGTCGAACGAGATGCCGAGAGCTATCTCGTCCTTGTGGTCGTAGAGCAGCGTGATGCTGTCCATGCCGCCGCTCACTATTATTACTGAATTTTTCATAAAAAATAATGTTTTGTATTTTCGTAAGTTTAGAGAAATCATAAATTAAAGGAGTTAAGAAGCCATTTGCAAGCAAGTGGCAAGACGGAGCAAAGTCAATTGTTTTTTTTGTTGCTATACTAAGCAAAAAAAACTAATGGCTTAACTTTTTAACTCCTAAACTTCTTTCGCAGCTGGTGAATTTGAATTGTGGCTTTATCCGAACAGCTCCCTAAGTGCCTCTTCCACTTTTCTCACGGGGTGGATGTTGATTCTGTATTTGCTCGTGTCGAGGCCCTGGATGTTGTGTCGGGGCAGAATGATGTCGGTGAATCCGAGTTTCTCTGCCTCGGCAATGCGTTGCTCTATGCGGTTGATGGGGCGCACCTCGCCGCTCAGTCCCACCTCGCCTGCCATACACCATCCCGGCTCTATCGCTGTGTCGACATTGCTCGAAAGCACGGCGGCTATCACGCTCAGGTCCATGGCGAGGTCGGTGACGCGCAGTCCGCCTGCTATGTTCACAAACACGTCTTTCTGCACCAGTTTGAAGCCCACGCGCTTCTCAAGCACGGCAAGCAGCATGTTCAGTCGGCGCTGGTCGAAGCCCGTGGCTGAGCGTTGCGGAGTGCCGTAGGCTGCTGTCGAAACGAGAGCCTGGGTCTCCACCAGGAACGGCCTGACGCCCTCTATCGCCGAGCTGATGGCCACGCCAGACAGTCCCTCGTGGTCTTGCGAGAGCAGCAACTCGGAGGGATTGCTCACCTGTCGCAGTCCGGTCTGCTGCATCTCGTAGATGCCGAGCTCGGAGGTGCTGCCGAAGCGGTTTTTTATAGATCGCAAGATGCGGTACATGTAGTGTTGGTCGCCCTCAAACTGAATCACCGTGTCGACAATGTGCTCCAGAATTTTCGGTCCGGCAAGCGTTCCCTCCTTATTAATATGGCCTATCAGAATCACGGGCGTGCCGCTTGTCTTGGCAAAGCGGAGTAGGGCGGCAGCGCATTCTCTCACCTGGGTTATGCTGCCTGGGCTGCTGTCCACCTCTTCCGTGGCTATGGTCTGTATGGAGTCGATGACCATTATTTCGGGGTTTATCTCCTCGGCGTATTCAAAAATCCTCTGCAGCGAAGTCTCGCACAGAATGTTCACGTTGTCGAGAGCCTGCATGGCGTCGGCTTCCTTGCCCGTGAGCAGTCGCTCGGCGCGCATTTTCAGCTGGTGTGCGCTCTCCTCACCGCTCACGTAGAGTATTCTCTTGTCGGCCATGTTCAGGATGGTTTGCAGCGTCAGCGTACTCTTGCCAATGCCCGGTTCGCCTCCGAGCAGCACGATGCTGCCCGCCACGAGTCCTCCTCCGAGCACTCGGTTCAGCTCGTCGTCGTGCATGTCGATGCGTGGGTCGTCCTGTGCTGGGATGTCGCGCAACTTTATTGGCCGGCTCTTGCCTGATGTGGCGCGGTCGTGTCGGAAGAGTCCGTCGCTTGAGCCAGTGGCCGATGATGAGCTTGGCCCTAAGTTTATTTCCTTGAAAGTGTTCCATTGTCCGCAGCTTGGGCATTTGCCAATCCATTTCGTAGACTCCTGCCCGCAGTTGCTGCAAACGTATGCTGTCCTTGTCTTTGCCATGATGAATGTATTTGATTGCAAAGTTACATAAATTTTGCTTTATACCGATGGTGGAGTGATTTAAATTCTGAATGAACAAAAAAAATGTTGGTTGTGCTGTAGCTTTGCCTTGAAGAGGAAGGGCAGATATTGGCTTCGCTTTGCCTTGTAGAGGATAGGCTTCGCTTTGCCTTGTAGAGAAAGTGTAGATATTGGCTTCGCTTTGCCTTGTAGACCTTATTTCCGCAACACTATAATTTAATATTTTTTATAAGCA
>ULYE01036740.1_pt1 | contig 43910 bp, 31 predicted proteins | sample 1961921 | NCBI WGS metagenome assembly ULYE01 (sample SAMEA4835856, study PRJEB28245) | human gut metagenome | biome: gut microbiome; material: fecal sample | place: Denmark | collected 2008 | reverse complement strand
GTCATAGTTGGTGGGCGCTGCTATCACCACAAAGTCAGCATCCTGGTATGCCGACTTGCCATCCAGAGTTGCCACCAAGCGGAGAGACTTCTCTGCCAGATACTTCTCGATGTAATCATCCTGGATAGGAGAAATCTTGTTGTTCAGTTTCTCCACCTTCTCAGGGACGACATCCACTGCCGTCACCTGATGATGCTGAGACAGCAAAGTTGCAATACTCAGACCAACGTAGCCTGTACCGGCCACTGCCACTTTAATATTCTTAAAGTCATTCATATTCTTCATTGTTTTTATTATTCCAAATTATTCTAACTATTGTATAAATATTCCGCAATCCATATATTACCCCTCTATGACAATAGCGCTACGTAGAAAGAAATGCTGTTCTACGACTCGAGCTTTCTTATTGGATTTTACCACATTCCAGCAAGCGCTGCTTCAATCCTTTCAAAGCCGTATCAGCCCACATCTTATGATTCTGCTTCAACTCCTCCTTATCTTTATCGCTCAGATTCTGATGCGAAATATACTCCTCCATACATTTCACAGCCAACTCCTTGATGTTATCGAGGTCAGATTCAAGTACATCATTTGCCAACAAATCATTCGTCACCATTGCACAAAAATAACCTTCAAGGTAGGATGAACACAATTCTCTGAATTCTGTCATGGCAATCTGTATTTATATGAAACAAATAAAGATGATACCATTTTTTTGAAGCCATGATTTACGACGGTCCATCTCATTAAAACTTATTCTTTCAAGCCCACTAATAGCGTCATCAGGTTTTCCAGCGTCTGTCTTCTATAAAACTTCACAAATCCCAAAAAGGAAAGAACACACATGGAATAGAGAACTACGAGTTCTGATATCAGTCTCCAGTCCACATAAGCGTGAATATCAATTCCTTTAATCGCATACAACAAACAACAATCAAAGCAGACACAAAATACAAATGTTATAGCTCGAAGGAATCCATAAAGAGAGACGTAATTATCTACTTTCCTTTGACACTCAGGAACATTTATATACACATAATGCATTACCAGTCTATGGTAATCACATTTCGTGTTTACATCAGCATATTGAATATCCAGCTTTTTGGCAAGTTCATATTGCTTTTTCAGAATGGAAGTCTTCAAATACTCATCAATGGGACGAGTAATATACGTATTAACATCAATCAACCATCCCATTGTGAAAACCATAAGAGATATAGGCAACAAAAACAAGAAGCCCACCAATCTTAAGACAAATTTACAACACAACTTTACTTTCTTCATTATGTTTATAGAAGAATCAGCATGACATTGGAAGCATTTCACCAACATATTCCCCCAGGTTAATTTATTCCCATGAAGCAAGTATTCCGACGGATAACCGAATATCTTATTGGCAAAAGATTCAATTGTAAGAGAAGAAGCGTAAGACACAAAATGTCCTGCAACATATCCAAGAATGATAATCAAGATGGATTTGTCCAAATCAAAAGTAGGACCTCCAATCCCAACAGCATCCACCAAAGCTTTCAATCTAAAGATATTTGCGACATCAAAATCCTCATGACAAACATACACCATGATGATTATAAAGAGAAGACCAGGGAACAAATATCCCATGAAGTCATATAAAGAGAACGGGTTCTTGCTCATAGTTGATTGCTTGATAGGTCAAAAGAATCACCCGTACGCCTTTGGGGCATTTTGTGTAGCTGAGCCAACAGCTTTTCATACTCCTGACGTTTTTCTGATTTAGGCATAAACTTACGAACAAAAAGATTTGCTGTCATACTAAAAAACAGCTTTCCTGTAGCGTTCTCAAATTCTGCGCGTAAAAAAGGGCTCGTCACACATGTCAAGTTTCTATAAGAAATAAACCAGTTTTCTGTCAATTGATTTGTAACAAAAACAATTGAATTATTATTCCCGCCAAGCAATTTCTGCTGAATCTGCTTCCAAACAATATAGTAATGGAACTTTTCCCTTTCGATTTTTGACGTTATGAGACTTATACATGGAGGTCGCCCAATAGAGGCTCGCTCTGCAGCGTCTCCGCAAACTCGCTGTAAGTCCGAAAAATTATACTCATCACCTATCTTACCATCAAACATGTTGAGAATTCTATCCCTTATTTTGCTCTTATATAAAGACGCATTCAGATACTTGCTTTCCTTATCAAGTGCATCTATTGCCAATTTCATAAGCGAACCATACTTGCTAGCTAAATCATCTGCTATATAGGGATGATTCATAGGGTCATCAGTTGCACTTTTGAAAGAAGTCAGATACTTTTTAGCAGTATCAACTTTTAGAATCTGCTCCTCGATGGATTCTTGCAACTTTTGATGATACATCCAAGCCGTATCATAAGGCAGCCACAAACGATTAGAGTAATTGCTTAATAGATCCAGCATCAACCTTCCATGGCTTAGTTTGTTTATATCCAAAAGCAAAGAATAGTCAAGCGTGATAATAGAATTGGAGAGAATCTCCTTTAACTCACTCGGGGAATAGCTATAGTATCCAAAGAATTTTGACTTCATTGTTTTTATTTTGCTAAATTCTCCTTTACCCAATTATTATCAGCCATAACCCGTACCCAAGCGGCACTCTTACCACCTAAGACAACTATCAATCGATCATCATTATCCACAAATTGCATAAGATAATCACGAATATCTACACAACTCTTATTGGAAATGACAGCCCACGTGGACTCTGTCAACCTTCCCCAATTCGGAAATGATTTCAAAGCTTCGTAAAGCGACTCATAATCCCTATTGGGCTGACACAAATCGTAGCTCACGATAAAACAATGCTCTCCCATAATATTCGCTTTTTGGAATTCATACAAAACTACATACTGCCTTTGCAAAAAACAACAATCCGTGCCGCATGTCGCATGAGACAGACAGACAAAGAAACAGAAACTTACTCCTCGGCAATCTACCCAATAACAAACCTTTTGCCAAACAACGCTTATAGGTCCACAACCATCGTCTTACTTCTAGCTTTTCCAAAATCATCATCCCACGTCATCTCTATAGTTTGGTGCCGAGCAATAGAACAGTTTATAAACCTCACATCGAAGCTCTGGTTTGGTTGCAACATGGGATAAGGCAAGAAGTCCTCACGCATACGGAGAGTGATATGGTCTTCCTTATCACTTGTAATGTCAAATGCCACATTATGTGCTATCGCTTTCCCTTTATTAGAGAAACGCAGAACATTCAGTTCTCTCTGTGGTGTAACGACAACGCAAACTTCCATATCCGCTTTTCTGCTGTCCGTCTCCTCCTGATTATGCTTCATTATCTGCTGTTGTTTCAAAAGCAAATCAAGATTCTTGGCTTTTCGACCTGTCAAGATGGATATGGCAAGAGAAATCAGCGAAACGCACACACTTGACAGCGCAATCCAATTGGAAATGGTAAAAGAACTCATTGCGAATTTCGTTTATCTATTATCATGTTTTGCCTCGCTTGAAAAACGAAACAATTCTCAGAAATTCCCATCGCAACCGTCACACATCTCAGTATGCCTTTTACCATACTGACTACTGATTCAGTTTGGGTAGAGAGCAGGAGGGTGGGTGGAAGGTGGGTAAAGCCCTGTAAACTGGCCTGAAAAAGTATCATTGGATACTTGGCAAAGTAATACTGGATACTTGGCAAAGTAATATTGGATACTTGGCGAAGTATCCTTGGATGCTTTTTTGAGGGGTCAGAAGAGGTAGTCGTACTTCAAGGTGAGTTCCTGGGATTCTATCTCGTAACGCATGCGGGTGTCGGCATCGAGCGGGGAGGTGCTGAGGAGGGTGTCGAGCTGCTGGAGCACCTGACGGCCCTGAAGGAAGATGGGTGCCAGACGATCAGGCTGCTGCTCACGGGCAGAGGCGTAGTAATAGACTATCTCCTGGATGATGAAGGTGAGGGTACTCCATGCTTCGCTGATGCGCATGCGGTTCTGGGCCAGCTCGGTGAGAACATGCTGATGAAGGAACGTGATGTTCTCTGCCTGGGCTTGTATATCCTCGGTGGTCTTGACGGGATGAAAATATCTGTCGATGAGTACCTGACGCTCGTGGAGGTTGCGCTGGTAGAGTGGGCTATGCTGCGAGACAGGTTCCTGAGCGGGTGACACCTCCTCAAACCGCTCGGCATGAACTCCCGAGATGGCTACGCTCATACCACCCACATCCATCACAAGCCGTCGGTCGCGGTCGATACGGATGACATAGCCCTCGAGGCCAGCCAGTTCGCCAGTGGTGATACGCAGGAGGATGCGGTTGCGGGCGTAGTAGTGGAAGGGATGAAGGAGGAAGCGTATGCGGCTGGGGTCGGCAGAGTTGATGCGCATGAAGGGTTGCATCTGGGCGTCAGGGATGACGGCAACCTGTCCCGAGCAGCAGTCCTTGCAGAGGTAGGTTTGCGGAAACTTCTCCTTGAGGTAGTTTTGTGTGTCGGCCGGTTGGCCTTGGATGAAGATGAGGCCGCTCACGGTGGGTGCTTCCTGGTGCTGCACCTTATGATGACCAGTACGGCGGTAGTAGCGGATGGTCTTATGGATGAAGAAGCTCTTGCCGTCCCTTGTCAGTTGTGCCTCATAACCACGTGTTTTGGTGTGGTGAACGAAGAGGTAGGTCCATGGACTTTCCTTGGGTTGATGGTATAGTTTCACCACCGGGTCAGCCTGTTTGTCTGACCCGGGAAGGTGGATGCCTAATGGAGTGCTCTTGCTCTCGCTGGCTGCAGAAAGAGAATCCGTACCATCCGGTTTCATAAATTCTCTTCTACTGTATGTCTGTGGGGTTCAGCGGCTTTACGGTCTGCTCTACCCCTTTCGTCACATACATCCTGTGCATAGTTGTAGATTTCGCTATAAGTTTTGCACGAGGTTCACCAACCTCTCATCTCTCACCCCGAATACATATTATATATAGGGTGCTCGAAAGTCTGTGGCAAAGTTAGGGCATTTTTTTGTAATAAGAGGTATGTGGGAGGAAGAAACCACGGATAATAAATTTATTGGGTGTTTTTTGAACACGGATTTGAATCTTTATTGGGGTGTGAGGCGGTGGTTTTTGAACACAGATTACACGGATTACACGTTTTTTTTTGGAAGGGACACGGATTAGGACTTTATTGGGTGTGAGGCGGTGAGGGTTTTTGAACACGGATAACACGGATTGCACGGATATTTTTTGGGTAGGGAACGCGGATTGGGACTTTATTGGGTGTGAGGCGGTGAGGTTTTTTGAACACGGATTTCACGGATAACACGGATAAGATTTTGGGGACGCGGATAGGGCTTGGGAGACACGGATTATGACTTTATTGGCGTGATGCGTAAAGTTTGACGAACACGGATTTCACGGATAGGGCTTGGTGGACATAAAATATTCGGAGGATTAGCGATATTTGTATTCTTTAATAATATATAGGCTTTAATAATATTAGGCCTTGTGGGCTGTTTTAAGGGGATTTGAGAGCAAAATTGTGGGGGTTGACTGTAAAAAAGGGTGGTTTTGCTTTTGGTTTATGAAATAATGGCTTATCTTTGCATCGTTAAAGGTGGGGATAGATATGCCCGCCCGAGACAAATGAATGAGAATATGAAATAATTTAATGTCTAATCTTTTAAATATAGATCGGAAATGAAAAAGATTACTTCTTTGGTTATTGCCCTCTTCGCAATGGCAACCACCGCAAGCGCTCAGTATAACGTGAGCGGTCATCGTTTCTTTGACAACTGGTCAATCGGTATCGATGGTGGTGTTACAACCAACCTGCACGACTTTGACACTCCTAATGGTGGTATCGCTGGTCTGCAGCTGACAAAGGGCATCACTCCCGTGTTCTCTCTGCAGGCTGAGGTTCAGGCCGGATTCAACAACTGGAGCAACTGGAACGTGAACCACTCTGACTGCACAGTAGATAACGTGACTGCTGGTCTGATGGCTAAGGTGAACCTGATGAACTGGATTGGCGGCTACAAGGGTGCTCCCCGTCTGTTTGAGATCAGCCCTCGTCTGGGTGCCGGTTACATGCACTACTTCTATCCCGATGGAACTCGTTACAACCATCCCAACTACCGCAACGCTGCTGTTGCTAAGTTCGGTGTTGACTTCGACTTCAACCTGGGCGAGAAGAAGGCTTGGACTCTGAGTGTGAAGCCCGCTGTTGTTCTCGATGTTACTCACGGCAATGAGACTGTTCAGGGTGCTCAGACAGGTGCTGTGACAGATCCCAGCGGCATGTGGGGTTGTGACAACGGCAAGTGCGGCAAGTACTCACACGCAGGTACATTCCAGATTACTGCCGGTGTGACTTACCACTTCAAGACTTCTAACAAGAGCCACCACTTCACCACTGTGGAGCCTGTTGTGGTAGAGAAGACTGTGGAGAAGATTGTGGAGAAGCCCGTGGAGAAGATCAAGGAGGTTCGCGTAGAGGTTACCAAGAACGTGGGTAACACATACGTGGTAGAGTTCGCTCAGAATAAGAGCATCCTGACAGGTACCGCCAAGGCTACTCTGAACGATGTTCCTGCCAACGCAACTGTTACTCTGGACGCTTACGCTTCTCCCGAGGGTGCTAAGGCTTACAACAAGAAGCTCTCTCAGAGACGTGCCGACGAGGTGAAGAAGTACCTGGAGGCTCGTGGCATTAAGGTGGTGGGCACAAACGCTCACGGTGCTGAGAGCGACAGCTCTAACCGCGTGGTTTACGTTCGCGTGAAGTAAGCAGACAACTGACTTAAAGTCATAAAAACAGGAGACGGGTTCCGCTCTGGCGGAGTCCGTCTCTCTTTATGCCCAAGCCAACTGACATCACACATCACACCATAATTCTGATGAATCAGACAGACCTGAAAGTGGGTTATACTGCCGGCATACTGGCCGCTGCATTCTACGGACTGAACCCTCTGTTTGCCCTTCCGCTCTACGGGCAAGGGATGGACGCTTGGTCGGTGCTCCTGTTCCGCTATGTGCTCTCACTGCCCATGCTGGGGCTGATGCTCTACAAGCAAGGAGTCAGCCTGCGCATCAACAGGCACGAAGCCTGGGCGCTGCTGCTGCTGGGCTTCCTGATGGCAGGCTCGTCGGTACTGCTCTACCTCTCCTACATGTATATGGATGCAGGCATAGCCAGCACCATCCTGTTTATGTATCCCATACTGACTGCCGTGCTGATGGCACTCTTCTACGGCGAAAGGATGCACTGGCTGGTGGGCTTCTGCCTCGCACTGGCCACACTGGGTATATACGTACTGAGCAGTGCCAGCAACAAGGGGACTGTGCATGTGTCCACCCTGGGAGTGGGTATGGTGATTCTGTCTGCCCTGGCCTACGCTCTATACCTTATATATATAAATAGAGGGGCGGTGAAGGGAATGCCGTCGATAAAGGTCACCTTCTATGTGCTGGCTATGGGTTGCCTGCCACTGATGGCAGGAGTGGCCATGCAGGGACAACTGATCATGCCGCACGGATGGTACTGGGCATGCTCGCTGGGGGCGGCTCTGTTGCCCACAGCTCTCTCGCTGGCACTGACAGGAGTGGCCATTCAGAAGATAGGGTCAACAGAGACAGCCATCCTGGGAGCCATGGAACCCATCACTGCAGTGGCAGTGGGCGTCATCATCTTCTCGGAGCATATCTCCCCGCAGAGTGCACTGGGCATCGTGCTCATCGTGACTGCTGTGACCATCGTAATTGCAAAAGGTGGCAAACAAAAGCCCGCTTATCTTGCCGAAAACAGAAAAAAGAAGTAACTTTACGTCATCAAACCCCACAAAGGGGCATTTAACCATGCCAAAACGGGCAATATGGGACGTAAGTTGCTCTACATACTGATATGCACACTTGTTCCCCTGAGCACATCGGCTCAGGAGAAAAGTGTTGCGGGCGAACTGCCCATGGGCTATGTGAAAAGCTGGACCGGACAGGTCATCGTCAACCCCGAAGGGGGATACAATGGAAAACTGAACAATGTGACAAGCAACATCCACGGCTGGGAAAACCTGTATGAAGCCCAAGCAGAGGATGTATATACCATCACCTTACCGACCGCTGCACACAAGGCAAAGAACGCGCGGGTGCAGTTCCGCACGCCCATCGACCTGATGGCCAGCCACAAGTATTACGTGCGGGCGGTGCTGAAAGCCAATCGGGATGTGGCAGGCGTGGAGTTCTCACTGACGGAAGCAGACGATGATACGAAGCTGCTGTCGAAGGCAACCTGCAACCTGAAAGCCGGAGAGGCAAAGACCATAGCACTGACCAACCAGACAGGAACGGACATCAAGTCGGCCAAGATGGAGTTTGCACTGCCCACCCAGGAAGACAGCACCAGCGTGAGCATCTCGCTGCTGAAGATATATGACCAGGACGAAAGAGTGAACCTGTGGGAAGGAACCACGTACTTCAACTGGATGTACTATGCCAACCCATCGACCAACAAGCGCATAAAAGACATGCAGATAGAGGGACGGAAGGAGACTCTGTCGTGGACAAAGGCGGAATATGACGACTCGCAATGGCTGGCTCTGCCCATGCCCATAGGCAATGTGGGCTACATGAAAGAGGTGAAGACGGAATGGCCGGGAGAGGAGAACACCAACCTGTGGGTACGTCGCAACTTCATCATAGACGAGCTGGATGCCACTGCAAGATACACGCTGAAGGTTTGCCACGACGACTGCTACCGCACCTACGTCAACGGATATCTGGTGGATGAAGCCAGCGACTGGACCGAAGGGAAGAACCCCGTGAGCATAAACATACCCATCTACTACCTGCGCAATGGCAAGAACGTGATAGCCACCTATATACAGCAGAACTGGGGAGGCCGCTTCTATGATTGTGGAATGACGGTGGAACCGGGCTTCTACGAGCCATCGGACCTGGATGCCGACCCTACCAAACTGGTCATCAACGAGGTGCAGGTACGCAACATAGACCAGTATATCGACTGGTCATTCAACTATGGCAGCTGGATAGAGATATACAACCCCACGGACAAAAGAGTTTCACTGACTGGACTATGGTTGGGTACCAGTGAGACGGAAGCCTGCCAGTTCCAGTTGACACAGGAGGCCGGTGTGGTGCCACCGCACGGATGGAAGACTCTGTACTTCAATCATTACGTGAGCGATGGCGAATACGGCCCCTCTGCCAGCAAGCAGGTGCGGCTGAAACTGTCGAATGACGGAGGCACTGTCATCCTATCCTCCCACGACAAGCAGCTCATCTCAACGGTCACCTATCCCAAGCCTACAGCCCGCTGCTCGTGGGCAAGAACGTCGGACGGAGCCGATGAATGGGGGACTACAGGCGAACCAACACCAGGGGCAACGAATGCCACCTCGCACTATGCAAGCAACAGGCTGGCTGCACCAGAGCCAGATGTGAGTTCGCGCCTGTTTACAGACCCGTTCACGATGCATGTGCATATCCCCGAAGGATATACGTTGCGATACACCATCGACGGAAGTACGCCCACGCTGAAGAACGGTTTCACAAGCCGTACGGGCGAGTTTCCCATCAGTTCCACACTGGTCATGCGCTTTGCCTTCTTTGCCGACGGCTATCTGCCCAGCCAGGTGACCACCCGCTCGTACCTGCTGCGCGACAAGAACTATTATCTGCCCGTGCTGTCGGTGAGCACGAAGCCTGACAACCTGTACGATGACAGCATAGGAGTGTATGTGGATGGCGTGAACGGAGTGAGCGGACGTAACCATGAGAAATCGAACAGAAACATGGACTGGGAGAGGCCAGTGAACGTGGAACTGATATCACCCGACGGAACGGTGCTGCTCAACCAGGAAGCGGAGTTCAAGGTATCTGGCGGATGGAGCCGACACTTCATGCCTGCCTCGTTCAAGATAAAGGCCAGCAAGACGTATGAGGACCGCAAGAGTCTGGAAGCAAGCCTGTTCCCCAACAAGCGATACAACAAATACAAGCAGATAATCGTGCGCAACGGCGGAAACGACAATGAGGACCAGCATGGAGGACGGTTGACGGATGCCATCACGCAGCAGATAATCATCAGCAGCCAGTACATGGTGGATGCCCAGGATATGCAGCCCGCGCATGTGTTCTTCAACGGCAAGTACATAGGACAGATGAACCTGCGCGAGACGAGCAACCGCTATCACGGGACTGCCAACTACGGGTACAGCGATGACGAGATGGATGCCTTTGAATACTCAAACGGCTACGTGCAGACAAGCGGTACACGTGATGCCTTCAACAAATGGTACAGGCAGTCGGGCAACGCTGCCGACTCGGCAGGATATGAGCGTCTGTGCGAGCTGGTAGATATAGATGAATACACCAACTACTGGGCGGCAATCGGATATATCGGTCCCAACGACTGGATCATCAACCAGAACAATGTGAAGGGTTACCGCTCTCTGCCCGACGGGAAGTTCCATCTGGTGCTGCTGGATATGGATTCGGGATGGAAGAACGGCAGTACGCTGACGGCGCTGGAGGGCAACAAGAGCAACGAGCTCCTTATCATATATAATAATACGAAGGAGAACGCGCTGTGGAGACGGAAGTTTGTGGATGCTTTCTGCCTGCTGGACGGCAGTGTGTTCACAGCCAGCCGCAGCACGCAGATAGGCGACAGCATATGCGAGAGTCTGGTGGAAGCGCTTTCCTTCGAAGGCAGGAACCCCTGGAACACCTACAACAAGTTCCGAAGTTCATTCACTAATAGTGTACTGAGGAAAGCCCGCATCAACGGGCTGCGCAAGAACTACGGGCTGGGCGAAGGAATGAGTGTGAAGTTTGAGAGTAACATCCCCCACGCTTCCTTCCGCCTGAACGGGCAGCCGGTGCCCACTGGACGATTCGACGGACATCTCTTTGCCCCCGTGAGCATAGAGGCATCAGCGCCAGCGGGATATAACTTCATGGGATGGAGGAAAGCAGGAGCAGGCGACAAGTGGCTCACCACCTCGCGCACGCTTACACTGGACAAAGACGAGTCGATGCAACTGGAAGCGGTCTTTGCACCAGTGAAAGATGCTGCGCTCAGGGATGCCGGTGTGCACCCAGTGGTCATCAACGAGGTGAGCGCAAAGAACAGTGTGTATCAGAACGACCTGTACAAGCGGGAAGACTGGGTGGAGCTATACAACACGACCAACGAGGATATCGACCTGGCGGGAATGTATCTGAGCAACACAGAGGCCAACCTGTGCCAGTCGCCTATCACGGCTGCTGCGGCAGGTGACGGAACAACCATCATCCCGGCACATGGCTACAAGGTGATATGGATGGACAAAGCAATGGGAGTAAACCAGCTGCATGCGTCCTTCAAGTTGCCGAGCGCTGACGGTTCAATCTTATTGCTCACAGCAGCAGACCAGTCGTGGACGGACACTCTGCGATATGACTTGCACGCAGGAGTGGAGAGCGTGGGCAGATATCCCGACGGTGGAAAGCGTGTGTATAGGATGACTCGTCCGACCATAGCAGCACCGAACTGGCTCGCATCGTCATCCACCTGGCTGTACGGTGAGGACACAAACTTCGATGACAGTCTCTACCCCACCTCCATCAGCCAACCTGCCTCAGCAACCAATTCCCGCATCATCCGCACAGAGTACTACTCGCTCTCAGGCACCCGACTGGCCAAACCACAGAAGGGTGTAGTGATAGTAAAGTATATACACAAGGATGGAAGGGTGACAACCAAGAAGACTGTTGTGAACTAAAAAGGGAAACACGGATAGGATTCTTGCGGGAATACGGATTAGTGCTTTATAAGCGTGATGCGTAGGGGTTTTTGAACACGGATAGCACGGATTTCACGGATAGGATTCTCTGGGAATACTGAGGGGCTTTGATATGGCTTGATGCGTAGGTTCTCGAACACGGATTGCACGGATTATTATCTGAAAACGCGGAATTAGTTTGATAAAACGTGATGCGTAGGTTTTTTATTGAACACGGATTACACGGATTGAACGAATAGGATTGGAGAGGCACAAACAGCTATAACAGTATTTTCCGCTTCATTTCTTCTATGTTGACAATGGGGAGAAGAAGACTCCATATGCACTTTCTGTTTATCATCATGGCGCGGGAGACACTCTCCTTTACCGTCCAACCCAAGGCTGGACGGTGGATGAAGCTTGGATACTTTGGCATCGAAGTATGTATTCACCAACCGTCCAGCCTAGGGTTGGACGGTGGAACATACTGCATACCCTTCCCTGGAGGCTGGATGAAGTTTGCTCATAAGATATCTGCTTCCCCACTCGCAAATATATTCGGCCTTGCATAATCAATGTAAGCATCTGCAAAAAGCCTTATTTTTTCGGATGGTTATGTCTTATCCATCAGGAGGGGCTTGCTTTTGAAAAACACAAACCACGAAATCCAATTTAACGAGGCTTCAGGGAGGAGATTTAATCTCTTTGGGGTTTACCGGACAACAATAATATCTTGTCTGACAAAGTAAGCCAACCTGCTTGGCAAAGCAAGATAACATGCTTATTTGCCCCACTTCCTTGGTCCTAAGGAGCAAACGGGTAAAGGCGACACCGAAAACAAAAAACTCCTCCCGTGAAGGGGAGGAGTTGTAGTGATGCAGCGGCAACTCTTAATTCACAGAAAGTCTTACTATCTGTGTGCGGTTGGTGTTGATGTTGTTCTGAAGGTCGGCATAGAGTTGGAGGCGATCCTTGCGAACGGCTTTGGTGAAGTAGAACATGCCTGTATAGCTGGTGGTCTTGCCCTTGTCGGGAGTGAAGGTGATGCAATGACCATAACCTAAGTTGGGCTCGGGTGTTGATGCATCGAGTGTCTTGGGAACGAAGTTCAGACCGTAAGTCAGACTGACGATGGGCTGGCTCTGCTGGTTGAACTTGGCACGATAGACAAGCACGTTGGACTTGTCCCCAAAGCTCTTCAGGCCATTCTGCAACACTGCTTTCGCCACAGGGTCAGTCACCTCGGCCAGTGTGATGCACTTGTCGGCTGTGATGATGCCTGTCTTCACCTCCTCATTGGTATAGAGGGTGTTGGTTATCTGCATCGCATTGAGTGTCTCTGCATTGGTGAGCAGATAGTAGGTGAAATAGCCTGCCGAGGGCTTTACTTCTGGTTCGGGGTCGTCACTGCCACAGGCTGTGAGCATTGTGAGGCTCGTAGCAAGGGCAAGAAGAACGGCAAGAAATCCTTTTCTGTTCATTTGTAATTGCTTTTTATGTGTTGTTATGTGAGTTGACAAGTGAAATCAGTCCATGCGGTCACGATAGTCCTCATAGACGTATCGGCGCAATGTCTCATGCGAACCGTCGAGATGCTCAAGCACGATAGCCGGATGCGGGATGCCATTGAACATGTTGGTCTTCACGGTGGTGTAGTGTAACATATCCTCGAAGATGACTTCATCGCCCACCTGCAAGGGAGCATCGAAGCGCCAGCTGCCCATGAAATCGCCACTGAGACAACTGTTGCCGCCCAGGCGATATACATACCCCTGAACGGGTTTGCCAGCCTGACGGTCGGCAGCATCCTGCCAGACGTAATCAGCAGGAAGAGTCTCGGCACCACGTACGGCAGGCTGATAAGGCATCTCCAGACAGTCGGGCATGTGGCAAGTGAAGGATACATTGAGAATGGCAGTGCTCACACCATGATTCTCAACCACATCCACCACCTGGGAAACCAAGCATCCCGTCTGCCAGCCAAAAGCACTACCCGGCTCCAGGATAACCTGAAGATGAGGATAACGCTCCTTGAGTGAGCGCAGGAGGTCAATCAGGAGCTTCACATCATAGTCCTTGCGGGTCATCAGATGACCGCCACCCAGATTGAGCCACTTGATTTGAGAGAACCACTTGCCGAACTTCTCCTCAAGGTGCTCCAGCGTGTGCTGAAGAGCCTGCGAACTGCTCTCGCAATGGCAGTGGCAATGGAAACCCTCGATACCCTGCGGCAGTTCGTCGGGCAACTGGCTTGCCAGCACACCGAAACGGCTTCCGGGAGCACAAGGATTATAGAGTTCGGTCTCTATCTCGCTGTATTCGGGGTTGACGCGAAGTCCCATGCTCACAGGATGCTCCTGATAGGCAAGCACCTGGGAGGCAAAACGACGGTACTGGGAAAGCGAGTTGAAGGTGATGTGACCGCTGCAGCGCAATATCTCGGAGAAATCCTCCTGGGTGTAGGCAGGACTGTAGGTATGGGCCAGCGAACCGAATTCCTCGAGCGCCAAGCGGGCTTCGAAGGGGCTGCTGGCTGTGGTGTGGGAGATGTACTCACGCATGATGGGAAACGTCTTCCACAGTGCATAAGCCTTGAAAGCCAGGATAATCTCGGCACCACTCTGCGCTGCCACCTGGCTGATAAGCTGAAGGTTGCGACGCAGAAGACTCTCGGAAAGGAGATAGTAAGGAGCCATGAATCAGTAAACGAGCCTAACGTTGTCAACCCACAGCGTGTTGCCCACGGTGCCGATATAGGCTCCTCCGTGGCTGCTGTCAAACTTCACGATGATGTGGGTGGGAGTCTCATCGGCATCGGCCCATCCTTCCTCCTCCACAGGAACCAGTTTACCCTTGCTGTTCTTGGCATAGAAAGCGCGTTCGCCGGTAATCAAACCCATCCAGCTGTGGTAGAAACTCTCGTGGGTGATATTGCCATAATGAATGGGGAAGCTCTTGTTCTCCACCCATCCATCGGTGTTCTCGGAGAAGCGGTGACGCATGGTGCCGATGCGCAGAGCATGCAGATTGCCGTCCTCATCCTCCCAACGCTTCTGCAGCAGCAGTGTGCACTCGCCCATATCCTTGCCCGGAATCACCTTCTTCTTGCTGAAACCAGTCTCACGCACGCGGTTGGTATCGCCGGGGTTGTGATACTTATAGTCTAACTTCAGTGCCTTGGGACGGCGGTTGAAGGGAATTCCGATGCTCATCTTGGACATGGGGTTGGAGGTGCTGGTGATGGGTTCCACGGTGGTGCCAGTGAACATACTGCCGGCAGCCAGCACGCTGATGTTGATGATGCCAATGGCTTTGCACTTCACTATCTGTGTGACCAACTTGGCACACTTGCCGTGTCCGGGATGCTCGTCGGGATACACACTCACGTTGGTCTTCACCACTCCAGCCACCTTGGCATATACGTTGCTGTTGGCCCAAGGGCAACCACCCTGGTTGGTGAAAGCACGCTGGCCGTCGAAGGTGCCAGTGGGTCCAACCTCATAAAGTGTGCGGTGCTTGCCGCCCACAAGTACACTCTCACGTATGTTACGGGTAATCCAAGTGTCGAAACCACCGAACTTGAACATTTCGTCCTCGGCCATCACACACACTGTGAGCATGGACAGCACCATTGTAAGGATTGTCTTCTTCATCGTTCTATATTATATAATGTATATACTCTTGCTCTTCTTTCCAACTGGGAAAAAAGATTTCCCCAGTTGGGAAACCAGTCCTACCCCCTGCCGAAAGCACCATCATCAGAAAGCCTCATTGAGGTTGAACTCAAATCCAGGCTTGTTCTTGGTGAGACCACAGTCGACGCGCAGGTTCACATTCTTCTTGAACTCCCAGCGGAGACCTATTCCTGCATTGGGCAGAATCTGCTTGAAGTAGATGTTCTTGAAGTCGGGAAAAGCGTTGGAAGCTCCTGCAAAGACCGCCAGACCGAAGCGCTTGTAGAGGTGCTGACGCAGTTCCACCTGTCCCTCAATGATATTCTTGTCGCGATAACGTCCCTCGTAATAGCCGCGCATGTGGCTTCCTTCGCCCACCATAGCCAGCATGGTCCAAGGCACCTTGTCGCCATAGTTGAACATTCCATGCAGTTCCATGGCCAGGATACTGCCTTTCCATCCGCGACGGTAAGCTGAATAAGTGGCTTCGGTACGCATGAAGCGGCTGCCTTCTGACAGTTCGGGATAGAACATCTGGCTCACCCGCAGGTAATTGCCACGTGTTGCGTTGGTGGCTATATCACGGCTGTCATACTGGAACACCATACCGATACCCGTGGAGAGGATAGCCTTCTCCTGCCCGCCAAAGAGTTCGGGCCGCTTGATATCGCGTGCATTGATGTTGTTGATCTCCACTTGCGGACCCAGGTAGAAGTTGTCCGCCACACGGAACACATAGTCTCCACGGAAGTAGAGCTGCATAGCGTCGTAGGAGCTCTTCTGGTCATTGTTCACACCATTCTTGTATCCAATGCCCCAGAAATCCGTCGGCTGGCGCTTGAAACGAGCCTTGTAGCTCCACCGCTGCGCATCATGCTTCATATAGTTGTTGCCGTTGATGGTCAGCAGATACATGCCTGTGATATAGACCGAGAAGAATGCGTTGATATTGCTACGCTGGAGAAGAGAGTCGGTACGGTCCCATGAATAGAGTCCGCTCACACCTCCTCCGATACCCAGACTTGTGGTCTGGTTATAGGAAGGGCCAGCCAGAATGCCCCAGTCGAAGCGCTTGTTCTTGCCCTGATTACTGTTCTTGAAGTATTTCTTTATCCTCCATCCGAAGTGCTTTCTGTGCTCCAGCTGCCCCTGCTGCATGACTCCACGCGCCAAGAGACTGTTCAACTGCAGCAGCGCTGCATCCGTTTCGGGTGTTGCCACCAGAGTATCTTCACACTCGCGAGTGACTGTCACAGGAGCCACTTGCCCGTCACCGGCACCATCCTCCCTATCACTCATACTCCATGCACTGGTGCAGCCAAAGGCCAGCAGTGCACACACTATTGTCATCTTAATTGCTTTCACGGCTGCAAAGTTACTGAAAAATCGGGCAAGCCATTGTGCAAAAAGGGAATTATGACTACTTTTGCAGGCAAATGCGGTACAACAGGGACTGATTGAAAGCTACTTTAACAAATAAAGCCCATTTCACCGCTTAATACGCATCATCATGTTGACAGAAGAAAAGACAAGCACCATGGATATGCGGCTACTGGAGATACTCTCGCAGACATTCCCCAATGCCGACAGCGCAAGCACCGAAATCATCAACCTGGAAGCTATCCTGAATCTGCCCAAAGGCACCGAGCACTTTGTGGCAGACATTCATGGAGAGCACGAGGCATTCCTGCATATCCTGCGCAACGCCAGCGGAAACATCAAGCGCAAGGTCACCGAACTCTTTGGGCATGTGCTCACCAGCGCACAGATAAGCGAACTCTGTACGCTCATCTACTATCCCGAGCGACGCCTGGAAATGGCTGCCGAGGATGCATCAGAGGAGCAGCTGGGCGAATACTATGCCTGCACGCTGTTCCAGTTGGTGCAGGTGTGCCAGTCGGTCACCAGCAAATACACGCGCAGCAAGGTGCGTAAGGCGCTGCCCAAACAGTTTGCCTACATCATAGAGGAGATGCTGCACGAGAGTCCGAGCGATGATGACAAGGATGCCTATTTCCACCGCATCATCGAGAGCATCATACAGACCGGGCAGGCGCAGAACTTCATCATAGCCATCTGTTCGGTCATCCAGCGCCTGAGCATCGACCAGCTGCACATCCTGGGCGATGTATTCGACCGTGGGCCAGGTGCGCACATCATCATGGACTACCTGACAGAGCGCGACAACTTCGACATTCAGTGGGGCAATCATGATGCCCTCTGGATGGGAGCTGCCGCAGGAAACGACTGCTGCATAGCCAATGTGCTCAGGCTCTCACTGCGCTACTCCAATATGGCTACTCTGGAGGACGGATACGGCATCAACCTGGTTCCGCTGGCCACACTGGCTATGGATACCTATGGTGACGACCCTTGCGAGGGATTTCTGCCCATTACAGCCGAGGGGCAAGTGCCATTGGGGATGAAGAACCGCATGCTCACAGCACGCATGCACAAGGCCATCACCATCATCCAGTTCAAGCTGGAAGCACAGATGCGCCTGCGTCATCCCGAGTGGAAGATGAAGAGCCCCTTCGGACTGGACACGATAGACTTCAACCAGAAAGCATGCATACTGGACGGGAAAGCCTATGCGCTGAAGGACAGCAACCTGCCCACCGTATCGCCCGAATCGCCCACGATGCTCACCAATGCAGAGGCCGAACTGGTGAGAAGGCTGCGTCACTCGTTCCGCATATCGGAGAAGTTGCAGAAGCATGTGCAGCTGCTCTTCTCGCACGGGTGCATGTATAATATATGTAACGGCAATCTGCTGTTCCATGCTTCGGTGCCCATGAACGCCGACGGCTCGCTGAAGGAGGTGGAGCTGTGCGGACAGAGCTACAGCGGACGCGAGCTGATGCACCGCGTAGGCATGTATATGCGCACAGCCTTCCAGGCCGATATGCCAAAGGCAGAGCGCAACAGCGCACGCGACTACTTCTGGTATCTGTGGTGCGGACAGGATTCACCGCTCTTTGACAAAGACCGCATGACCACCTTTGAGCGCTACATGCTGGAGGACAAGAGCACCTACCACGAGGAGAAAGGCTACTACTACACGCTGCGCGAGCAGCCCGAGGTGTGCGACCGCATCCTTGACGCATTCGATGTTAAGGGTGAGAACCGCCACATCATCAACGGGCATGTACCCGTGCATGCCGCCCAGGGTGAGAATCCCATCAAGGCAGGCGGCAGGCTGATGGTCATCGACGGAGGCTTTGCAAAAGCCTACCACAACACCACAGGCATAGCAGGCTACACGCTGGTGTATCATAGCAGAGGCTTCCAACTCATACAGCACGAGCCGTTCACCAGCACGCGTGATGCCATCCTGAGGCAAACGGACATCAAGAGCAGCACGCAAATCGTGGAGATGAGCGGCAAGCGCATCCGCGTGAAGGATACTGACAAGGGGCGGCAACTGCAGACGCAGATTGACGAACTGCGGCAGCTGCTCTATGCCTACCGTCATGGCATCCTGAAAGAGAACTCCAAGAGATAACATCACATACAACACACATAACCCACTCATGACCATCACACTTATCATTCTGTCCCTCACCGTGGGGATGTTCATCTGGGGGCGCGTGCGCTCCGATATTGTTGCCCTGGCTGCTCTGGCAGTCCTGCTTGTTCTGGGCATTCTCACTCCAGGAGAGGCTTTGGCCGGTTTCTCATCGCCCATAGTGGTGATGATGGCCGGACTCTTCGTGGTGGGAGGTGCTGTGCTGCAGACCGGACTGGCCCGCAGCATAGGCCAGCGTCTGATGACGCTCTCGCATGGCAACGAGACACTTACCTTCCTGCTGCTCATGCTGGTGACGTCTGTCATCGGCGCCTTTGTAAGCAACACCGGCACTGTTGCCCTCATGATGCCCATCGTCATCAGCATGGCAGCCCAAGCCGGATTCCAGTCCTCACGCATGCTCATGCCGCTGGCTTTTGCCGGCAGTCTGGGTGGCATGCTCACCCTCATCGGTACACCTCCCAACCTGGTTATCGATGAGACGCTGCGCGAAGCAGGCTTGCCTGGTCTGCACTTCTTCTCTTTCCTGCCTGTAGGCATCGTGTGCATCGTGGTGGGAACCCTTGTGCTGCTGCCCCTGAGCAAGCATTTCCTGGTGAAGAAGAGTGAGCCGGCAGCTGACAGCAGCACCGCTACCCCATCGGCGGCAAACGCTTCGGGCAAGAAGGGAAAGCGCAAGAACAAACTCAAGTCGCCTGCCGACCTGGCACGCGAATACCACATAGCCCACCGCATCAGGCGCTATCGCGTGACGGGTGATTCGGCTGTCAAGGGGCAGAAGGTGAGCAAGCTGAACCTGCAGCAGGCATATGGAATATCCATCGTGGAAATCCGCAACGAGCGCATGAGGCATCTGTCTCTGCTCAAGGATGTGCGTCAGAGCATGGCGATGGCCAACAGCGTGCTCAATGAAGACGATATCCTGTACGTGACGGGCGACAGCAACGAGATGGACCGAATGGAGCACGAACTGCATATGGACAGGCTTCCCGATGATGCGCTCAACTTCTACGACCTGGGGCTGGTGGAGCTCATCGTGACTCCTGAGTCGAAGGTCAACGGCATGAAGATACGTGAAGCGCAGCTGAGAAAGAAGTTCAAGATCAATGTATTGGCCATGCGCAACGGCGCGAGCTACCGTTCCGACCGCCTGGCAGAAGCCAAACTGGAGACTGGTGACGTGCTGCTGGTGCAGGGCAAATGGGCCGACATACTGCATCTCAACGACGACAATGAGAACTGGGTGGTGCTTGGCAAACCCGAGCAAGCGCTGCGTCATGTGACACTTGACTACAAAGCTCCGCTGGCAGCAGCCATCATGCTGATCATGGTAGCGATGATGGTGCTGGAGTTTATCCCCATTGCCCCAGTGACCGCAGTGATCATAGCCGGACTGCTCACCGTGCTCACCGGTTGTCACCGAAGCGTAGAGGCTGCCTACAAGACCATCAACTGGGAGAGCATAGTGCTCATTGCAGCGATGATGCCTATGTCCACCGCGCTGGAGAAGACCGGCGTATCGGCGGCTGTATCATCGGCTCTGGTTTCCACCTTGGGCAGTTTGGGACCGACGGTATTGCTGGCAGGCATCTATCTCACCACCTCTGTGCTCACCATGTTTATCAGCAACACCGCCACTGCCGTGCTGATGGCTCCCATCGCGATGGTAGCTGCACGCAACAGCGGAGTCTGCCCCCACGCATTCCTCTTCGCAGTGACCCTGGGTGCCAGCATGTGCTTCGCCTCTCCTTTCTCTACGCCGCCCAACGCACTGGTGATGAAAGCGGGCAACTATACATTCGCTGACTACATGAAGGTTGGCCTGCCGCTGCAAGTCATCATCGGCATTGTCATGGTGATATTGCTGCCCTTGCTCTTCCCCTTCTAAGCAATACCACCGGCACCCTCCCAGGTTCCTGCTGTGAGCCCAAGAGGGTGCCGGTGGCTTTATACCTTATATATGTAGTTCTTTTCCCCCGCTGGGATGTAGGGGAAGCTGGGGTTGGGGATGTTCCAGAGGCTTATTCCAAGAGCTGGGAAGCGGTGTCGGAAGGACTTCTGAAAAGCCCGACCCGAAGAGCGGACCAACGTGACACAAAAAACGCAGCGCGGTGCAATTGCTTATGCACCGCGCTGCGTTGGCATTTGCAGCACGCTCCATCGGCACACGCAGCGCACTGCGTCTTTTCTCCCGCTGTATAGCAGAACGGCGAGGAGCAGACTGCCACCTCCCGCTCAGCAGCACAGGAAGCACGTGCGACGGCTGTCCGTGACTGACAGAAGAGAGGATGAGAGGCTGCACAAGCTGGCTTTTAGTCCTCTATCACCTCCATGGTCATACTCACATCCACGGATGGGCGGTCGCCTGTATGCGTCTCCACCTGCTGTATCTTATCCACTACATCCAGTCCCTCAACCACTTCACCAAACACGGTATATTGGCCGTCAAGGAAAGGTGTACCGCCCACGGTGGTGTAGGCTTTGGTCTGCTCCTCGGTGAAAGAGGGCTTTCCCATCTCGGCACAAGTGGCCTTCGTTTCGGCTACCAACTGGTTCTGCAGTTCGAGCAAACCAGCCTGATCGCGGTTCTTGCGCAGATTCATCACCTCGGTGCGGTGTTCTGCCACCAGGCGGTTGAACACCTGCTGTTCCTGCTGCATGGCCATCTGCTTCTCCAGTTGTTTCAGTTCCTGTGGCTTATACACCTTACCCCACACGATGTAGAACTGGCTTCCACTGCTTGCCTTTTCAGGGTTCACCTGGTCGCTCTGGCGGGCTGCACTGAGCACTCCGCGCTTATGAAAGAGCTGTGGATAGACAATTTCAGCGGGAATGTTGTAGCCCGGACCACCTGTACCAAGCGGTTGGCCAGCCGGTGCACCCTTGCTCTCGGGATCACCTCCCTGTATCATGAAATCGCGGATAACGCGGTGGAAGAGCGTACCGTCATAGTAGCCCTCGGAGGCCAGACGCAGGAAGTTGTCGCGATGAAGCGGCGTCTCATCGTAGAGGCGAACCACTATGTCGCCCTCTGAAGTGTGTATCTTTACTCTTTTCATATTTATTGATGATGATTCTGAAACAATTGTGCGATGCGCTCCAGCCACTCGCGGTCGGTCTGGTCAAAGGTGTCCGTCTGGCTGCTGTCGATATCGAGCACGGCAAAAATATGGCCTGCAGCATCGGCCAGAGGCACCACTATCTCGCTGCGTGAGGCGCTGGAGCAGGCGATATGGCCGGGAAAGAGTTCCACGTCAGGCACCACCTGTGTGCATCCCTGCGCCCATGCTGTACCGCACACACCACGTCCGTAGCGGATGCGGGTGCATGCCATTGGCCCCTGAAACGGACCAAGCACCAGTTCGCTGCCCATCACACGATAGAAACCCACCCACATCCAGGAGAAGGAGCTGTGGGCTGGCGACTGCACGGAAGCCTCATCGGCAGTCTGACGCAAGGGAAATGCCGAGGGGGCAAACGTCTCCCAGAGCATGGAAGCAACGTTGGCCATATTGGCTATCAAGTCGCTTTCGTCCTGCATCACAGCCTCTATCTGAGGCAGGAGCGCAGCATAGCGGTCGGCCTTGGAGCCGCCGGCAAGGGTCAGTTCTTCGGCCATTCAGTCCTCTCCCTCCACCTTGATGGGCTTGAAGTACATCTCCTGCTCGGCCTTCTCACGCGGGAAGGTGAAGTAGAGACAAGTGGCTTCGGTACACACGCGCCCCTCTGAGTCGGTCAGTTCAGCCTCTATGGTGTAGAGGTTGCGCTTGTTGTCCTTGATGCGTGCACGTATTGTGAGCGGTCCGCCAGTGGTGAGTACGGGACGACGATAACGCACCTCCATCTTCGAGGTCACTCCTGTGGTCTGCAACTTACGCATCACCACCCATCCGCACACCTCATCGAGCAAGAGCGCGTGAATGCCTCCGTGCAGGGTGTTGAGCCAGCCCTGGTAGTTGGCCGACGGCTGCCACTGGGCCACTATATCCTCTCCGTCCTCATAAGGTTGCAGGTGAACACCGAAGGGATTGCCGGGTGCACAGCCTATGCAATTGTAGCCCTCTATCCCGAGCCAAGGGTTGATGAGTTTCTTCTTCTCCATTGCCTATTTCTTTCTATTGAGGAGCTCCTGCTTGTCTATCACCACAAACACGGTGTCGATGACTTGTCCCCGGCGCGAGCCCATCTGCTTCAGCGGGTTGGCAAAGTCCTTGTCAAGCACGGTGACACCGTCTATGAAGTAATCTGTATCGCCCCGATTGCAGAAAACATTCCTGAAGCCCCACACCTCGTGATAGCGCAACTTCACTTTCCAGCCCTCTACCTGCGCCTGCTTCATCAGTTCGATAATGGAATCCTGGTCGGTGCGGTCGTTGTCGAAACTGAATGAGAAGGGTTCGCCACTGGTGTTCATGCCCGTCTGGGTCAGATTGAGCCTACCCTCCCAGGAGTCATAGATGACGCCCTTACGGGTAAACTCGATGAGGTTTCCCACTTTCTCTCCGTTGGAGTAGTTCTCTTTGCAGCCCTGCAGAAGCATGCTGCCCGCCAGTACGGGAAGCATCAGTGCAGCACGCACGATGCCTTTTCCTTTCGCCTTCATAGCTTTCTCCTTATTTAATTATACCTCTCGCCTGCAGCTCCCATCTGTACAGACGGCCGCACGAAAGGGCTTGGCAAAGGTACGTCATTATTAAGAAAAACGATGCAGAGCAGCCCACAAATGAGTGCGAAGATGCTCAGAAACGGCATCCAGCGCAACAAGAGACTGCCCGCACGTGCGCTGATGTTCCACCAAAAAGAAGCCGGGGGCAAACAAATGAATGCTTGCCCCCGGCCGACAAAGTTATGAAAATCCGAAATTACTTCTGAAGCACCTTACGCGCAGTTCCGTTCTTGTAGCGCAGGATATTGATGCCCTTCTGGCTCTCGCCCAGCTGCTGGCCTGCCACATTGTAGCGGGCAGAAGCAGAATGGCCGTTGAAACCGTCGGCACCACTGATAGCGGTGGGCATATCATAGGGTACACTCAGGAACTGAATCTTACCCTTCTGCACGGCCTTCACGGTCACGGCAAACTTCTCAACGGGATTGTTGATGACAGTCAGCTTGCCGTCGGTGGTGAGGGTGATGCACTCCTTCAGTTCGGCAGGCAGCTCGTCGGCCAGCGAGTAGCTGACTGTGGCCACTGCATCATCAAACTCGAAGAAGGTGCTCAGGTCTATCTCACGGCCGCTGCTCTGCACATCGGCCACCTTCACTTCACGCTCGCCATTGAAGTTGTCGAGGCAGAAGTAGGCAGGTGTATTGAGTCCGTAGGCTCCCGTATCAGAGCCGGTGATGCTGTAGGTTACGCTGGTCACCTGGCCCAAGGGGCGAAGGTCAACCCACTGCCAGCTGTCCAGAGCATAACGGTCGGCTTCGTTGGCAGAACGGTAATCGGCCAGATAATAGTCGAGAGTGCTCTCGGTGCCGTCTGCCTTATGGCCGGTGAAGGTCACCTTGAGGTAATCTCCCTCCCGGAACTTGCGTGCCACTCCGGCTCCCTGCTTGATGGCTGAGAGCGCATAGGCATTGTTGGTCACGTAGCAACCGCGCAGGCTGTCACCCTCGATGGGGCTGTTGAGCACCTTGATGGTACCGTTGTCATAAGCCACAGCGTAGTTCTCAGAGCCGGCATAACCGCTGCCCACGCTGGAGTTGAACTGATCGGACATCAGCACAGTGAAGTCGGTGCCCGTGCGACGTGAGTAGCCAAAGCCTCCCCAAGTGTCGTAGTCGGCCATGCAACGGTTTTCGAAGCTGTACGAACCGCTCACGAATGAACCTTGCATCTCCTCGAGTCCCCAATTGTTCTGGCCAAGCTGGCCCTTGGTATCTGGTCCCCACCAGTAGCCATCCTGCTCCAGGAAGAGGTTCTCGAAGGTGGCTGCTACAGCGTCGCCTGTTACAGCTACGCGGCAAGTGTCGAGTGCCACCTTGCCATTGGCATCGGTAACGGTGAGATAGTAGAGATCGCACTCCTGAGGAGCATACTCCACAAGGCTCTCACCCAGAGCATCCAGACTGTCGGCAGCCACCTCGATGTGCTTGCCATTGGTCCAGACGATGCTGAAAGGTGCGGTACCGCTGGTCACATAAGCAGTGAAGGTAGCCTTCTGACCCTGCTCCACACTCTCGCTCGCCTCGGCAACTGCTGCCACATCGGGGATTTCAACGATGATTTCACCGCCTGCCACAAACTTGCCGGTAGCATACATCTCGCTGTAGGAGCCGCGCAAACCACGCAGCACAACATAAGCCACATACTCCTTGTCCTTGGTGAGAGAGTCCAGAGTGAGGGTTGCCACATCGCCGGAGCGCACTACCATCATATTCTGAGACTTCTGCACATCCTCTACAGCAGGAGCTTCCTCGTCGGCGAGCTTCACCAGAGCATAGATGATGGCGCTCTTGTCGGCCTTCACCACCGCAACAGCTGTGGTATCGGTGATGTTTGCAATGGCGGGATAACCCTCCTGCATCTGAGGAGCTGTCTCGTCGGCACTGTACTCATAGGCACCTATAGTGGGATGCTCGGCATCGCGGGGGGTACCCACAAGGTCGGTGCTCACGAAGGCAAGAGGCAGAGCGTTGCGCAAGTTGCCCTCGTTGGCGGGCTCCAGCACCTGGTCGCTCAGGAAATCGGTCTGCTCACAGTAGCTTCCCTCTTCGCCGCTCGCAGCCACCCACTCCTCGAAGGAAGCGTAAGTGGACTTGTCATAAGCGAAGGCCTCACCGCTAGTGTAAAGCACATTATGTGCGAAGTGGACGGTGGGGGCAACCTTTTGGTTGTAGCAACGATAGACGTAACCACCATCATTGAGCCTGAAGATATTGTTCACCACATGCACTTCCTCACCCTGCTCATTGTTGATATACAAAGCCACAGTGGGGTTGGAAGTGTTCATGGCCACCGTATTGTTGGCAATGTAAAGGTGGTCACACTGGCTGCTTATCTTGATGCCCGATGTGCTGTTGTTGGCTCCGGCCACCAGCACTTCGTTGTTGGTAATCAGAGCAGGTGCATCGGCTGTACCATGGGCTTCGCGCAGATAGATGGCATCAGCACCCTTCTCGATGTTGATGTGGAAGGTGTTGCCGCTGATGACCAGCGCATCATCACTGAGATCACGCTGCTGGGCATCAATACCCGAGTAGCTGCTGCTGGTCTCGCCATTGTTCTCGAAGCGGTTGTTCAGTATCTTGGCACCAAGTTCCTCCATGCTATATACAGACTTGGAACCCTGATTGCGCAGGATGTTGTTCTCTATGCGTCCGCCACGTTGCTTGGGCAACTTGACATGGCTGGTGCCTGACAAGCGCACACCGATGTAGCCTCCCTCTATCAGACAGTTCTTCACAGTGAGGTAGTCATTGTTCTTGTAAGCCTGATTCTGGGCGTATGTATAGATGAGGTTGATATCGTTGCTGTACGAGGTGGTAGTGGGAGCATGCACGTAGCAACTGTCTATGGTGACGTGCTGACTGAGGTTCTTCAGATGAATCACACTGGGGAAGAGCACGTTCTCAGTGGTCAGCTCGAGCCCACGCAGCGTGAGCCAGTCGGCGCCTGAGATGGTGAACACACCATACTCAGCAAACATCTTGTCATCGCTGTAGGGCGGTTCGCTGTACTGCTCATAGCATATCTTCACATCGTGCCAGTCGCCGCTCTCGCTCTGGATGGTGACTGTGTTGGTCGAGGAAGCACCCTTGATGGCAGGCACATTCACGAGTTCCTTATAGATACCACGCTTTATGTTGATGGTCACAGGACCGTCGATACCGTCCTTGAGTGCATTCACAGCACCCTGGATAGTGCCATAGTCGGCCCCTGCACCCACGGTGATGGTGCCGTGGAAACCGCTCTTGACCTGGGTGGAAGCGGCTGCAGGAGTCTCCACAGCCACCTTCTGGCCATTAGCTACAACGGCGGTAAGCGATGCGCTCACGCTTGCATCAGCCTCGGCAGCCGACTGGATATCGTAGGCCAGCCAGAACTTATACACTCCGCACTTGGTCACGCGGTAGCTGCCATGTATGGTGTCGGCAGCCTCGGACAGTTCTCCGAAGAGCTTGTGGGCAGCAAAGGTGCTCACTGTATCTGTGGCAAACACCTTGGCGCATCGCACCTGGGCAGCGTCGGCAGCCTGCAGAGCAAGTGCGGTGATGTCCAGTTGGTCAAGATCACCATCCACCTGCACATCCATGCGCACCATCTTGACATCCTCTTCGCCCTTCATCACGCTCTCGGGAGCAACGGGCTGTGTGGCAACAGATGCGATGTGGAGAGGCTGCTTCTGATAGGCTGTCACCTCGATGGCAAAGCCCTCGCTCGCCATCTTCGTCACAAAGCGCACGGTGAGTTTGCCGTCCTCTGACTCCGACACAAAGTAGTCGGGCTTGTCATAACGCGAGTAGGTGGCATCGGCCTTCTCGCCTGCCTCGCCTCCGTTATAGACATAGAACTTGTCCTGAGAAGCGACGTTGAAGCTCTTGAAGGTCAGTTTCACGCTCTCGCCGGGAGTCTTCGGTGCAAAGGTAACTGTACCGTCGAAGCCCTTGGTGTAGTCTCCGTCCAGTCCTCCATTGTCATAGAAGAGCAGAGGCTGTCCGCCGGCCACCAGCACTTCACCGTTGTCACCGGCCTGGAGGTTGAAGATGTTCTTGATGCTGAAGGTGATAGAATCGGCCGAAGCAACTGCGTTCACCAGTGTATCGGCTGTGCTCACACTCTGTGCCAGCACCGTCACCTCGTCGCCCGAAAGCGCATCCTGTGACAGGTTGAGCAGCACGCGGAAGTTGTTGATGCCTTCCTTCAGGGCGAAAGGTTCTGCCAGAGTGAGGGTGACAGGCAGTTCGCTCACCGCCTGGCTACCCTCTCCCTCGGGCAGTGTAACGTTCTGAACAGCCAGAGGTTTAGCCTCCTCGGGGATGGCTGAGTCGGTTCCATCCACCGCATAGAGGCTCACGCTGGCCACATCGGCCACATTACCCTTGAGCATGAGAGCGGCACTCTGCAGACTGCGGGCATTCAGATTGCCCGATGTGAGCACCTGCAGGGTGAGAGCCTCCAGGTTCTGTGCACCCACCGAAGCTATTGTCTGGCTGGCAGCAACGGCTGACAGCGAGTCGATAGCCATATCCTTGGACAGATACTCGCTCACGACAGCCTCGAAGCCGCGTGTTGTGCTCCAGCTCTGACTCACGCCGCTATTGAATACCACCGTGAGAGCACCGTCGGCGCTGGTGCTTCGCAGAGTCTGCTCAGGACCCTTATCCTTTTGGTCCTTAGAGGTCATCTCCCACAGGAGTTCGCCTGTGGTGCCCTTGCCGCTGTATATCTTGATGCTGGCATGCTCGTTGCCATAGCTGGCCCAATAGAGTTTGAAGAGAGAGAAATCCAGCTGGCACACCATACCCTCGTGCAATGGCTCGAAGATGTTGATGCGGTCATCCGTTCCGCTCTCGTAGTCGGTGGAATAGTCTGACTTGCCTTTGGTGACGAAATCAAACTTCCCGTTGACCTTCGTAGTGACGGTCCCTTGGTCGAGATGTGAATATACTATGTTGCGGATGAGGAATTCTCCCTCGGGGCTACCCTGCTCCACGGTGTGCTCACCGTCGCTCAGGGTGACTGATGTGACAGCTGCATCCACCTTGTCACCATTGGCGGCGGTGGGAGCTATATCGTAGGTGAGCCACAGATAGTTGTCTCCCTCGGTGAAGGTAATTCCCTCGGTGGCTGTTATCTCGAAGTTGTCATCGGTGATGTCGGCCTCTCCCACCTTCACTCTATCAGAGAACTCGGCGCTTGCCTTGGTGTAGTAAAGGGTTGCGTGAGCCAGTTGAGGATGGGTGCCAACGGTATTGAACTGCAGTTTCTGCACGCTCAATGCGGGTTCGGTGTTGCTTGTCTTGATGTTGAGAAGCAGTACGGGACAATTGGCAGAACCGGCGCAGAGCGTTTCCTTCACGCTCTGAGTGGCTGTGATGCCTGCCACCTGCATGGGCTGAGGCTCGAAGAGCGACACCAGAGCCTCGAAACCATCATTGGTGTAGCCGTCTGTGGTGCTCTCGAGAGTCACTGTGAGCGCACCGTCGGCGCTGGTGGAACGCACGGCGAGCACGTCACCCGTCATCATCTCCCTTATCAGATTCTCGGCCTTAGCCTCCTTACCATTATATACCTTCAGGTACTGCCTGTAGATGCTGGCCCAAAAGAGCGCCACCTTAGTGAAATCGATCATCACCTTCTTGCCTTCAACAGCGGGAACGAAGGTGATACTTCCGTTGAAGCCTTTGGTCACCTGGCCATCCAGACCGCCGTCGTCGAAGAACGCGAGAGGAGTCTCGCCCACCGACAGAGTCTGATGCTCGCTGGGAAGATATACGATGGCAGGCACTGCCACAGCCTTTGGCTCGCCGGCCTCAAAGGGGGAAACTCCCTCGGGCTTTGCCTTGGTGGCCACACCGGTCACTTCTATCTGCGCCTGTGCACCGATGTTGGCATCGGCCTTCAGGTCGCCGGCAATCATAAACCAGTTGCTTCCACTCTCTATAGCCTCACGCAAGACGAAGGAATAGACTCCGTCTGACTCCGTAATGTTGGCAGACAGAGGAGTAAGGCCAGTAGCATAAGACGCGTTACCCCGGTAGAGTCGCAGGCTGGCGGGGTCTATTGCGCCTTCGTTCTTGGTGAGTCTATAGGAGATAGAGACCACACTGTCGGCGTTCATCACGCCTGTTGCGGTCACATATACATTAGCCAGTGTGATATCATTCTTGCGCACAGGTGCTTCGGGTACATGCTCATAGGACGAACCTGCAGCAGTCACCTGCATATCCTCCAGCTTGACACACTTCACCTTGGCCACCCATCCGTCGCACTTCTCAGCATAGCGGTAGAGGTAGCCCACCGACATCATTCCGCTGGGGTCAGTGGAATAAAAGGTCTTGGCAGCATCGAGTGTGCCCGTGAGCATCTCCATGAGGTTGCCCTCGGGAAGCTTCAGGTTGTCTGGTGTCACCCCTTTGCTGTCGGTAGCGTAAGAGAATGAGTTGTCGGCATCAGCCTCGCCGTTATACACATTGATAAAGGCTGGATAGGAGCTGTTGCTGCCGATGAGCTCGAACTGCTCGAAGGTAATCTGGATGGACATACCTTCCTGAGCGGGCTTGAAGACAAGGAGCGACTGGGCGTTGCTGTAGTTGGAACTGGGGATGTAGTCCGTTCCCTTGGGGTCGTAGAACGTAATCTCCTGCCCGGTCTCCACCGTTACAGTCTGCTTGCCAAACTGCGGTTGCAGTACAGTATTGCCGCTCTGAGCCATAACCCTTGCGGGTAGGCACAGCAACATACACAATACCAACTGCACAAGAAAGAGTAATTTCTTCTGCATGATAAATGTTTGATGATTGAATAAAGTAAGTTGCGTCATCCACAGCATTCCGCGATGCCTGGTAGTGGAATTCCTTGCAACGGCAGGTCTTCTGACTTACCGCCCGGCGGCGAACGCCTTCCCAAGGGTTGCGCATGCCTCTGCATACACGCAACACACTCAGTGGCTTCATGTTCGCGCCTGTTAAGGGCAGCTCACAGCAGCGGGACTGTCTGGGACTTTCACCCAATTCCCTTTTAATCACTCGGGGAGTGAACCTGTTGCCGATGCAAAGTTATACCTTTCCTGCAAACTGACAAAGAAACCGGCGGATAAAACTTCCAGCCTCGGGAAAATGCCCTTCCCAATGTTTCATGCCGCCCTTCTGCACACGAGCAAGGGAAATAAACGGCACGCCGGAAAGGCCGTACGGCAACTTTTCACTACCTTTGTAATAGAGAAAAGGCCAGCCGGCCTATATTATATATAAGGTATAAGGAGGAACAGGAATGCAGGACTTTGCAGCCATCGACTTTGAGACAGCCAACTATCAGCGCTCATCCGTTTGCTCGGTGGGCGTAATCATCGTGCGCGGAGGCAGGATAGCCGACCGCTTCTACTCGCTCATCAAACCCGAACCGGAATACTACAACTACCGATGCACCTGCGTGCACGGGCTTACCGAAGCCGACACGTGCAACGCGCCAGTGTTTCCCGTCGTATGGCGGGAGATAGAGAAGCGCATAGGGGGACTGCCGCTGGTGGCGCACAACAGGGCATTCGACGAGAGTTGCCTGAAGGCTGTGTTCCGCATGTATCAGATGGACTACCCCGACTACACCTTCCTGTGCACCCTGCAGCAGTCACGCAAGGTGTGGCCACAAGGGCAGCATACGCTCGATGTAATAGCGGCCCGCTGTGGTTACAACCTCGCCCATCACCACCACGCACTGGCCGATGCAGAGGCTTGTGCCGCCATAGCTCTGCAAATCCTTTAGCCCAAGCGGGAGAAAGAAGATTGCCGGCACGAAAAACGGAGCGCGCTGCAAGGGCTTATGCAGCGCGCTCCGTTGGTCATCGCAGCACGCTGCACAGGCACATGCAGCGCGCTACCCTATTTCGTCAAAAAGGGAAGAACACAAAAGCAGCGGCATCCCACAAGGCGTGGGAAAGGATAAGGGCGGGCAAGCGCTTGGGCAGCAGGCAATAGAGCAGCCCCCAACAGAAGCCACAGGCTGCGGCTGCCAGCAGCAACATAAGATTGCCGCTCCACACATGCACCAGCGTGTAACAGAGGGTGGCAACTGCAAAACCGCCCCAGGCACCCCATCGTTCTGCCATACGACGCTGTACGAAACCGCGCCAGAAGAGTTCCTCGGCAGGTCCGATAACGAAGAGCAGGAGCAGAGCAATAGCCCAGCGGGGGAAACTGCTGCCCATATCATAGATGGCATCCACCTGCGGGCGGGCAAAGGAGAAGAGGAGCTGGCTCACCTTGTCACCCAACCAGAAGAAGCACCACAGGCCAACTGCCAGTCCAGCGCCCAACACCATAGTAGATAAAACACCCGAGCGCCCCTGGAAGGGATTGCCGCCCAAGCGGAGCGAGAGCAGCGTAAGCAGCACGCCCGAAGCCGTCATCACAGGCCAGAAGGGAATGCTGGGGGCGGTGAGCGGACTGAACATCACAAACCACAGCACGGCGGCTACCAGCACCGCCATCCATACTCGGTTCATCCTCAAGCTATCCATGTGGCCAGCAGGAATGAGAGTGCATAGAGGAGGCCAAAGGCCATCTGTGTCTGGGCAGTACGCTGGTCGAGCAAGGCGATAGGCTCTTCGGCCAAAGGCTTGGCTTTGAGCATCGTGCGCGCATTGCTGATGGCCAAGGGAAGGGTAAGCCATGTGATCATGGCCACAAGGGGCAGAAGTCCACAGAGGATGAAGATGGGCACGAGCAGATAGGAGAGTGCGTTCTGCACCACATACACCCTCTGGGCTGTGCGACCGCCCATCCTGATGCTGAGGGTAACGATGCCCGCACGCATGTCATTGAGGATGTCTCGGGTGTTGTTGGCGTGCAGGATAGAGACAGTAAGGAGCCCCACAGGCAAGATGAGTGCTACGGGTTGCCACATCCAGCTGCCTCCCACAGCGTAGGCAACACCCAAGGCAGGCAGAAGCGCATAGCCGAGCAGGATGTCGAAGTCGCCCAGAGCATGAGCCTTGAGCCAGGGATAAGAGACTACCAGCAGTACTCCTGCCACTCCCAGCCAGGCTGCCTGCCAACCGCAGCGCATCAGTATGACTATACCCAGCAGCACAGCCAGTGCCAGCAGCACATAGCCGAAGCGGAGTATCTCGCGTGGCTGGAACATGCCACTCTGGATGTGGCGCACACCATTGAGGCTGCCGGGAAGGTCGATGCCGCGAATGTGGTCGTAATAATCGCCTATCAGATTGCCGGATGCCTGCATGAGTACCAGCATGAGAAGCGCCAGCGGAGCACACCACCAGTCGGTCACATAACCGCCCACCGTGCTGCTCTGCCAGAAGAGCCAGGCTGCCACCACCAGCACAGGCACTACCGAAGCGGGAAACGACCAGGGGCGGGTGGCCACAAACCAGTCCTTGAGCCCGCGCTTCTGCCCTACAGCATTTGCGCCAGCGCTACCCTCTTTCTCACTCACAGCATCTCCCTTGTGCAAGGATGACACATGGAGGTCTTTCTTATTGCTTTCTGCATTCATCATCTTTAGTTTTTATTGTTCCCAAGAATACGATTTCCCCTTCGGAGAAACCGGTTTGCCGCTTCAAGGAAGGGGGATGAAGGGTGCCTGCCAATGACGTGCAGGCTTCGCCCCAAGGAATGAAAATCCTCATTCCACTTGCAAAGGTAAGCATTTGAAGCCGAATAAAGGGTCTGGCGAAGGGGGAAAAGCATGCCGGCGGAACAATAGGAAGGGGAGTTCCATGCCCATTGACACAGAACTCCCCTCGCGTTTGTCGCTCGCAGTCAGAGTATTCTACTGCATGTCGTGATGCAGCATGCGATACTGAGCCATCTCCTCATAGCGCGTTCCAGGCTGGCCGTAATTGGCATAAGGCCAGATGCTGATGCCACCGCGAGGCGTAAAGAGGCCCGTCACTTCGATGTACTTGGGCTGCATGAGCCTCACGAGGTCCTTCATGATAACGTTGACACAGTCCTCGTGAAAGTCGCCGTGATTGCGGAAGGAGAAGAGATAGAGCTTGAGGCTCTTGCTCTCCACCATACGTTCCGCCGGTATGTAACTGATGCGTATCTCGGCAAAGTCGGGCTGGCCAGTGATAGGACAGAGGCTGGTGAACTCGGGGCAATTGAAACGCACCCAGTAATCGTTCTCGGGGTGTTTGTTCTGGAAGGTCTCCAGCACCTCGGGAGCATAATCCTGCCTATACTCTGTCTTTCGTCCAAGGGCAGCAAGCCCCTCTTGTTCTCGTGTACTCATTATTATATTATAATATTATGTGTTATCCCGCGCCAGCCAATGCCAAGCGCCAGCCAACAATTCTAAATTCCTAATTCAAAATTCTCAATTACCCACGCCAGCCAAAAGCCAAGCGCCAGCCAACAATTCAAAATTCCTAATTCAAAATTCTCAATTACCAGCGTTTTTGCTTTGGAGAAGGTATTTCTTCAGCCCTTCAGCTCTGAGACGGCAGGCCGGACAATGCCCGCAACCGTCGCCCGGGATGCCGTTGTAGCAGGTGAGCGTCTTGTGGCGGATAATATCAAGCACCCCCAAACGGTCGGCCAAAGCCCAGGTTTGTGCCTTGTCGAGCCACATGAGCGGCGTATGGATGCGGAACTGTTCCTCCATGGCCAGATTGAGAGTGACGTTGAGACTCTTCACGAAGTTGTCCCTGCAATCAGGATAACCGCTGAAGTCGGCTTGCCCCACGCCGGTCACCAGATCCATGATGCCGTGATTGCGGGCATAGACAGCCGCCACACTGAGGAAGAAGAGGTTGCGTCCGGGCACGAAGGTGCTGGGCCACTGGGCGCCATCGGCCTTCTGCTCCTCGATGGTCATGGTGGTGTCGGTGAGGCTGCAACAGCCCTGACTCAACTGGGAGATGAAGCTCATATCCATGCACTCCCACTCTACGCCTGCCTCGGCAGCCAGTTGCTTGGCCAACTGGACTTCCTTGACATGCTTCTGGCCATAGGCAAAGCTCAATGCACGCACCGTGCCGAAATGCTTCTTTGCCCAATATAGACAGGTGGTGCTATCCTGCCCGCCCGAGAAGACCACCAGGGCAGAATCGCCCAAGAGGCCCGTTTGCGGAGTCGCCATCATATCTCGAAAAGCTTCAGGGGATTGTATGAAACGTTCTCGTCATAAACGTCCGTTCCCTCGTGCTGCTTCACGTAACGCACCACACGGATGGTTACAGGCAGCATGACAACCTCGTAGAGGGTCTTAGTGATGACCTGCAGGAGCATCAGTTTGGCCAATTCGCTCAGAGGCATCAGCCCGCCGAAAGCCAGGGGGAAGAATATCAGACTATCCGCTCCCTCGCCCCATAGTGTACTCACGATAGCACGCAGCGAGAAGCGTTTGCCCTGGCTGCTGATCTTCATACGGCTCATTACGTAGGCATTGACAAAGCTACCCACGAGGAATGCCGTGAAGCTGGCAGCAGCGATGCGGGGTGCCAAACCGAAGACGAAATTGAAATGCTCCTCGTTGTTGGCCCAATAACTGGCGGCAGGCAGCATGACAGCCAACTGGCCCAAGGCCACTACCAGGAAGTTCATAAGGAATGCCGTCCAGATGATGATGCGGGCTTTGCGGAATCCCCACACCTCTGCTATGCAGTCGTTAAGGATGTAGGAGATGGGAAAACACAGCACACCGGCGGTCAGCGTAAAGGTTCCGAACTGAAGAACTTTGGTCTCCAAAAGGTTACTTGCCACTAAGCAAGTACAAAAGAGTATGCCCATCAGCATGAATGACACACTCACTGTCTTGTTTTGTATCATAATCTTGTTTTGTTTTGAAAGAGGTTACCAAGCACTCTTTTTCCGTTAAGCGGTGCAAAGGTAAGGGGAAAATATGAAAGGACAAAGGCTTTTCCTGAATTATGAAAGGAAATGGCGTGGTTTGGGCTGCCTGATGAAAACGTCCATGATGCGTGCTGAAATGCTCCACGATGCCTGATAAAATCATCTGCAGAGCATACTGAAATCTCCGTTTGCAGGCTATGTACGGCCATCCAAAGGCTTCTGATGGCCATCAGAAGACTGCGTATGTGCATCCAAAGACTGCAAACGGAGATTTCACCCAGCATCGTGAAGAACTTTATTGTAGTGCTGGAAGAAATCATGAAGGGCGGCGGAAGAACGTCTCTTTGCACCGACCTCTTCTTCTGAAGGCTCTGCAAACGGCTTGTGCCGCTTTGACTTTCGCCCTTTCCTGCCCTAAGATTCTGTCAGATGAAGCTTGCAGCCGGTTGTCCACGGCTATTCTCCGACTTCATCACAGCATCAGCCGACCCAGAATGATGCAAAAAGACAGCCCCCGAGCTGTCATCATCTGGCAAAACGAGGGCGGTTGCGTGATGAAGCCAGCCCTTACACCTGCCCACCCATACCAACCATATCGCCCCTTTCAGCCTATCGGAACAAACATTCCATGCCAGAGAGACGAGCCTCAAACAACATTTGAAGCAGGAAAAGACTTGCCTCCCTGACCACGAGCAAAAAGCCCGGTGCACCGATCGAGCCAAGCGCCAGGAGGAAAGGAAAACACTAAGGGCCGCACGACACCACATCGTACGGCCCTTTTCATTATACTGTCTGTCCGCCTCAAGCCCACTCCTGGCATTCAGCTTTTGTCCTTCAACTCGGTAGTATGCGTCCACCAGGCATCGTTCTGGTCGCGTGGAGTCGGTTTGGCTTGCTGGGTGCTGGCATTGCGGACACGGCTGAGCGTCTCGGGAGTCATCTGCAGAAAGCTGGCGATATGCACCATGGGAGCACGGAGCACTATCTCGGGTTTCTCCCTGAGGAGGCGTTCGTAGCGCTCGGCAGCATTCTCGAAGCGCTGGCTGTCGGCGTGTTCCTGGCTGCTGATGGCCACATGCTCAAGTATCTTACGGTAGAGCATCTCCATTTCCTGGTTGCGAACCATGAGGTTGTGAAGGTCATCATAGGGGATGGCATAGAGGCTGCTGTTCTCGAGCGCCTCGACGATAAGGCGGCTGGGCTCCTGTTTGAGGAAGCTCTCAATACAGAAGACTATGCGACCCTCATAGGAGAAGTGCTCCGTCACATCGCGCTTGTTCTTATAATAATACTGGCGAACCATACCCTTGTCAACGAAATACATGGCTCGGCACACCTGGCCGGCCGACAGGATCGTTTCGCCCTTTTGGAACTTCATGGGTACAAGAATGCTCCCCAAAGCATCAACGCCTTGCGGAGTGAGCGTGCAATAAATACGGGCAATCTCTCTTGCCACATCTCTACGTCTGTACATTGTCTCTTGTTTTAGGGTATTAAGTTTAAGTTAGATGCCGCCTCCCTCTACGGACAGAGGGAAGTGGAATGATGTATGAGGAAGCTCACGCTCCCCTCTGTAGCCCCCGGCAGAAGCCGTGGGAATAGGGTAATCAGGCAGAAGTATGCTGCCACGAAAAGCCTGACAATCCGCTCCGCGAGAGCCTCATCCGCCAAGGGACAGAGCCTCTGGAGCACACGCTTGGCAGCAGGATGCGCATCCTGCTCCCGGTCTGGCCTCAATCCAACTTGAGGACAGCCAGGAAAGCCTTCTGAGGCACCTGCACGTTGCCTATCTGCTTCATGCGTTTCTTGCCCTTCTTCTGCTTCTCGAGGAGCTTGCGCTTACGGCTCACGTCACCGCCATAGCACTTGGCCAGCACATCCTTACGCACCTGCTTGACCGTTTCACGTGCAATGATCTTGGCACCGATGGCAGCCTGGATGGCGATGTCGAACTGCTGTCGGGGCAGCAGCTCCTTGAGTTTCTCGCACATGCGGCGGCCAAAGCCCTCTGCGTTGTCGGCATGCGTGAGGGTGCTCAAGGCATCCACAGGTTCGCCATTGAGCAGCATGTCCATCTTGACAAGGCGGCTGGGGCGGAAGCCGTCCTGGTGATAATCGAAGGATGCATAGCCCTTGCTGATGCTCTTGAGCTTGTCGTAGAAGTCAATCACTATCTCACCCAGGGGCATGGCATACTGTATCTCCACACGATTACCGCTGATGTACTCCTGCTTGAGCAGTTCGCCTCTCTTGCCCAAGCACAGCGTCATGATGGGGCCGATGTAGGCTGCATTGGTGATGACAGTGGCTCGGATGTAAGGTTCCTCTATATGGTCGATGAGGGTAGCGTCGGGCATACCCGAGGGGTTGTGCACCTCCTTGACCTCTCCTTGCTTGTCATAGACGAGATAAGACACGTTGGGGACGGTAGTGATGACGTCCATGTTGAACTCACGATCGAGCCTCTCCTGCACGATCTCCATATGAAGAAGTCCCAGGAAGCCGCATCGGAAACCGAAGCCAAGCGCCACGGAGCTCTCGGGAGTGAAGGTGAGGCTGGCATCGTTGAGCTGCAACTTCTCGAGGCTGGCACGCAGGTTTTCAAAGTCCTCCGTCTCTATGGGATAGACTCCAGCAAACACCATGGGCTTTACCTCCTCGAAGCCTGCGATGGCCTCCTTGCATGGATTGTCGGTCGTAGTGATGGTATCGCCCACCTTCACCTCGGTGGCTGTCTTGATGCCGCTCACTATGTAGCCCACATCACCGCAATGCAGCACCTGGCGAGGCACCATATCCATCTTGAGCACACCTATCTCATCGGCCTTGTACTCTCGTCCGGTATTGATGAACTGCACCTGGTCGCCGCTGTGCATGCAGCCGTTGACAATCTTGAAGTAGGCAATGATTCCCCGGAAAGAATTGAACACCGAGTCGAAGATGAGCGCCTGCAGAGGAGCCTGCTCGTCTCCCTTGGGACTAGGAACACGATCGACCACCGCATCCAGTATCTCCTGCACTCCCAGGCCTGTCTTTCCGCTGGCCAGGATAATCTCCTCGTGCTTGCAGCCAAGCAGTTCCACTATCTCATCCTTGACCTCTTCGGGCATCGCGTTAGGCATGTCGCACTTGTTCACCACGGGGATGATTTCCAGATCATGTTCGATGGCCATATAGAGGTTGCTGATAGTCTGGGCCTGCACACCCTGTGTGGCATCCACCACCAGCAGAGCGCCTTCGCAAGCGGCAATGCTTCGGCTCACCTCGTAACTGAAGTCCACATGTCCCGGAGTATCGATGAGATTGAGCGTATATTGCCCGTCGGCACGCTTGTAATCCATCTGTATGGCATGACTCTTGATGGTGATACCGCGCTCGCGCTCCAGATCCATGTTGTCGAGCATCTGCCCCTCGGTCACTTTGATGGTGTTGGTGTATTCCAGCAAACGGTCAGCCAGAGTGCTCTTGCCGTGGTCGATGTGGGCAATGATACAGAAGTTCCTAATATGTTGCATAAGTATAAGATACTGTACGTAGGTATAGTTTGTCAATCGTGGCAAGACGGGTGACGCTTTACATTTACTTCCTCAGGCCCGACCGGCAAGGTAAAACCCTCGATCCAATCCATGCTCTCACGAAGAAAGCCTCCCTAAGCCACATTTATCAATTTGCAAAGATACAACTTTTTGCGTGTTTCACAAGTCAGCGAACACTTTTTTCGCATGAAGCAAAAAACGGTCACAGGCACGGGCAACTGCCTTTGTCCACACACCGCCACGCAGCATCGTCCGCTCTTTTCCTGTATGATAGAGGCCAGAAAACTGACTGCTGGCAAGGCTCTACCACAATAGAAAAGGCGAGTGACAGCACCAAGGGAGCAGCCGGATGAAGCCGACAATCCCACAGAAAGCGGGTGCTGAGAAAGCTCCAAAAGGGACAGCAAACAAACGCAGTGCGCTGCGATGGCCGATGCAGCGCACTGCGTCAGTCGGTCGGGGATACTATCGTGCAATGAGGAGTGCAGAAAGAAGCTCCCGGCAGCCGTTCTCCAGCCAGAGAAGACCGCTTTTCGTGCATCAACCCAATGCCGCTTGTGCCTCTACTCCTATCGGCTCAAAATATCCGCAAAGCCGATGAAAGAGGAATCCTCTTAGGGAAACAACCGCCCGCTCATGCTTTGCCAACAGCGTCCAAGCAGAGACCGGAATCCAAGCAAGCCTGCCCGGATGCAAGCATCATCACTTCCAATACTTCCAGTCAAACCGGCTCTCGGCCTTGCGCTCCACGTTCTTGTCGAGCTTGGAGAAGAAGTTGATGCCCGTGAGAGCCTCCACACTATCCACAGTCACTGCATAGGACTGCATGGGGCGATCTACTTTCTCCAGATTGTCATAGATGAAGCCGATGGCCTGTGCCTCGCCAGGAGCCGTGAAGCGCAGCAATACCTTGTAGAACCGGGCAGGCACAGTCACCTTGTTGGCACCGATATGCTCGTACTCGAAGCCTTTCTCAATCACAGGACCACACACCACATAGATGCTGTCATAGCGCTGGGCCCAGCGTCGCGTGGCAGTCTCCAGCTCCTTCCAGTCGCCTGCATTGAGCGAATGAGTCTGCGGACAGATATTGGTAAGCAGGAAGCAGTCGTTCATCGACTGGCGACTGTGCTTGCAGTCAGCAGCCGGACACATGTGCCCACGGTCGTATCCGCTGCGGCGATAATCGGCATCTTCGGCCACAGGACCCTGCTTCACGCTGGCATCAGGCTGGAAGTTGTCGGCCCGCTTCTCCGTTCCTTGGGTCCGCTCACGGGTAAGGAGCCATGCCACCCAGTTGGGCAGACGGTGCTTCTTGTTGTATGACAGCGTGAAGCCATCGTGCTGCACTATCTCCTCATCGCGGTCGGTAAGGTAGGCGGGAATCTCTATCCCCTTCGCGCGCTCGTTCTTATATATTACCCGACGCGTGTTCTCATACACCTTGTTGCCGGCACTGTCGCGGCTCACAACCACGTTGTTCTCCACAATAGTGCTGTCGGTCTCTATGCGCTGCAGGCCTGTATCAGCCTCCGGTTTGCGGTGAGCGGCATAATAATAGGCGCCCAGGACGGCAAAGATGCCCACAAGGGCCCACACACGGTTCTGCTGACTCTTTCTCATAATTGCTTTGATTAACTGCTTATTCTGTTTTCGGTGTGCAAAATTATGCCTTTTTCGACACCGAACAAGCACTTTCGCCCCATTTAGTATGCTCCTTACAGGAGAAATGGCTACATTTGCAGATAAATAAGAAAACGCGATAAGAATACAAACACAAAAAGATACAATAACTATGGACTTACAGTTGATCAAGGAGTGTGAAGCAAAGGCACAGGCCTGGCTCTCCTCTCCCTACTACGACGAAGAGACAAAGGCAGAAATCCGCGAGATGATGCAGAATGAGGACAAGACCGCTCTGATAGACGCTTTCTACCAGAACCTGGAGTTCGGTACTGGCGGACTGCGCGGCATCATGGGCGCTGGCACCAACCGCATGAACAAATACATCGTGGGTATGGCCACACAGGGATTTGCCAACTACCTGCTCAAAGCCTTCCCCGAAGGCAAGCAGCTGAGCGTAGTGGTAGGCCATGACTGCCGCAACAACGGCCGTCTCTTTGCCGAGACAGTGGCTGCCATCTTCAGCGCCAACGGCATCAAGGTGTATCTCTTTGAGAGCCTCCGACCCACTCCCGAAGTGTCCTTCGCCATCCGTCACCTGCATGCTCAGGCCGGCGTAAACGTTACCGCCAGCCACAACCCCAAGGAGTACAACGGCTACAAGGCTTATTGGGAAGACGGCGCACAGGTGCTGGCACCACACGACAAGGGCATCATCGACGAGGTGAACAAGGTAAAGATGGAGGATGTAAAGCTGCAGGCAGTGCCTGAGCTGATAGAGATCATAGGCGGTGAAGTGGATTACGACTACATGCAGGCCGTGCACGAAGCCATGATAGACCAGGATGTGATCCTGCGACAGAAAGACCTCAACATCGTGTATAGCGCCATGCACGGAGCCGGACGGGTAATCGTCCCCCTCTGCCTGCGCTCATGGGGATTCCAGAACATACACGTGGTACCCGAGCAGATGGTCATTGACGGCAACTTCCCCACTGTGGTGAGCCCCAACCCAGAGAACGCTGAGGCTATGACACTGGGCATGAAGATGGGCACCAGACTCAACGCTGACCTGGTGGTGGCAACCGACCCCGACGCCGACCGACTGGCCATCGTGTGCCGCGACAACAAGGGAGAATGGATGATCATCAACGGTAACCAGACCTGCGCAATGTTCTGCTACTACATCATCCGCAACAAGAAGGCGCTCAACCAACTGCAGCCCACCGACTTCCTGGTGAAGACCATCGTGACCACAGAGCTCGTTGCCAAGATGGCCGAAAAGAACCACGTGGAGCTGCGCGACTGCTATACCGGCTTCAAGTGGATTGCTCGCGAGATAGCCATAAGCGAGGGCAAGCAGAAGTTCATAGGCGGAGGAGAGGAGAGCTTCGGCTTCCTGCCCTACGACAAAGTGCGCGACAAGGACGCTCCAGCCGCCATCTGCCTCATCTGCGAGATAGCTGCATGGGCCAAGGACAACGGCATGACCCTCTACGATCTGCTCATGCAACTCTATCTGGAATACGGCTTCAGCTACGAGCACACCATCAATGTGGTGAAGCCGGGCAAGACTGGAGCCGACGAGATAAAGGCCATGATGGAGAACTTCCGCACGAACCCCATCACCTGCATAGCCGGTAGCAAGGTCATCACAGCCAAGGACTTCCAGTCGCTCACCCAGCGCGACGGAGAGGGCCACGAGACTGCCATCGACATGCCAGCCAAGAGCAACGTGCTGCAGTACTTCTGCGAGGACGGCACCAAGGTGAGTGTGCGACCCAGCGGAACCGAGCCCAAAATCAAGTTCTACGTCGAGATAAAGGACAACATGCAGAGTGCTGCCGACTACGCAGCCTGCCTCGACCGCGCCAAGGCCAAGGTGGAGGAGGTGAAGAAGTCGCTGGGCATCTGACCCTGACGCCCTCAGCATGGACAAGCATCTGATTTACTGCCAAGGGGATATACTTCTCACCGATGAGGGGTATATCCCCTTGGCCTTTCCCGAGGGGCTGCACATCAACCCCTGGAACCGCATCACAGCCATCACGCACGGCGGCTGCCGCTGCCACATCATCCGCCTGGACACCCCTGCCAGCGGGCTCACCGGCTACCGCATGGTACCGCTCCGGCAAAGTTTCAGTCTGCTCCCGAAGGACGACTACCAGTTGGCAGGCAAGGGTGCAGAACTGTGCTACTTCGACCAGAACAGCCGCTTCTGCGGTTGCTGCGGCGCTCCTATGAAGTGGCAGACAGACATCAGCAAGCAATGCACCGGCTGCCGCAAGGAACTATGGCCCAGTCTGGCCACCGCCATCATCGTGCGCATAGAGCGCGGAGACAGCATCCTCATGGTACACGCACGCAACTTCCGCGACCGTCACTACGGTCTGGTGGCGGGATTCGTAGAGACGGGAGAGACCCTGGAGGAGTGTGTTCGGCGCGAGGTAATGGAGGAGACCGGCCTTACCATCAGCCACATACGCTACTTTGCCAGCCAACCCTGGCCTTACCCAAGCGGCCTCATGGTGGGCTTCACCGCACAGTATGAGAGCGGCGAACTGCATCTGCAGAACGAGGAACTCAACTCCGGCGGCTGGTTCACCCGCGACCACCTGCCCATCCTGCCCGACGAATGCTCCATCGCACGCATGCTCATCGAGGATTGGAGAGGGAGAGAAGAGCGGGGATAAGGGCGGTGCTCTTCACAAGACAGTATTCCCAGTGAAATATCGCAGTGCGGTGCAAGTGTCATCGCAGCGCACTGCATCGGCCATCGCAGCACGCTGCATCAGCACTTGCAGCGCACTGCACCCGGCACACCGGCCGTCTGCCATACTCACCGCACCCGCTATCCAGAGACTGCGCAACAAGCCTGCCGCCCCCTGCCACCAAGTTTCCAAACCATTCCAGACTCTTCCTCCGCTCCACCTATCCCATTTCAAGCCCACCCCTATCCCACTTCAAGCCCACCCCCCTCTCACTTCCCGATAGTCCCCACCACCCTTCTCCTTCCGCGCAAAGCCCGCCCTCATCACCACCCGCCAGCGTCAGACTCCCAACCCGGAATTGTCGCTTTACATACCCACCACTCCCCTCCTCTATACCCAAGACAACAACCCGCCTTCCCTATCCTGCACCACGGCCCGCCACAGCCCACAAAAAACCCGCCCCTAACCCCGTAAAAATTGTCTTATAGGACAATTTGAAATGTCTTATAAGACAATTTAAATTGTCTTATAAGGGAATTTTCCCCAGGTCTGTAGGGAATTTCCCCCGTGCCCGCAGGCTGTCTTTTCCTGATTTCACTAGACACTTTTTCTATTCATAAAC
>ULYE01030152.1_pt1 | contig 44045 bp, 40 predicted proteins | sample 1961921 | NCBI WGS metagenome assembly ULYE01 (sample SAMEA4835856, study PRJEB28245) | human gut metagenome | biome: gut microbiome; material: fecal sample | place: Denmark | collected 2008 | reverse complement strand
CGGGATTTGAACCCGTGAATGGCCGGTTCACAGCCGGTTGTGTTAGACCACTTCACCAATTCCGCCAGCGTTGATAAGTTTAGTAAAGTTTAAGAGGTTTAGCAAGAGAAAGAACGTCTTTTTCTCTAATTAAAAGGGATTTTGCTTTCAACCATATGGGAAGTTCCCTTCTTTTTAAAAGGAGAGGAATATCTTGATTTGGAAGATTTTCATAAAGCAAAAGAATTTCTTCTAGTGATAAATAAAGGGTTTTCTCGATAAGAGAATCTCCTTCACTAACAAGATGTTTTCCGACATATTTTGTTGTTTTTGCCAGAAAATAGTAATTGATGTTTTTCCTCGATAAAAGCGCGTATTCGTCTTTAATAATGCCGATTTCATCGAGTATTTCTACCTGATAACCAAGCTCTTCTTCGCATTCCCTCTGGAAGGCAAGGGCTGGGCTTTCTTTAAAATCAATTCCCCCACCTGGTGTTTCATAGTAGGTGTAGTTTCCAAAGATGTCGTTTCTTTTTATCTGGTGGATAGCAAATAAGCCATCTTCATTTATGACGACACCTCTAGCGATCCTTCTTTCTTTCCAATCTCCTTTTCTTGGGTATTGGTCATCCTTAAATTCCTTTATAATATCCATTGCTAGATTATAAGGCGAAAGCAATGGTCATTAGAAATCGTATCCTCAACTTCATCTATAGATTCTTAGCACTTGCTATGGGGATTTTCACATTAGCTTGCATTTTTAATTCCGATTCTATTGATTCCATTGGTTGGAATGCTTGGAGATATTTTGGAACATGGGTTACCTCTTATGGGGTTTTTGTTCTCTTTTTGGAAACATTCCTTTCTTTCTTTTGGCTTCTGCATAAGAGCAAACGAGGAATTCCCCAAATATATGGTCAGCTTCTTTTCGTTGCCCTAGCTTTAGAAGTAGGCCTAGCCTTAAGCCGCCCGATTTCTTATTTATTTATTAATGGAGGAAATGTTTTAACTCCTTATTTCTCTAATGATCGCCTACTAACTCAATTATTGACCTATATCTTTTTCCCTATTCTTGTCTTTGGGGATTGGTTTCTTTTTTCTGAAAAAGGAAATTGGAAATGGCATTGGGTGATTTATTTGATTGCCGTTCCTTCTTTTTATGCCGTTTTCTCTCTTTTAAACCATTACATCCGCACTTCTACGACCTTCGCAAGTCTTCTTTTTGATAACAATACTTTCTTAAACTTCGCTGTTTTAGGCGAATGGGATGGTTGGGTTGGGGTGATTCTCTCTGTTGGAACCCTTTTCCTTCTTTATGTTTCCGTTAGTTTCTTTATGGTTTTCCTTTCTTATTTATTAAGTGGCAAATACGCTAGAAGAACTATTTCTTCGTAGGTGTTATCAGTTTCCATCTCATATCCTCGTGGAAGATTTCTTTGATTTTATTAGGCGTTAAAAGAAAGAAATCGATAAGCCTTTCTTCTTTTATATCGATTGCGAGCGCTACTTTCTTAAAAATGCCCCCTAGAATGTATTCCTTTACAAGATAAAGAATTTCTTTCTTTGAATCATATGTAGCGTATAACGGATTTCCTAAGATTCTTTTGCATTCTGCAATTTTCGCAAGATAGTCTTTGGGATAACGCCTTGCAAATTCATCAAGGGTTTTATTCCAAACAACAACATTTATGTTTCCTTTTAAATGAAACATTTGAATAACTTTCTTTGGGATGTTTCCCAAACGGATTGATTCTTCCATCATTATTTCCTCCACCTTATAAAAGACGGATAAAAGAAGAAAATGCCGAAAATAATGAAAATAAGCTATAATCACTACATATGATGAAGTATGAGAAAAAAGGTGATGTTTCTTACACTCTAGGGACCACTCTCACTTTTGAACTATTGCTAAGAAAACCAGAAGTAGCCAAACGTATCTATATCTCGGAAAAGCAAAAAAGAGATGAGACATATACTAAATTAGTCGCTTTGGCAAAAAAGAATCATCTTGCAATTATTGAAAATAACCAAAAGATTTTCTCTTTATCGGAAAAAGAAAACACTTTTGTAATTGGAGAGTTTCAGAAATTTCACACGGAAAATGTACCATCAGGAAATCACGTGATCTTAGTGTCTCCATCAAATATGGGCAATTTGGGAACGATTTTCCGTTCTTGTGCGGCCTTTGATATTGATTTCCTAGGAATTATTCGCCCAGCTGCAGATGCTTTCGATCCAAAATGCATTCGTTCTACGATGGGCGCTATCTTTTCTTTGCCTTTTGCTTATTTTGACTCTTTTGAGGATTATCAAAAAGTCATGGGAGAAAGACATTTATATCCTTTCATGTTACAAACTGATCATTTTTTGAAAGAGACGAAAAAAGAAAAGCCCTATTCCCTCATTTTTGGAAACGAGGCAACAGGACTTCCAGATTCTTTCTTAAAAGTTGGTACGCCAATCAAAATTGAGCAATCTAGCAAGGTTGATTCTTTGAACTTAGATAATGCCGTTTCAATCGGCATCTATTCCTTTTTAGATTAATTACTCTTTGAGGTTATGCATCAAAACCGCTAAAGAGGAAGAGAAATTAAAGTTTTCAATGACGACATTATTTGGAACAGTCACGTGTGTTGGGGCGAAATTCCAGATGCCTTTTGCACCCGCTTCAACTGCTTTATCCACCGCTTCTTGAGCATGTCCTGCTGGAACGGTAACAATAACAATCTCTCCACCAAGTTCCGCTAATTTGCTTTTAATATCATTAAGGTGATAGATTGCTTTACCATCGATTTCTTTTCCGATAAGAGAAGAATCAACATCAAATCCACCAACAATCGCAAGACCCATATCAGCAAAATTTGGATAATGAAGAAGAGCTTGTCCTAAATGACCACAGCCAATAATGACAGCCTTCATCTCGCCTTTATAGCCTAAGAATGTTTCTAAAGTATCAACAAGTTTGGCGATATTTCTTCCTTTTTTAGGACGGCCTGGAACAGCGGAAACCGCTTGAAGGTCTTTACGAATTTGTTCTTCGCTATATCCAAGAACCTTGGCAATTTTTGGTGAGGAAATAGTTTCCTTCCCTTGCGCTTCAAGTTCTTTGAAATATTTTAAGTAAATTGGATATCTTTCTAATTGATTTTTGGAATATTTCTTCATAGTTCATAGCCCCTTATCGAAATACCGAATTATTTTAACCTATATTGAAGCCTTTGCCAACCAATCAGTATCAAAATACCTAAATGCCGAAAAAAATTAAAAAGAGTTGACCCATGTATTCATATTCAACTTGTTTTAGAATATAGGCATGAAGATAATTTCTACCTCTGATTCTCTTTTTTCTTCCTTTCTCCCAAAAAGAAACGAGAACACTTCGAAATTCGATTATGGGAGAGCCGTTCTTTTAGGTGGCTCTAAAGATTATGGAGGAGCACCCCTTCTTTCCTTGGCTTCTTTATCGTCTTTAAGATTGGGAGCAGGGTTTGCTACCTTATATGTTCCTGAACCTCTTTACTCTATCTATGTTGGTAGAGACCCTCAAATAATTGTTCATTCTTTCCCTAGCAAAGATGGCAACCTTCTTTTTGATTCAGGTTATTTAGAAGAAATTACAAAGAAAGCCACCGCCATTGCTATTGGGATGGGCGTCACTGGTTTTGAAGAATGCCAAAAGATATTGGAGTATCTCTTAAAGAATTATCATGGTTATTTAATTGTTGATGCGGGAGCTTTAAGAGCCTTTGCCAATATTCCAAACGAAAAGTTTAAGAATGTATCCCGTCATTTAATTCTTACTCCACATACGGGTGAATTCTCTTCTTTAAGTGGTTTCTCCCGCGAAGAAATAGAGAAAGAACCGGTGAAGTGTCTTTTATCCTATTTAGAAGGAAAAGAAATGACCGTTCTTCTAAAAGGACACGTATCTTACATTTCAGATGGTAAAGAGATGTATTCCTCTTCTTTTGGGAATACGGGGCTTGCTAAAGCCGGATCAGGCGACCTTCTTAGTGGGATTCTTTGCGGCATTTTTGCTCAAAAGATAGAAAAATCCATTCCTTTGAAAGTTGCCTTCGGATCCTATTTATTAGGAAAAAGCGCAGACCTTCTTTTAGAAGAAGAATGCGAATATTCCATTATCGCTAACGATATTATTCGAATCTTGCCGAAAGTGATTTCACGTTGTGTAGAGAATTAACGTTTCTTTCCAACGATAAGATAGGATGAATTATCTTCTTCAGCTAGAAGAATATCAAACTGTTTTTGAAAACGTTCGCTCTCTTTTTCTGGAGAAGAAAGAGCACGTGTTGTTTTATGATCACACTTGTTATGAACGTGAGAAAGCTGTTCACGAGATAAAGAATGGACAATAGCAAACTTCCCTCCTACTTTAAGGTTATTTGCCAAAGAAGAAGAAAACTTATCAACATCTAAAAAATGAGGGAAAGCGTTATAAATAACAATAACATCAAAAAGCTTTTCAAAAGTCTTGTTTAAGAAATCTCCGACATCGAAACTCGCATATCCTTTGCCTTCGTATTTCTTTCTGGCAAGAGCAATCATATTTGAAGAAATATCTAAGCCAAAAACAGGTCCTTCGTTTAAAGAATGAAGAAGGCCGGTGATTCTTCCCGTTCCACATCCTAAATCCAGAACATAATCGCCTTTTTGGATACCGATTCTCTTTAAAAGAGGGAGGATCTCTTCATCTTTTTTCTTTTCCATGGCATCCCAAGAATTTGCCATCGTGTCAAAATAGTCTTTTATCGCATTCATAAAATTAAACCAATAGATATTTTAACAAATTTATACGATTTTTTCTCATCTTTTAGATAACAATTCTGGATAAAAAACGTCAAATACCCATTATTCCTAATATCCTTTCTTTTTCAACAAGGATATTCAGAAGATTAAGAATGAAATAGCCATTCAGTAAGAGGAATGGTTGTTTTTTCCTTTGTAAACGAGTTCTTTTTAGAACGTCTAATCAAGATTTAAGCTGCTTTAAGAGCCAATATCTCTCGTAAAGCCAAATAATTTGCTTTCGCATTAACAATGTTTTTGACTTGAATCTTTTCTCTTCCCATATGAAAAGTAAGATTTCCGTTAGAAAAGAATTTGCCTCCATCTTTATAGGAGATGCTTTCTAAAGACGAAAGAGGGATGCGGTGAACTTTTCTTTCTTCGATAAGCAAGAAATCTTCTTCTTTTGCAATACGGACCTCTTTCTTTTGCAAAGTGGAATACACCGAAAAGGCTAAGCAAAGAAGGAAAAAAATATCAATGAGAAGATAGCAAATTCCATAAGGAGAAGAAGAATCGTCTTCTTGATTAAAAAAGAGAAAAGCGAAAAGAAGGGAGAGAATAAAGAGGATTCCCGTTATTACATAAGAGATGTATGCTCTTTTCTTTGAACGTTTTAAGACTACTGCTTTACTCATAGTTCTAGGATTATAGCAACAATATTTCAGGTTAAAAGACATATATGTCCCCCTTCTTTTTGCTAAATTTAATGGGTTGACTTTAAAAAATATTGCTTTTGTTGGCTTACTATCGTTAGATATCAAAACCTCTTTGACCGAAAAAGATATCTCATTCGGTATTCTGATATTTTTAAGAAAGCGTTTTCAAAACCCAAAAAAGAAATGAATTTTTCCATTTAAGTAAGCAAAGATTCATTCAAAAAAACAGTCAAATAACAAGGAACGTATTCAATTTGAGTAAGGGAAAGAAAATTCATCGTGAAAACAAAAATGAATTTTATACGAAGGAAACGGGAGAAATCGTCTAGACATATTTATGAATTCTCTAAAAACAACTACGAAACCCCCTATTTTAAAAATGTTGGCGTTCATAACGTTTCATAAGCGAGGAACGTAATTTAATTGGGATTTGTTTTTTTCATTTCCTTTGCGATAATAGGATTGTCGAAATGAAATGTGGAAATTGAAAGATTCTTTTGTTTTCTTATTTCGTCTTTCAAAAAGGAGGCCTCTTAGATGAAAAGAACACATTTATTCTTATTTTTACCAGTTCTACTACTTTCTTCTTGCTCAAATGACTACACGAAAGTTTCAAGCGCATTGGGTTTAGCAGAAGAACAAGAACTCCTCTTTAATTTTGATGTATACAAATCAAACTCCCAATATGACTATTCTTCAAATGAAGACATTTCCTTCGAAGCTTTAAAAGAAAATGGAACAACTGTTTTTAAAAATTTAAAAGCCACGTATTCCAAGGAAGACGATAAATTCATTTACACAAATACTAGCGTCTTCTCCTATAAGAAACATTTAAAAAACGAAGGTGAACGTTATAAATATTCTTACACTCTTGAGCCTTCCTTTTATTTCACTGGTTTAGTTTTAAACGAAGGAAAGGGCGTAAAAGCGCTCTTCTATTTCCCTTCTTATCTTACAAACTGTTTTACGGATTCTCTTCAACCTTCGGAAAAAACGGTAACCTTTTCTGACTTGGTTTCTTTTTATGAACCTCTTTCTAATTATTCTATTAATGAAACTAACCAAACCATCAATTTGGAATATTATGTAAGAAAAGATGGATCGAATGTTTATTCGAAAGATACCACCTACACATTAACCCTTTCGATAAAGGAAGAAAAAATCCACCTCCAAAAACATAAAAACGTTTAAGGAATGTGGACTATATTAAAATCGTAAAAGAATACGGAAGTTTTTTGATTAGCCTTCAACGACGTAGTTAATTGTTATTGAAGCGTTTTTAGAAGCGTATTTTGTTTCATCGATCAGCTTAAAATAGGAGTTTCCTTCTGGAATTGGATAGGTGTAAACACCATTCGTATAGGTTGGAGTAACCGCCACTCCTGCATTGGTTTCAGAAATCACGGAAGAAGAAACATAGCAGCTTAAAACACCATAATATTGATGAGAATTAACGTCTTTTTCTGTAACGGCGATGGAAGAGAGTCTGCTTAAAGAATCAACATTATAAAGATATCCAGAGCCTTTATTCGCATTTCTAAATTGAATGATCCCCTTATTGTCGTTCGAAACAAATGAAATTTTGAACGAAACGTTATTTTTCATTATTTCCATATCGGCATAACTGGCAGGGAAATCGGAAGGGAAGAAAGATAGGCTGTTTTCTCCTGGAAGGATAGGTGCGTATTTAGAAATTTGAATAGAGAAATAGCCTTCTGTTGCCATATATTCCACTTTAAGAAGGTTCTTTTCGCTAACGGCATAGTCCTTTTCTTTATTAACAACGTATCCTGCAGTTGTTAAAGAGGTTTCGTAATTGGCTATATAGGTGTTTCCTTCAATGCTTGTATCGTAATATCCACCCACTAAGAAGTAAGTTTCACCCGATGGGTAAGCATCGTATTTTTTGTTTTCCGCTAAGGCAAAAGAAGGCAAAATCGTTTCGTCTACTTTGCTTAAATTGAAGAAGCTTGCAATCACCTCATATGGGAAGGTTTCATAAATCGGGGTTCCTTCTTCATACCAAGCAAAAATTTCAAAAGCGTCCTGATAATAATCGATTTGTACCATGATTTGGTCATTGGTGTCGGCAATTGGATAATGGTAACAATAATAATCGTCACCATATTCGGTTCTCTTTCCATCGAAAACAAAAGAGGCAGAAACAAGTTGCTGGCCATAGCTTTCTGAAAGGTCGCCAGATTTATAGTCATAGACAATAAAGCTCTCCCCTTCTTCATCTGTCCCGCTCGCTTCAACATATGAGGAAGTAAACCCAATTGGGAATGGCAAACAGGTATATCCATTAAGGTAAGTAGACATCTTTTGTAAGTCCGACTCAGACCATGCTGTTGGTTTCTCTTCGCTAGAAGAGTTTTCTTCGCTTACTGATTCTTTGCTAGAAGAAGTTTCTTCGCTTACTGATTCATTAACGGAAAAAGTTTCTTCGCTTTTTAGCGTTTCATTAGAAGAAACACTTGGATTGTTTTCATTTGATGTACAAGAAAAAAGGCTCAAACTAATCGATAGGAGCGCTAATTTCATTATTCGTTTTTTCATTTTCTGACCTTTCAAAATTTATATGCATATCTTAGGACATTTCTTATAAAGAATGAACTTTTCTCTTTAAAAATGCGAGAAACGATCAAAGCCATCGGATCAAATTGGATTTCTCAAAATGAGGTACAAAAAAGAAGTGACATTGCATCACTTCTATCATTTTTAAGTGGCGGAGGCGTCGGGATTCGAACTCGAGCTAGGGATGACTCCCTACTAACAGGTTAGCAACCTGCCCCCTTCGGCCTCTTGGGTACGCCTCCGTGCATGTGTAAATATACACTAAAGAAAAGAATTTAGCATTAAATATTTAAAGAAATGAATGAAAAATAGCTTAGGAGAGCAAAATCGTTTTGATTTCAAATGCTTTAAAATGAAGATCGTTTAAATTCGTTTCTTCTTTTTCATCCTCTAAGCCATTACATTGGGTGGCCTTTTGGAAACAGGCTGGCAAATTTATCGAACATTTTTGCGGGGCGTTTGTGGAGTTATAAATACGTATTACAAAGCCTTTCCCATCATAAGAAGGTTTGAAGCAAGATAAGACAATATGAGGATTGCTAATGCAGAAAGCATTTTTTGGCTCCTCTTTCTCTTTGAAGAAGAAAACGGAGGAAGAAAAGGAGTTTGCTTCTTCGTCTACATCAGAATCTTCCAATCTCTCCTTATGTGGGTAAAGCGCATAATCATATTCGTATGTTTCTTGATCCATGTGCTCCATCGGATAGGAATTGCTCTTTAAAAGAGTAAGTTCCAAGCTTCCTTCTTTTGCGTAGAAACCATTCCTTACAGGACTAAATAAAGCAAATCCACTTCGTTCTTTGGAAAGTTCAATCCATTTATAGGAACAAAGTTCATATTGGGCCTTCTCTATAAAAGAGTCGTTCTTTGTGGAATGAGATTGATAACCGAATTGGGTGTCTGAGAAAACTTCCTCTGGCATATCTTTCATTGGGAAAACGGCTTTTAGAAGATAATTATCATCTTTCCAATCAATCTTATGATGGATACGGATGATACGTGAGTTTTCATCGATCAAAATAGTTTGGTATAAATGAGATTGTTGGAAAACGTAGGTATCGTTAAATTCATAAAGGGGGCCGTAACGTTTAATGTTTCTTTTCTCTAGACGCATGTATTTTTCTGGTTGGTTACGATAGTTTTCCAAAATATTCCAATTCGCATATTTTGGGTCACCGGGCTCATAAAAGACACGGAAACGGTTTGCTTCAGAAGAGAAATACTCTTCCCCTGTTTCTTTATCCTTTAGGGAGGAGATAGAACCGTCTTGAGCAAAAACAATACGGAAATATTTCGTGTCTAGAGTGTCTAAAGAAGGAATGCTCTTCCCTTTATAACGTTCAGCATCCTGGCTTTCTCCATAACTAGGCAAAGAGAAAATAAGATAGGAGTTGCCTACTTTCTCATAATGAGTCTTTTTTAAGGAGAAATTACGGACATAATAGCCCTTTTTATAGACAGGGGAATAGTTTTTGTTAGACGCTTTCTCAAGGATATTATCCAAAGATTCGTTGAGGAGAGGGTAACGTTTATCCGTAACCTCATAAACTTCTTTTATGGAAGAACCGGGCAATACGTCGTGGAATTGATAAAGAAGAACTTCTTTCCAAATCTCATCAAGTTCTTTGGAGAAGCCTTTGATGTTTAATTCGGAAAGATAAATCTCTGTTTGACGAAGCTTTTCTTCTAAATAACGGTTCCAAATTTTATTTCTTGCTTGGGAAGAGAAGGTTCCGCGATGGTTTTCTAAATAGATTTCCCCTTCTTGATGGGGCAAGGAAGACTGGTATGGCTCTAAGGATTGGAAGAAGGAAAGAGCACTCGTTTCCTTTATTGCAGGCAAAGAAAGACGATGATTCATTCTAGGAAGTCTTTCACACATATCTTCGCTAGGACCACCTCCACCATCTCCACAGCCATAGAGATAGAGAGCATTCTTCAAGAAAGATTTCTTTTTGCTATTTCTTTCCGTGTCCATAAGTTCTTTTGGAAGAGCAAAACCGTTATATCCATAAGGATTTTGTGAGAAATGGGTGAGAACACTTTGACCATCTAACCCTTCGAATATAAAAGAAGAGTAAGGGAAAATGCTCTGCTCATTCATTCTCATCTTTGCGGAATAGAAATAACGTTGATTGGTGTCTTTTAAAATACTAGGCAAAGCAGGGATAAAGCCAAAATCATCAGGATAGAAACCAATTTGGCTATCATGCCCAAAATAGTCGCGATAAAAATGCTGTCCATATAACATTTGACGGTAAAGTGCTTCCTCGCCAACATTATTCAAATCATTTTCGACGTAGGCTCCGCCAAGAAGTTCAATTCTTCCTTCTTTTTCGTATTTTTGTATCAAAGAAAAAGTTTCAGGAGAGAGTTCTTTTATCTGCTCTAATTGCCAAGGTTGTGAGATGGAATAATGAAAAGAAGGATATCTTTCTAAAAGGTATATGGCATTTAAAATGGTACGTAACGCCTTCTTTTTGCTTTCTTTAAAGCTCCAAAGCCAAGCTAAATCCAAATGGGAATGGCCTAGACAGGTAATCGTAAAATCGGATTTTGAGATAAGAGAAAGAAGAGATGAGGTGATTTTCTTTGCCTCTTTTTCTTTCTCAGCAAAAGAGAAGAGATATAGGTCTCTTACTTTTTCAAGTCCAAGCAAAATGTCGTTGAAATAGGAATCTTCGGGAGAGATAGAGAAAAGATAATTCGACAAGACTTCATAATCATATAAGAGAGAAAGATCGTCTTGATGAATAACAACAAGTGCTGCTTTGTGGAAGAAACCGGCTTGAGGGAAAAGAGAACGAAAATAGATGTTATCTTGGCATTCTATCCAAAGATCGATTTGATTATTTATAACAAGATTTTTTAAAGGGTAATGACATTTTAAAGTCGCGTAGTTTCTTTCATCCTCTAAAGAATACGTTCCTAAAGAGAACCCCTTTAAAGGCTGGCCTTGATAATCAAAAAGGATTCCCTCCGAACCGGCATCAAAATGAAGATATAAAGAAGAAAAATCGATTCCCGCAGGAAGTTTTCCTTTCAAATGAAAATAACCGTATCGAAAAGGCTTGTCATTCCATTTTTCATTCTCTTTAATTCTTTTTGTGAAATGATATTTCAATTTCATAAAAGGGACTTCTTCTTGAGAAAGAAAATAACGAACATCAAGTTTCAGAATTTCCTCAAAAGCATTCTGAAGAAGAGATTGTCCTAAAAAATGTCGAATTAACATTTTTCGTCTTTCTAAATAAGCGGGGTTTCTTTTACGTTCCATAAGAAAATTATAGGCAACTAGCTCCTCCTATTGAAAGTGTTTTCAAGTCTCTTTAAAGTAGAAAGAAAGAAGATAAAATAATCGCGTTATGAGCTTGTGGAAGAAATTTAAACAATTGTTTGATCCAATTGATTTAACGACAGGAGGGATATGGAAAGATATTTTTATCTTTTCCCTTCCGATTATGTTGTCTACTTTATTACAGAAAATCTATTCTTTAATTGATACGGTTATTTGTGGACAAACCCTTAATGATGCGGCCGTTGCTGCAGTTACTAACACTACCACAATCGTTTTCATGATTCTTCAATTCTCGATAGGATGTGCTTCAGGTTTCTCAGTAGTTCTTTCAAAAAAGATTGGCCAACATTCCTTAGAAGGTGCAAGAAGATCAATTTGGACTCAGATTGTTCTTTCTATCATTATCACCATTATCTTATCTGTCGTTGGTTGCCTTGTTTTGGATTTTCTTTTGGCTTGGATTGGCATTTATCCTTCGGCAGCTGATCCTTACATGCAAGCAGAGTACGAAGCGGCTAAAACCTATCTGTTGATTATCGTAGGCGCCTCATTTTCCCAAATTGTCTATAATTTGGCCGTTACTTGTTTAAGGGCATATGGCGATTCTTTCACGCCTTTCATCTTCTTACTAATCTCCACTGTTTTGAATATTGTTTTAGATTTGGTCTTTATTGTTGTTTTTAATTGGGGAGTCGCTGGAGCCGCCTGGGCAACCGTTCTTGCCCAAGCTTTAGCGGGATTGGCCTCTTGGTTTTATCTCTTTTATCATTACAAAGAGCTTCGTTTCCAAAAGGAAGATTTAAAAATCACTTGGAACGATGTCGTTGAACATCTGAAAAATGGTCTTCCTCTTGCTTTCAATTTCTCTATTCTTTCCATTGGAACCGTCATTATGTCTGGAGCAGTCATTGCTTTCGACCGTCTTCCAAACGGGAATATGAATCCTGCTTTACCAGCTCAACTTGGTTATGGTGTTGCAGGTAAAATCTTCCAATTGGCGATGGGCTTCCAAGAATCTTTAGGTCTTGCCATGATTTCTTATATGGCTCAAAACTTAGGTGCTGGAAAATATGAGCGCATCAAGAAAGGCTTCCACGTTTCTATTCTTTATGGAATGATCATTACGGTTTTCATCAACGTCGTTGTTCTTCCACTCACCATCAATGGAGCCTATCAATATCTTTTCCTTTCAACTGAAAAAGTAACTGCCGATTCCATCAAATGGGGCAACACCTACCTGTATGTTGCCATCCCATTGATGTTTATCTTAATGTTTCTTTTCCTTTTCCGAAATTGTTTGGAAGGTCTAGAAAAACCTCTCTTCCCGTTCTTAGCAGGAATTGCAGAACTAGTTGCCCGTGTGCTTATTTGTTCTTTCTTACCAGCCCTTTTTAATGGCGGACCTATTAATTCCGCAGCCTCCATTTGGGCTTTTATCGGTGCCTCGTTAGGCGATCCTGGCGCTTGGGTTTTAGCTACTTTGACGATGCTTATCCCGATGTTGCTAGCGATTTATCGTCCAAAGAAAAACGTTATTCAGCAAGAAGAACACGAGATTCTCTAACTTTGATGCGGTTTCTTTTGCAAGAAGAATCTTTAATCGCTCTCGTTAGATAGGCATTCTTCGTTTGAAGAAGGACTTTATAGCCAAAGACAAGGGATACTTGTTTGACTAGGTCACCGAGATCCATTTCGCCTTGTTCTTTTAATATGTCTGCCGCACAGTTAGCAACCTCTTGATAACAAATATCGCTTAATGTTCTTAGGGATTTATTCTCTGGATCTAAACGGTAATTTAAGAAAGATGCTTCTTCAAAATCCTTTGGAACGTAGAATTTTGTTCCATCGTTAATGAAATAAGTCACTCGATCAGCAATTTCTTGCAAGGCTTTTTCGATTTCTCCGCGGGAAATAGATCCTACGCGTTTCTTACCAACCGCCAAACAATAACGGCGGTTAATCAGTTCAAGAGAAATAGGGCCTTCATACTGAATTAAAGAAAGAAGGTATGGAGCAAGGTTTGTTTTATCGCACGCTTCTTCCGATAAGGTGTAAGGAATGGATTTTTTCGTCATGGCTTGTTTGATAAAGAGAGGTTTTTTCTTAAAAACGTTATTCTCTTTCCCTTGATTTGGATTCGTAAGGACTTCATTTAAGGCCGTTACAATGTATTGAACGATTTCTTTACGATGATCAAGGTATTCCACCGCATAAACATGGCAAAGATTCCAGCCAAGACGATGAAGGATGTTAGGCTCATTGATGTTGCGATCACGGCATGTCATATTCGCAAAATGCTCATTATCAAGCAAAACACCTAATAGATATTCGTTTGGTTTTTCTTTTAAAGAAATGGCCAAATCAACTTTAAAGGAAGATTCTCCTAGATTCTCTTCAACGTGATAGCCAAGCTTACGGATATCTTCTGCAAGATACTTTTCAATACCAATCTCTCTTTTTTCTAGATTATTGGCGTTAAAAGGAAGGTAATCATAGCCAAATTTAGCAAAAGAGAGGAAGTCTTTTAGATATTGAGCACCAGCATTCTTTGCACGTTCCGCTTTAATGTCCGCAGGATTTAAGGAAGAGAAAACAACCATTTCCTCACGAGCACGGGAAACCGCTACATTTAAACGTCTTTCACCTTTTTTCAAGGAAAGAGGGCCAAAATTCAAAGAAATGGTTCCGTTTTTATCAGGACCATATGTCGTTGAGAAAAGAATCACGTCTCTTTCGTCGCCTTGAACGTTTTCGAGGTTCTTAATAAAGATCTTTTCTCCGCCTGGTTCGAGATTTCCGTTTCCAAGTTTGGAGGTTTCTTTATCTAGCATATCTTCGATAACATTTTGTTGAGCTTCGTTAAAAGTGATGACGCCAATAGAATGCGTACGAAGTTCTTTGTCTTTAAGACGACGAAGAATCTCTTTGACCACTTCTTTCGCTTCCGTGCGGTTAATACCCCTGCCTCTTTCATAAACGCCTTTAACATAACGATAACCGACTGCTTTTTCATCGTTTGTAGGCGAAGGGAAGGTGAGCAAGGAATTGTCATAGAATTTGTTATTAGAGAAAGCGATTAAGGATTCATGGCGAGAACGATAATGCCAAAGAAGTCTTTTACGAGGCAAGCCCAAAACCAAAGCGTCATCCAAAAGAGATTCCAAATCTTCATCTAAGGAAGAGAAAGCGTTATCGGAGTCATTATTTCCGATTGTTGTGGTAAAGAAAGAGGTTGGAGGCATCTGTTCTTCATCACCTGCAATAACTACGCTATCGCCTCTAGCAATCGCTGAGATGGCTTCCGAGGTAGGGATTTGAGAGGCTTCGTCAAAGATTACGACATCAAAATGATAATCGTGAATATCTAAGAATTGCGAAACGGATATTGGTGACATCATAAAGCATGGAGTTAAGTTCTGAATAATGTCTTTGTAGTTATGGAAAATTTGTCTTAAAGACACACCTCTTCCACCGTTTTTGCATAACTTGGCCAACTGATTAAAAGAGGTTGATTCAGCAAAATGGAAAGCGTCTCTTGGATAAGAAGAAGAGATTTTTGCCGCCGTAGTAATGGTAGCCAAATTGGAGAATTCCTGAATATCGTTAGCGTATTGATGAACAAGGTTGTTCATTTCTTTGCTAGAAAGAAGAGCGAGATTGTCCTCTTTCAAACGATAGGAAAGAATGGAGTTTGCCAAGGATTTTTCAAAATCGGAGAGAAGAACTTGTTCTTTGATTTTTCCTTTTTTGAAAAATGAGACGTATTCTTTTGGAAGAAGAGTTTCCAAATCATCTAGCTTCAATAACAAAGATGTCCATTCGGCTAGGCTTCCAATTCTTCCGGAAGCAGAACGGAGTTTGCTATAAAGCACACCAAAAAATTTGTTATCATCTGGATAAAGATTGATATCAAAAGAAGCGTTAGCAAGAAGTTCTTCTTTCTTTTTCTCGAATTCATAGAAATCCTTAAGGAAAGTGTTTTGTATCTTGGAGAACAAGCTTCCTTGGTCTAAATCGGACAAATAGGTAGCGAACGCCTCTTTTTTATTTGGAAGATAATCCAAAGAAAGGATGTTTTTACTGATCTTCAAAGTCGTTTCGAACTCATGTAAGACTTCCTCTCCATCTGGATAAGTCAAAAATGGGTGCTTCTTTAAGAAGAAACGGACGTATGGATCGAAGGTAGATAGTTCTTTATTCTGTTCTTGGATATGTTTTAAAAGTTCTAATTCGTCTTTTAAGTTATCGTTTTTTAACGCTTCTTTGTTTTTAACGAAAGGCTTCAGCTTTTTCTTTAAAACGGAAAGAGCTTTATGGCAGGCAAAGAAAGACTGAGATTCAGCAAGCAAGAACTCTTTTTCTAATTCTTCACCGTTTTGGTTTAAGAAAGAATCGTTAAAGGAAACAAGGATTTTTTCCTTGCTTTTTGTAATATCGATGGTGAGATTTAATGCGGAACGAATCTCATCTTCTTTTTCAACGAAGTTCTCATCGAGAAAATGTTCAGGCCATTTCTTCTCCCCTTCACGAAGAATCTCGAGGATTTCTACGTAGCGCTTAGCGTTATTGTAAGTTTCTTCTAATTGTTTCTGACGGTTGAAGACATTGTATAAATCGAGTTTCAGACGTTCTAAAAGTGGAAGAAGATTATCAATTTCTTTCTTCATTGAGTCACGGTATTCCATCGAATAGGAACGTTCTTGGAAACCGATGAAAGGAGAAGAAATATAAGAGTCGAAAGAAAGGGATGTTGAAGCAATATCTTTGAGAAGTTGAAGCGTTTTTTCATATTTGTTTTCGCTAAAATTCGTTAAGAATTCATAGGAAAACGCATACACGTCCCCGCTATCTTCGTTTTCAAGATAGGAAAGAATTGCTTGATAAGGAGAATAAAGGAATTCTCTTTTTTCATGCAAGGAAGAGATTTTAGAATTTAATTCCGCTTGTTTCTCTTCGATTTTCTCATTGCATTCGTTAAATCCATCAGGATTCGCGACAGGTCCCCCTAACGAAAGCAATTTCTGATAGGTTTCTAATACTTGAGACTTTGGTTCTTGGATATTGGCCAACTCTAGGGTGAATTGCCCTAAAGAAAGATCGTCTAAACGACGCTTAACCACATCAAGAGCTACTTCTTTTTCAGCAACGAAAAGAACTTTCTTGCCATGATAAAGAAGATTCACGATCATATTGGCAATCGTTTGGGATTTGCCTGTTCCTGGAGGGCCATCCAAAATGAAAGATTCTCCTTTATCTGCGTCATATATGGCCTTAATTTGGGAAGAATCCGCGCTTAAAGGGAATATGACTTCATCGTTTTTGATTTCTTTTACAGGTGTTTCTTCTTTAAAAGACAAATCTTTATCCGCGTTTACAAAGCTCGAAACAATTTTGTTTGAAAGCATGATGTCTCGATTGTTTTTCAAATCACTCCACATCACGAAATGGGAGAAAGAGAAAAGAGAAAGAATGGATGGGTTCTCTAAAAGAAGCCAGTTCTTCATTGGAGTGATAATTCGTCTGATTTCGTTATAAATGAGACGGAGATCAATCTTTCCGTTTTCTTTTTTAGGTAACTCATTTAAAGAAGAGAAATCCAAATGGAAGTTTTGTTTGAAATATTCAAAAAGGGTTTGGTTTAAGCCGATTTCATCGTAGTCATATTCCAAAACGTACGAATTGCCCGTCTTTCTTTTTGGAATACGCACAGGGAGGAGCAATAATGGAGCGTACATCTCCCCTTTGGCGTGGTTTGCACTGATTTCATTGTCGTACCAACGAATTAAACCAAGAGTGAGGAAAAGAGGGTTACAGCCACTTTCTTCCAAAGAGGTGTTGGCTTTTCTTGATAAGTTCTTTGCCGCATCAATTTTATTGCCCGCCTTGCAAAAGGAAGAGATTTTTCCTTTTCCATATCCTTCATGAATGAGGTTCAAAGACAAGGCGTCTTGAAAAGAAGGAATTTCTCCATCTGGGAAAAGAATGTTTTGCTCCACTTCTTGAAGAGAGACTTTATCGTTATTAGAAAGGAAATCTAAGAAGCTTTCCGCATCATCGACCATGATTTGCAAAGTGTTCGCTTTGATTTTTAAGTTCAAGAGTTTATTTGCAAGATTTAAATCCAGAAGCTTGTCTTCCCAATATTCATAACGGTTCTTATTTCGCTTGTTCTCATTGGAAAGATAACGTCTTGCGTCCAAATCGACTTCCGAGATTTTTTCATTCTTCTTCTCGTCTATTGAAGGAATCACAATCTTTTTCTCACCGTTTTCTTCCTTCATGGAGGGAATAGGCCAGATCAATTCATTACGGCAAGAATGGATATCGATAGCATAATGGAAATTCTTTTCCTCTTGGAGGGTTTTATATGCTAAATCCTTTGCATCTTGGAAAGAAAGATCGTCTTTGCTGATGGCAGTGCATTCTAAAAGGCAAAGGTGTTCAAAGCCCTTCGATGCGGCATTAATAATGACTTGACCATTCTCCTCAAGCGGGGAAAGGGACATCTCTTCATCTAGCCAAACACCTAACATACAGTGGTTGGCAAGCAAAATAAGCACAGGGCGAAGGCCAATCGCTTCAATAACGGAAGCGAAAAGCAAAGAGAAATCCAAGCAATTACCCATCCTATCCCCTAAAACGTTTTTAGGAAGGCGAACACGTTGGAAGAGTTTATCAAAAGAAGCGGGTGAAATGATATAGCGAAGGGAAAGGCTTTTAAGAGTTTGATATACAGAGTCAATATCTTTTAGAACTTCGTTTGGATCATGAGAAAGATAACCGTCAAAAGAAGCGTCTTCGTATTTCTTTTTACGATAATCCATCGCGGAAGAAACGATTTGCTTTATCCCTTCTTCATTTGGCGTTACAAACGATGCAAGCAAGTCACGAATGCGGTAAGAAGAAACGCTTAACTCAATAGGATCAAAACGAAGATCAACGGACGAGGTTGCTAACATCTCCCCTTTCGAATTGAATAAGGTTGCTCTTAAAGAGCCTGGAAGGCTTTCCGTAAGTTGATAAAGTTTCAAAGGATCAAGAAAAAATTGAAATTGACGGATGAGAGTTCCTCTATTTCCTTTTTCGATACAAGAGAGGGGAATATTCGAGATTTCAATCAAGGAAGGAACCACGTCAAAACGAAGGGTCGCATCCTTCACATCTTCTTGCCCTGAATTCTTGATTAAAATCGATTTTAAGAAACAAAATGGGTTCGTTTCGATACCATGGGTCGCCTCTTTTTGTAAAAGATAAGCTTGATAATTAACGTAGGAGATATTTTTCTCCGCTTGAATTTCTAAAGAAAGTCCACTCTCTGCCATATGATTCATTATAGCAATCAAGAGGGCTTTTAAGGTATCCAAAAATCATCTTTTTTAGAGGGGTGAAAAAAGAAATCAGTCAATGGAAGAAAACGTTAATCGAAAACCGTTTTTGTTTTGGAAAAATGGTCTCTAAGAATTTCTTTCTCTTTTAGCAAAGAGAGGGAATCAAGGAAGGCTTCCCCTTCTTTTGAGAACCAAAAATCAAGGTCATGGTAGAAAGGATCCTCTTCCGTCAAAGAAAGGACGAGGGGGCACAAAACTCTTTGAATTAGGTTCTTAAGATATTCTGGGTAATTCTCTTTCATCTTCTCAGAATGAAGATAAGAGGAATGAAGGAGGAAATTTAAGAAATTGACATCATCTTCTTCCCAAGAAAAAGGTTTTTTCTCTTTGACCCATTTTTCCAAATCCGACGTTGTTTGAAGAAAATAAGAAAGAAACTCTTTTTGATGTTTTTTTAAAAGAATCGCCTCATCTTTCTTAGAACCATTAAGAAAGGAAATAGCCGCTTCATGAAGTCTTTCTTTCTCTTTTTCATCGAAAGGAATCATTTCTAAAGACGAAAACTGTTCATTTAAATAAGAAATGTCACAGATGAGGTCTAATTTAAAATTGGTCAGGTCCATAAAAGAAAACCCTCCGAAGAGGGCGTAAATTAATAAGCGCGAGCGAAATAGGCGATAACCGTAGCCTTATTTCCGGTAACAGGATCGACTTTATCGCTATCGGCAGGAAGTTTCTCAAAGATACAACGAGCAGTCGCTCCATTGGTCTTCGCTTTAATGATGTCTTCCGTTTCTGGCCTTCCATCGTAAGCAAATTTAACAAAACCACCTTTTTGGTCAAGGATAGCTGTCATTTCTTCGAGGGTGTTGGCTTCAGAAATATGGGCATTGAGATTATCTAATGCTTTTTGATACATACGGTTATGGATATCTTTTAAGATAGCTGGCATAGAAGAAGCAAGGCCTTCAATCTTCACCGCTTCTTTCTTTCCATCCACACGTGTGGTTAGAAGAGCTTCGCCTCTTTCAAGATCACGAGGTCCAACTTCAATACGAAGAGGGACGCCCTTCATTTCATATTGAGCGAATTTCCATCCTGGAGTACGGTTTTCATCGTCATCTAATTTCACGCGAATGCCTTGCGCTTTGATTTCCTCATAAAGTTTGCGGCACGCTTCCAAAACGCCTGGAGTTTGCATTCTAACAGGAACAATCACAGCTTGAATTGGAGCAACGTATGGTGGTAAAACCAAACCATTATCATCACCATGAACCATGATAATTGCGCCAAGAAGACGAGTAGAAACGCCCCAGGAAGTTTGATAAGGGGTTTCAAGAGCGTTCTTTCTTCCTAAGAAAGAGACTTCTGCAGCTTTTGCAAAGCCTTGTCCAAGATAATGGGAAGTTCCGCTTTGAAGCGCTTTGCCATCATGCATTAAAGCTTCGACGGTATAAGTATCTTTTGCACCGGCAAATCTTTCGTGTTCCGTTTTTTCGCCCATTAAAAATGGGATAGCAAGGAGGTCTTTTCCAAGATCATTATAGACGTGAAGCATGTCGATGGAATTCTTTTGAGCTTCTTCTTCCGTTTCAAAAAGACAATGTCCTTCTTGCCAAAGAAATTCCGCTCCGCGAAGGAAAGGACGGGTTGTCTTTTCCCAACGAACCACAGAGCACCATTGGTTATAACGGATAGGGAGATCACGATAGGAATTGATTCTTTTTTTGAAAAGTTCGGAGAAGATTGTTTCGGATGTTGGACGAATGATTAAAGGATCCGTAAGTTGGTTTCCTCCACCAATGGTGGCAACTAAGCATTCTGGAGCAAAGCCTTCCACGTGCTCTTTTTCTTTGTTGAAAACAGAGGCAGGGATAACCATAGGAAGATAAACATTCTCGGCGCCGTTTTCTTTAAAACGACCATTCAAATAGTTTTGAATTTCTTCCCACATCGCATAAGAGTAAGGAAGATATTCGATAAATCCTTTAACGGAATAATATTCCATCAAATCTGCTTTACGGCATACATCGGTATACCATTTCGCAAAGTCAACATCACGCGAAGTGATGGCATCATTTTTCTTTTCCATAATTTATTGTCTGTTTCCTTTCATTTCCTTTAGACGGATCTCGTCTTTTTCTTTAAGCGGTACAAACCCATTTTGATAAGGGCCAAATTGGTCAGAGGCAACATAGTCAATTCCAGAGCCAACTACCAATTCTATCGCATTCCAATCAGCAAGGTTAGAACCAACGATAATCTTCTTGTATTTAAGGAGTTTTTCTACCAAGGCGTGGAGTTGAGAACGAATGACCATGTCCATATGTTTGCTATCCGTGTCATCATTACGGAAATCCACGAAGAAGATATCCATCAGTTTCAAAATGTTTTCATCCGCGTTAATCGCTTTGCCTTGAACGATAAGTCCCAAAGAAAAACCGGACTCATGAACGTTTTTAAGCAAGGAGCATAAATTATCCATTCCTATTTGCTTTGAACCAGCCAGGACGTCATTTTCTTTAAGAAGGAACATTAGATTTGCGTCCTTAGCCCCCTTAAGATTGGAGAAGATTGCTGGTATCGTTTGAAGCTCTCTTACCATAATAGGATAGAAAAGACGCTGAGAACGGAGTGGTCTTTCGGAAACGAAACGAGAAACAATCGTCTTTGCAAGATAGCCAAAGAGGTTATTTTGGTCTTTGGCACGGATCGCGTAGTTCTTTAGTTCCTCAATAGTTGCAAAAGAAGTTCTATCCGCATCAGGAACAGGTTTTGATACATATCCAAGCACGGAATGTCTTGATACGCCATAAACCGGTTGGAAGAAATTGTTGATGCGTTTATCAAAAATGATTTTCTCGACTTCAGAACGATATTTGGAAACATCGAAATTCACATAATCGTCCACTCCTTTGCGGTAATAGACCAAAGAGGAAGAAGTGTCATAGGCATTCATCGCCGTTCTTTGAGAATAATCAATGAGCGATTCTGTATCACCAAAAAGATCTTTATTTGCAACAATGCCAGCTTTAACAACATAGATAGCGTCGTTCATTTTATTCTTTGTCGTCAAAGCATTCGTAACCCCGTTAATCGTTCTTAAAGCGTAGGCCACCGCTTCTTCATGGTCGTTGATATCGAAGTTACAAACGAGAAGTTCATTATCTGCCAGTCTCATTAATTGAGCGTTGCCATATATATATCGATCCAAAGCTGTGCGGAACTTATTGCAAACGGTTCTAGGGACGTTGTTCTCATAGGCATCGCCTTTCTTTTTCTTCAAAGTGAAACAAAATGTTGTTCCTCTAGAAGAGCCGTATTTCTTAATGGAGTTAGCGAATTGCGTTTCCGTTACAAAAACAGTATTTGGGACATTCCCCTTCTTTCGAATCGCATTTTGAAGGAGATAACTTTCAAGATGAAGCAAGCCACTTGAAGGGTTTGATTTGGTAATGCGTAAAAAAGAGGAAGTTGTTTTCTTATGGGTTTTTAAGTAAACGTTGGTTTGTAAGAAGTCTGTGGTTTGTTTTCCAGAAAGAATGTTTTCAATCCAAGTGTGGACCTTCGTTTTTTCTTCATCAGGGAAAGAATCATAGAACTGTTCCATGGTGATACTCTTTTTTTCGCGGAGGTTAGATAAATCGAAATACGTAACGGAATTATGGACTGAGTCAATGCGATAAGCTCTTGCTCCACTAGATTCATAATTCACCGTGCGAACAAATTTTTTATCGAAGTATCGAAGGACGAAATAAGTCGTTATCAAAGCAGCAAAGGAAAGAAGGATAATAACAAAAGTGATCCAGCCTATAATCGTTCTCCAATCCGCGGGAGAGAAACGACTTACAAAGTCATTTAAGACATTTGTGTTTGTTTTCATTACGAATTCATAATTGAACATACTTAAAACAGGTCTTTTTCCTTAACCTTAACTATGTTAACACGTATAGATGAATTCAAAAAATGGAAATGTTCGCATTTCCTTGTTTGAACCCTCCTAAAGCGATATTATTACTAGCGCTGTGGAGAAGTACCCAAGTGGCCGAAGGGGGCAGTCTCGAAAACTGCTAGTAGGTGTATGCCTAGCAAGGGTTCAAATCCCTTCTTCTCCGCCAGAGTAGTTTTTATCGGCACTTTTTGACAACTCGCCCACTCATATGCGTTCTCGACAAGATATTAAAAGGAAGCATATGGGAAAATAAAGTGCCTGGAAATATATAAAAGCAGTCGATTAACGAGCGGTTCATTCTGAAAGAAATAAACCATTTGAAAAGAAAAAGTAAAGAGGACGACAACGGCAAAAATAATAGCCCTTTTTTCTTACATGCGCATGCGTTCTAAAACGCTACTAATGTTACTGGAAAAATAATGTTTTTATCGTTTTCTTGATTTTTGCTATATCTAAATCACGCACGTTAAAACCATATTTGTTATTTGAGAGTTTACTTGTATATAACCAACTTATTTCGTCTACCTTGGATATATAAAAATAAATATATAAAGGTTTATCGTGCCTTTATTTTCCGTTTTTTAAGTCACTTTTAGCAAAAATGCTTCAAATTCTTTTCTTTCGATTAGGTCTAGGCTTTTAAGCGTTTTTGAAAGAAATTAATTAAAACGGGGTCACATATTTTATAAATGCGTTTGTAATTGTGACCGTTCCCGAAAACGGGGGCAGAAAGGTAGGCATTAAAAGACCGGTAGAAAATGAGAGAAAGAAAAAGCCTTAAAGCCCCTATCCAATTTGGATGGCTTGCAAGAAAAGGTTTTACCTAGTGAAACTCGAAAAAAATAAAAAGATTCCTAGAGCTGGCTATTAAGACTGGCACCCTTATTAAGCTAGCAATAGAAATCTACCAAGCGATAATAGGCTAACCCATAGAGTCAGAAGCGTCAAGGGGCGAGCGCCCGGCCCCTATGAAAAGGGGGTGTAACGATGGCACGGAAAAGCGAAGAACAGCGGCAAAGAGAGATACTTCAAGGGCCTAAAATAGAAAAGAAACCATAATTAATAGATCGTGGTTTTTATTTTATCTTGAAAATTGCCTTGCATTGCACTACATTAAGGGTACTAAGAAGGAGGCGGAAGAAAATGAATGTCACAATAAGAATGACCGACGAGCAAAGGAAGATCGCAGACACCTACGCAAAATGCGAAGGAGTCACGCTCTCTGAGGCGATAAAGAGAGCTTTCTTCGAAGCCATTGAGGAAAAGTACGATTTAGCGGAGGCCGAAGAGGTATCCAAAAGAATCAGAAACGGCACCGAGAAAACCTACTCAGTGGATGAAGCCGAGAGGCTCATGGGCTTATGACCGGAGAAGGATATCATTTAAGATATTCGGAGAAAGCCATCCGGGAGATGAACAAGCTGGATCGCTACACGAGAGTGATAATCGCGAACTGGCTAAGGAGAAACCTCGATGGGATAGACGACCCAAGAAGAACGGGGAAGCCGCTCAAAGGGGAACTAAACCATTATTGGAGGTATCGCATAGGCGACTACAGGGTAATTGCCGAGATAATCGATCATGAGCTTGTTGTCGAAATCGTGAAAGTAGGACATAGAAGGGACATCTATCAATGAAAAGGCCGGGAACAATCCCGGTTTTCTTTTTTTCATTTCATCATTCGCCTTCTGACGTCGGCCACGAATGGGCGCACCCAAGTGTGATGATGGAGGTTTACGTTCATGTGAACTCGAAGTCTATCACAAAGCTCATGGAAAGGAAGTCAACTTGTACACCCAGACAGGTACTTATCACGTTTTAAAAAGAACATACGGGAAAATAAAGTGTTTGAAAATATAATTCGCAAATGGATGGTTCGTTTTCAAAAAAAGATGAACCATTTTATTTTTATGTTTTTTCGATTTTTGAAAATCACTTCATTTTGTTAACTGGATAAATGTCTTTGCCTTTTATGGGTTTCATTAGAAATCATTTTGGCAACATGGTGTATGATTAATTTTGATGAAAATCATTTTTGGATAAAATGACTAAGGAGGAATTCAAAATGAACGAGTCAATCAAAACGTTAGAGACAAGATGTTCTTGTAAAGCTTATACCGATAAGATGATTCCTGAAGATATCCTTCAAGAGATACTCGAAGCGGGTTTATATGCACCTAGCGGCCTTGGCCAACAAAATGCTGCAGCTATTGTTATCACAAACAAAAAGGTTCGTGATGAGTTAGAAGAAGAAAACGCGCGCATCTTAGGAAGAGAGGGAATCCATCCTTTTTATGACGCCCCGATTGTCGTTCTTGTTATCGCAAAAGGACCTACAGGCATTTATGATGGCTCTTTGATGATTGGGAATATGCTTAATGCCGCTTCCTCTTTAGGTGTTGGCGCCTGTTGGATTCACCGTGCAAAGGAAGAGGTTGAAAGAGAGTTTGGGAAGAAACTCTTATTAGAAAATGGTTTCGATCCAAATGAATGGCAAGGAATTGGAAACGTTACTCTTGGATACGCTGCTCTTCCTCAAAAAGAGAAATTGTCAAGAAAAGAACATCGTATTGTGTACGTTCGTTAAAAACATCCCTTAGAAGCGCACTTGTCTAAGGGATTTCTAATAAAATGAGTTTATTCGTTAAACCCTTATTTAATTGGGCGCATATAGAAACGTCCTTCAACTTGTTCAAGCGGAAGTACTTCGATAAAAGCATTAGGATCTTCTTGTTTAATGAGCTTGATTGCAGAATTTAATTCATAAGAAGAGATGACAATATCAAAGATATAACGATCGGCGTTAGAATATACGCCTTTCCCTTTAATCATTGTTGCAGCATGAGGAAGGTGAGAAATGATGAATTGGCCTAATTCCTCTTCATTGGTAACGATTTGGACTTTTACTTTCTTATTTCTTGTGTGAATTCTATCTACTACAAGAGCAGTAACGAAAAGATAAACAACAGAGAAGACGGCACGTGCAAAATGCTCACCAACAATGGCTGTATTGCCCCAACCATCTAATGCACAAGAGAAAATCGTGAATAAGGTAAGGGTTATGCCGTTCATAATAACGGAATACTTGCCAACTGCCGTTCTTTTCTTTAAAGCGATCCAATAAGCGATAACATCAATTCCGCCCGTAGACAAATCACCCTTAAAGGCGATAGCTGTGCTTAATCCTGTTGTTGCACCACCAAAAATAACACGAGCAAGAAGACCACCATGGGCACTAACATATTGTCCGATTTGATAGATGACTTCTATTTTTTCTGGATTTAATAGTTCTGTAAAAATCGAAGTTTCCAAAACATTGATAAGGGTAAGAAGAGTGTAACGTTTACCAATACCAAAGAAAGACAGAATAATAACAGGGATATTGATAACGAAATAAAGGACAGAAAACATTAAGTGTTCCACGGAAACATCAAAATGAACTCCGCATAAATTTAAGAAAATAATCAGAGTCTGAGAGATACCCGATACCCCTCCGGCAACGTATTTATCAATTAGCCAAACACCATCCTTAAGAGTTTGAAGGGAAATGAAGCAGTTAAAGCCAAAAGCGAAAGTGAAGGCGGATAGAGTAGAAATCAACAAGGCCCAGATGAAATCAAACGTGTGTTTCAAACGAAGATGGTCGTATAACCAATCGTTTACTCTTTCTTTCAAAGTCGAAAATTTATTATGTATCTTTTTCATATGTCGAAATGATTATATAGGTTGCCCCATCTTAAACAAGTAGAAAAGTGCTTCTTGTTTTCTCTTTCCATTTTTCTAAAGAAAAAAGAAACATGTTTTATTGCCTATAGCAAGTTGAAATGATAAGATTACATCGCTGTTTATAAAAACAGGCTGCTTTTTGTCGGAGGTTTTCCATGATATTACTTAAAGCGATTGGTGCATTCTTCGTTAAGATTTGGCGTTGGATCAAGGAAACTGCTTGGGTCCAACCGTTACTTATCGTTGGTGCCATCTTTGCGATTATTTTCTCCATTCCTTACATCACGAAATGGGCACAGTCCTTCTCTGGTTCAGAAAACGGACAATTCTTCAAACAATACGATGTCTCTATTAATAACGAAGAATTTACTTCCGGTAAACGTGTTACCGATGGCGATAATCTTTCCCAAGACTTATATGAAAACACATTAAAAGCATATAACGATGAAGAACACGCTACCAAAGCCGCTGATTACAAGGACTTCACCGACAAATATGGTGAGAAATTCTTCCTTGTTTTCTACAAGAAAGACAATGCTTCTTCCGATAATATCGAATCTGGCTTACGTTATTTGAAAAACAACTGGAACGCTTCCCAATACAATCTTTCTGTCAATGATGATAAAGATCTTGCCTTTAACTTAAAAGCTATCGATGCAACCTTCACTTCCGATAATGATTCCGAATATACCATTACCATTGGTGGACAAAGCGCATTCAATCGTTTCCTTTATACCAATGCCAATTTGTTCAACATCGCTGGTCCAGTTCTTTCCGAAACTTCTTATCGCACCAGAGCTTCCGTTGCCGAAACTTCTTATGATCAATTTGGTTTAAATAACACCAGCAGTTCTACTGCTAATGTCTTAAGCGAATTCCCTCTTCCATGTGTTTGCTTAGTCGATTTCACCGATAAAGCGCTCTCTGCTGGACGTGGCGGATTAAGCGAAATTCTCTTCAGCGTTTCTGGTGACTCTGAATTGGATCGCGCCAAACTTCTTCTAAATATGTGGAACCACACAGACGAATTTAGCACCACAAATCTCTTCACCAAACAAGCCTAATTATTTGAAGACATTTAAAAAGCCGTTAACATCATCGTTAACGGTTTTTCTTTTCCTTATTATTAATAGCTTATTTTCTTTTCTTGTAATGTTCTAAAACAACAGCAGGAACCAAAGAGGAAATATCCACACCGTTCTTTTCGAGTTCATTTACCGAAGAAGAAGAAATAAACGTTTCTTCTTTTCTCGCCATGAAGAAGACCATATCAATGTTTGGATTGGCGAATTCATTGGACGCAGCTAATTGAAACTCGTATTCAAAATCTGTTACAGCGCGAAGACCACGAATGATGTGTTTGGCTCCAACCTTTTCGCAATATTTCACAACAAGACCTGGATCATAATCAATTAAAGCGCCAGGAATGTCCTTTGTAGCTTCCTTCATCATCTCCAGTCTTTCTTCCACGGAGAAAGAAGATTTCTTCGCCGGATTCACCGCTAAAAGAAGAACGACTTTGTCAAACACTTGCAAAGATCTTTTTAAAACACCGATGTGACCGTTCGTAATAGGGTCAAAAGAACCAGGGTATACAGCGATTTTCATTTCTTACCTCCAAAGGATTTTAATTTTATTTCGCCCGTAACGGTAATTTCTTACTTCACGAAACGGGGTTTCATCTATTTTTATTTCATTTTCATATTCTAAAACAATGACACCATCCTCTTTTAAGATGTTCTTTTCAAGAAGGAGGGAGACTCCTTTTTGATAGAAATCTATATCCTTATAAGGAGGATCCATAAGAACGATGTCCACTTGAGAAGGAAGATTCAAAAGAGCCTTCTCATAGGACATATTCCAAACGTGAGCGTTATTCTCTTTTAAAGATGAAAGATTCTTTTGGATGATTTTGCAAGCATCCAAAGATAAATCTACAAAATGAGCGTATTTTGCTCCACGGGAAAGCATCTCAATCCCTAAAGCACCAGAACCCGCGAACATATCAAGAACAACGGCACCAGGAATCTTTTCTCTTAAAGCGTTTGCTAACGCTTCTCTTACCATGCTTTTTGTTGGAACGGTAACGAGAGGAGGGACTTCTAAGAGCCTAGAACGATATTTTCCACCTGCTACTTTTAACATTCATTTTGCCTCATGAGAAAGAGTTTTAGACCGAAATGGGCCAAAAAGAATATCATCCATTTGCATATACAAATCGCGAATTGGAACGTAAAGAGAATTATATTCTTGAACAAGAGGATGACTATCCAAAGCTAATTTAGCCTCATAAAGAGCTTTTTCGTAGGCTTTTGCTTCAAGAGAATCCTCTTTTGCATAAGAAAGGACTGTCTCATATTCACGTTCTAGCCTATCTTTCTTTTGGCTAAGCTCAATGACTTCAGGATTAGAAAATAGTTCTTCTTCCAATTGATTGAGGCGAAGAATTCTAGGATCCTCCTTAAGAGCTTTCGCTAAGGATTCAACGGATTTAATTATCTCTTCATTCATAATCAACATTTTAACGATTTTCTATTTTCTATGCTACAATTCCTCATATATGAATCTCAAAATTGTTAAAGACACAAATCCTAGAATCCACCAACCTTCTACACCTGTAAGTATGCCTCTTTCTGAAGAGGATCGTGAAATCATTGATAAAATGTTTGATTACTTAAAAGAAACTCAAGATCCTTCTTTTAGAGAAAAACATCCTGGCGTCCGAGAAGGCGTTGGCTTAGCCGCCCCACAAATTGGGGTCTATAAGAACATGCTCGTCATTTATTACCCAGTCGGTGAAAATGAAGAATATGTGCAATATAAACTAATAAATCCAAAAATTGTGGCTAACTCCGTGAAGAAATGTTTTTTAGAATCCGGAGAAGGCTGTTTATCCGTTGATGGGGAGCATCCTGGGTATGCCTATCGTGATTTTAAAGTCACTGTGAAGGCTTTCGATACTATTCAAAATAAAGACATAATCATCAACGCAAGAGGTTTCGACGCCATTGTTTTGCAGCATGAGATCGATCACCTTTCTGGCATTTTCTTCTATGATAGGATTGATAAAAAAGAACCGTTTAAAAAAGTGATGGGTGCAATTGCCATCTAGTTTTCTATCTCTTAAAATAAATGAAAATATGAAGCATAAACAGTTATCTCTTTTTCTTAGTTTCCTCTTCCTAACTTCTTGTCAGGCTGGGAACGCTTTAGAAAGACCGTATGAGGAATACCGAAACGTCCTTTCTTTTAAAGATGATACATTTAACATACTACAGCTTACCGATATCCATTGGACCTATGTGACGAAAATCAAGGAAGCTAAAGATTATTTGCAAGCTCTTTTCCTAGATGCAAAAAAAGAAAAAAGACACGTTGATTTAGTTACCATAACCGGAGATGTTTTCTTAGAAGCAAATAAATCCATCGTTGAAGAACTCTTTTCCTTCCTTTCTTCATGGGACACCCCGATTGCTGTCACTTATGGAAATCACGACAAAGAAGGCGAATGGAATCTTGATTGGATGAACAAAATGGTTTCAACAAGCAAAAACTTTATCGCCAAAACCCTTTCCGATAATGTTTACGGAGACACCAACTATTACATTGATATCCAAGATGGTGAAAATACACTTTGGCAAGTCTACATGATTGACTCAAATTCTTTAGCGCCGAAAGATGTCCTGAAATATCAATATGATTGTATCCATGAGAATCAAGTCAAATGGATGAAAGGCATAGCGGATGCTAGTAAGAAAGGTTCTTCTTATCTTCCTTCATTAGGTTTTTTCCATATTCCTCCAAAAGAATACAAATTTGCAGAGGAAGCCCTTAAGAAAGACCCAAGCAAGGTTCTTTTAGGGAAGAATGACGAAAAAGCATGCCCTACTTTAATTGATTCTTCTTTTTTCAAAACAGCCAAAGAAATCAATATGAAAGGGATGTTCTTTGGGCATGATCATGCGAACGATTCCGTAACAAAATATGAGGAAATGATCATGGGCTATGGTGTGAAATCCAATACAGAGCTTTATTACTATAAAGACGAAAAAGGTTTTACTAAAACAGGCTATGCCTTCTATGAATTAAGAAAAGATCAAAGTTGGAGCATTCAACATACTTATATGGATTATTCCACAAGAGAAGTAAGAAGAAGTTCAATTTGGGAGTCCACTTTATGAAACGAAGCGTTAACATTTGTCTTAAAGTTCTTGAAGTTCTGCTTTTTCTTTTTGCTTCCATCATGTTCTTCCGTGGATTTGCCTTTTTCGCATCCGATTTAGATAAGTTTTATAATCAAGGAAGAATTTTCCCGATTGAATTGGCTTACTTCACCCCTATTTATCTATTATTCGTTTTGCATTTAATCATCTATCCTGAAAACGAAAAACGTTATCGTTTAACCACGTTAGTCAACGGAATTATTTCTGTTTGTTTAGGCCTTTTCATTATCATTATCACAAGTGTTTATTGGGGCAAAGGAATCTATTTCTTTGGGGATAAGAATTTCTCCGCTCTTTTCCCAGTCGAGCTTTATTTGATTGCGCTCTTATCCATTTTGTTTGGAGGAAGCCTTCTTTCTTTATGGAAAAGGAAGGATGTACGTGATTATTACCCTTATGAAGGAAAGATGATTCATAAAGTCTTTGGGTCTATTTTCCGTCCTTTCTACGTTTTAGTTAGCCTTTATTTCTTTGGGGGCTTCATCAATTGTTTAATTTCTGATTCTTTCTATCCTTCTTCTTTACCATATTTCCCTGTTTATATTTTGATTGTTTGGAACGCCTTGATTTTATTCTTCTATGAATTTTTCGTAAGAAACCATGGGGAAATCTCCTTTCAAATGAATAGAAAAGTCAAGATCATTGTCGCTTCATGTCACTTTGGGTTCGTTAGCATTCTTACGATAGCCATTTATTCTTTGCTGGCTTATAACCCTTATTTTGCCATTGAAAATTTCCAAGTCCTTTTACCTTTAGATTTCATGGGTTCTTTGACTCTTTTCCTTTACCTCATCAGCATTCCTTCATTTGGATATGCTCTTTATTTCTTCATCAGGGCGTTAAAAGAGAAGTGATTCTTTTGGAAAACGCTTTCATAAAATTCCATAGGGAAACGTATCGCTCTTGTGGTATATTTTCTTTAGCGGAAGTACATAAAATTTCGTGATTCATTATTGGAGGAGGCCTTTATGATAGGTTTTCAAAATGGTATAAACGTCTTTGCGCTCGGCGGTTTAGGCGAAGTTGGTAAAAACACATACTGCATTGAATCGGAGAAAAGCATTATTCTTCTTGATGCTGGCGTTCGTTTCCCCGAAGCGTCCCTTCCAGGCGTTGATTATGTCATTCCTGATTACACGTATTTAAAAAATAACCGTAATAAAATTAAAGCACTTTTTATCACCCATGGTCATGAAGACCATATCGGTGGTATTCCTTTCTTAATTCGTTCAGTTTATATTCCTGTGATTTATGCGCCAAAATTAGCGGCTGCTTTAATTCGTCACAAGTTAGAAGAAAACCGTATCAAAGATCAAATCAAAATCGTGGAATACGATTCTGATACGATCGTAAAAATTGCTGATGATTTTGTCGTTTCTTTCTTCCGTGTTACGCACTCTATTCCAGATTCTTTTGGTATTTGCGTCGACACAAAAGAAGGGAGAATCGTTGATACAGGCGACTTTAAAATCGATTTAACTCCTGTCGGACCTACTTTTGAAATCTCTAAAGTCGCTAAGTTAGGCACCGAAGGCGTTGATCTTTTATTAGCCGATTCCACAAATGCGGAAATTGAAGGATACACCCCATCGGAAACCCATGTTCGTAAGGGAGTCGAAGAAATTTTCGATAAAGCCCCTGCTAGAATTATTGTCTCCACCTTCTCAAGTAACATTAACCGTATCCAACAGGTGGTTGAGGTTGCTGTTGAGCATAACCGTAAGATTTGTATTTTAGGACGCTCAATGGAAACGGTTGTTGGCATTGCCCGTCAATATGGCTATATCAAAATTCCAGATTCATCCTTAATTAAAGATGATCAGATCCGTAATTATCGCGCGAGTGAGATTTGTATTCTTTGCACCGGTTCCCAAGGAGAGAGAATGGCTGCTCTTTCCCGTATTGCAAAAGGTGAGCACAAAAACGTTCGTATCGTGCCAGGAGATACCATTATCTTCTCCTCTAATCCAATTCCAGGAAACGGCGCTTTAATCGATACATTGGTGAACTTATTGGTCAAAGAAGGGGCGGATGTCAAGCAAAACGGTTTGGCTTTCTCTCTTCACTCCTCTGGCCACCCATCCAGACAAGAATTACGCTTAATGCTCCGTTTGACTCAACCAAAATATTTCATGCCAGCGCATGGTGAATATCGTATGTTAAAACTTCACGGCGAGATTGCCCAGGAAGTTGGTATTCCTAAGGAAAATATCTTTATTTGCGAGAATGGAGATATGCTTCAACTACGTAATCACGTCGTTTCTTCTTTGGGAATGCATGTTCCTGCTGATGACGTTTATATCGATGGAACGGATTTAGATGGCCTTTCTAGCGCTGTTATTAATGATCGTGAACAATTAAAGAATAACGGTATCGTTTGCGTTCTTATGACCCTAGATTCAAAGAAGAACAGATTAATTGTTCCTCCAATCGTTTATTCTCGTGGGTTTAACGTTTCCGAAGATACGCACGTTATTCGTCATGCCCAGATGCACGCTCAGGAAGTGGTCAATCAAGTAATGGCTCATAAAGCTTCGTTTGGTGAAATTAAATCTGCTATTAAAGACGCTCTTTCCCACTATATCTATCGTCGAACAGAAAGAAGCCCGATGATTGTCCCAATCATCATGTCGAGCTCTGAAAAATAAAATGTTCATCCTCGCTTCCTCTTCACCAAGAAGACAACTTCTTCTCAAGAAATTAGTTTCTGATTTTATTGTTCTTTCACCTAATGTTGATGAAAGAGCTTTAGATGCTTTATACGATCCTTCCAGATTATCGAAAGAAGAAAGTCTTTTAAAAGCCTACACCATCTTCAAAGACCATCCAAACGATGAGGTTCTTTCGGCGGATACTATCGTCGTTTTAGAGAATCAAGTCCTAGGGAAGCCAAAAGATAAAGAAGACGCTGTTAGGATGTTATTAAAAGAAAGTGGCAAGAAACAGGTTGTGCTTACTTCTTATACTTACTTAGGAAAAGGAAAAGAAATCACACGAACCGTTCGCTCATTCGTTTATTTCAATCCTTTGACAGAAGAAGAAATCAGAACATACGTTGATCGTTTTCTCCCTCTCGATAAAGCAGGATCTTATGGTATACAGGACCCCTTCCCTTTAGTTTCTCGTATTGAAGGGAGTTATGACAATATTGTGGGTCTTCCAACGGAAGATATTGCCAAGCACGTGTTTAGAAATTAGCTTCTTCGGAAGCTTTTTTCTTATTTAGGTAATGCAGCAATAGGAACATAAAAATAGAAGCAAGCACAAAAAGAATAGAGCCAACAATATAATCCCAGGTTTGAATTTGATAGACTTTCCCAGCGATTTCTGTCCCTGTGTAATAAGGGAAGATTGAAGAGTTCACATACATAGAAACAAGAGAGCCCAAAATTAAGCCGAATATGCCAAAGAAAGTCGTCACACGATGTTTGTTAAGAAGATATTTCATGCTCTTAGAGCCAAAAAAGACACCCCCTAAAGCACCTATAGCGAACAAAAAGAGCATTACGATACCTAAGGTGATTTTTAATGAATTTCCTGAATGCCATATCGCATCAGAGCCTGTGAAAGTATTCAATAATGGGTAATAAACACCAATAACCATAAGGGACATTGATCCAGAGATTCCTGGAACAACGCATGTGAAGGCGCCAATAAATCCCCCTACAACAGCTAAAATATAAACCCACCAATAAAGAGTTCCATCTTCTTGGAAGAAACTTAATTGCCATTTAAGCAAAGCAGTCATAATTCCAAGACCTGCAGCCAAAAGAAGACAGAAAAGAAAGGAAAAAGAGCGAGAAACTCTTTCTTTTGCATTCGTTCCTCTCTTCAATTCTTTTATAGCGACAGGCAAAGATCCAAAAATCAAACCAGCAAAGAGGCTAGTTAAAGAGAATGGAGCCGCTTTGTAACCACGTTGAATACCAACAAGGGCAAGTAGAGCGCCAAGCAGAAGCCCTAAAGCATAAGGAAGAAGGAAAAGGAAGCTTTTCTTAAAGTTTTTACGAAGACTAGAGACGGCTCCGACTAAAGAGTCATAACATCCTTCCACTACAGCAATTGTTCCAGCCGATAAACCCGCGATTGCAGCTGATATCCCTAAAGAAATTCCTTTAAGAAAATCTAACAAAAAAGATTTAAAAGAACGTTTTTGTTTTGTTTCCATAATCTATTCCTTAAATAAAATTTGATACACGTCCTTCGCGTTTTCTTTAAAAACGATGGTTAATTTATCACTTTTCATGATAAAGCCTATCGCACCTGCTTTCTTTAGTTTCTCACGTTCGACCTTTGAATAATCTTTCAAATGAAGAATAATGCGAGAGCCTGATAAAGAATGAGAAAGAACGTTATCTTTTCCACCGATAGCTTGAAGATTATCATTAATATTCACTACATGGGTCGGCTCTTTTTTCTTTTTGTGGACAATATAAGAAAGAAGAATAACAATGCCAGCAAGGCAGATTATGGCGAGAAGGATTACCCACCAAAGGTTTCTTAATAAGAATTCATCATCTAGAAATATCATACTTGCGTTATAATAACACCGAGGTAATAAAATGAGCAACGCAATTGAAATCGAAGCAAAAGCTTTAGTCTCTAAAGCGGACTACGAAAAACTAGTTTTAAAATACAAAAACTATGGAGCTTACATCCAAGTAAACCACTACATTGATTCCACAGATGGTATTCTTTCGAAAGAAAAATTAGCTTTAAGAATTCGTGAGAGAGATAACCATTTTGAAATGACCTTAAAAGTTCCACTCTCCCAAGGCTTATTGGAAAAGAACTGCACATGGAATAAAGAAACCTTCGTTAACTTCCGTGATAACGGCATCTTCCCTGATGGCGATATCAAGAAAATGTTAAACATGTTAGACATCCATACGAAATCCTTAAAAATCATTACTTCCTTAACCACGGAACGTATTGATGCCCCGTATGAAAATGGCAAGCTTTCCATCGATAAGAATACTTATTCTGGCATGAACGATTACGAAATCGAATTAGAGCACAACAACGAAGGCGATGCTGAAAAATATCTTGAGCAACTACTTAAAGAAAACGGCATTCCTTATGCTTTGAATAAAAAGAGCAAGGTTGTTCGTGCGATGGAAGCCTATCGCGCAAGCAAGAAATAAACATTCTCTTTCTTGAGGTTACCATTCGGTAACCTTTTTCTTTGCCCTTCTTTTAACTATAATTTCTTTATGGCAAACCCTCTTAGTCACACTTTATCCGCGGTTCGCATCATCAAAAGAGAACTCGCCAAAATCAAAAAGATATTAAACATCGTTGTTCAGGTGCTTTTCCTTGCTTATTTTCTCTATTTGATTTTTTCGAATTTAAACTCTTTGAGCTATGTCATCATTTATTCACTTATTCTTTCCGTTTCTTTAGCAAGTATCCTTATTGAACCTGTATATAAAATTGATACGAATGACGAAAAAAGCGTGATTCGTAGCAAAAAGAAGCAGAAACGTATCGCTTTGCTCTTCTTAAAAAGCATGAAATATATCTGCAAACTTGTTGCTATTTTGATTGCAGTTTATGAAATCTCTTCTCATGGTTCATCGGATTTGTCCATCTTAGCTACCATCGGTTCGGGAATTCTTTTATTAATCCAAGTCTTCGTTGATTCTATTGTATTGCTCGTGAATCGTTATGTTGATCTTCTTCAACTAGCCTTAGAAGAAGATGTCCGTTCTAGCAAACTCATACAATTTGTACTCAATTTCAACCATAAGGATTACGTAAACGAATTAAAAGAAGATCAAAAGACTTATACGGAGGAAGAGAAACGGATTATTTATCTGCTTGAGAATGCTGATCGTTTGGAAGAAGAAAAGCAAAGCAAAAAGACAATCAAAGCCGTTCCCGTTAACAAAGAGATTCTTGAATTGTTCTCCAACCTTAAAAAAGACGCGACCCATGTATTAGAAAACAAAAAAGAAAGAAAGAAACTAATCAAAGACACGGAGAAATTATCTTTCCCTGAAGACTCGGAAGAAAGTAAGAAAATACCTCCTCTTATCTCTTTCTTAAAATCCTTTTTCAAAAAAGGGAATTCCAAGGCAAACATGGATACAGCAACTTCCGTTACCGCTTCTCTCCTTTATTTAACAAAGAAAAATGAAATCGAAAAAGAAAAAGGCAGGCCCCTATCTAAAGATGACGATTTGGCCATTTTAAAACAAACATATGAGGAAATTTCTCCTGAATTAGAAGTTTTTCAAACGGAAAAGAAGGAGAAAAAAGGATTCTTTTGGCAAAAAAGAAAAGAGAAAAAGAATTAGTTTTGAGTTTTTTCTTTAATAATTGGCGCTCCGACGCATGTTGAATGTTTAGGACACTCTTTGCAAAGGAGATAAGCCATACGTCTAGCCTGAGGGATAAAGATTTCAATTTCTTCTTCGTTATATCCAACTTGAAGACGCTTATCATCGACAATAATAGGGCGTTTTAAAACAGAAGGGTTCGCTTTGATAAACTTAACCAACTCCGATATTTTCATATTATCGAAATCTATATGTTGTTCTTGAACGATTTTTGAGCGCGAAGAAATGATTTCGTCTGTCCCGTCAATCGATTTGGTAATCATTTGTTTGATATCATCATCGGTTAAAGAAGTGAAGATGTCTTTCGCCACATAAGGAATTTTCTGCTCATCAAACCATTTACGGACTTTTCTACAGGATGAGCAACTAGGGGAATAATAAATTGTAATCATACTTTATTTGGTTTTGGTTGAACCAAAGCCACCCTTTCTTTCGCCAGAAGCTTGATCATCATCCGTCGTTAAATATTTAATGAAGATGCCTTGGGCGATTCTCTCTTGGTCCTCGATCGTAACTTCATGGTCAGAGAAATTAAAAAGAGAAATCATAATATGGCCATCATTGTTCTCATTGCCATAATAGTCTGCGTCGATAACTGCTACAGAATTCGTTAAGCGAAGTCCTTTTTTGATGGCAAGAGACGAACGGGGAAAAAGTAAAAGAACATCATCTTTTTCCATTCTGGCCTTTAAGCCTGTTTTGAAGAAATGAGTTTCACCTGGTTTCAAAGTATAGCCTTCCAATGCACGAAGATCATATCCAGCCGATTTTTCGGTTGCTCTTGTTGGCAAAACAACGTTTGCCTCTTCAAAACCTTTTGCTATCTCAAATGCACGCATATTCTTTCCTCTTTTTGACTCTCTAATTATAACAAACTAAAACGACAACAATAAAAGAGACTTATTTTAAACGAAAAATACCTTTCTTTAGTCTATTATTTTACCTTTTATCTGTTATGTTAGAAAGGTGTTAGAGGCAAGAAAACGCTTACCCATAATTTCTTATCAAGAAGCCTCTCTAAGAATGGTATAGTATAGTCGTCGTTGATTTGAATGACTAAGAAAAGTAGTTTTTTATTTGGTCTTATTCAAAAAACACTTCCAACAGGAGGAAATTTCAATGGAAGAAGTCGCGCAGAATCCCGTGAAAGAGGATTCTTGGTCACCAAAAACCCGTTTTGGGCGTTTTCTTGATCGTTATTTTCACATCTCCGAAAGAGGTTCTTCAATTTTAAAAGAACTTCTAGGTGGCTTAGTTACATTCTTAGCCATGTTCTACATCCTTCCCCTAAACGGGAATATGCTCTCCTCAGATTGGACTGGAGCACTTCAAGGAAACACCGCAAATTTCCGTATATTTGAAGGTGTCCGTCAAATCCTTATTTACGGGGATAATTGGGCAAGCGTTGATCAAGTTAGAGCTGCTGTCTTTGCCGCTACCGCTATTTCCGCGGCAGTTACTACCATTTTCATGGGTCTTTATGGCAAACTTCCTGTTGGATTAGCTTCCGGATTAGGCATTAATTCGTTAATCGCCTTTAATGTCATGCTTAGCATGGGCTTTAATTTTGCTCAAGCTATGGCCATCGTTTTTGTTGATGGCGTTCTTTTCCTTATTATTTCCATCACTCCTCTTCGTGCTTGGATTGTTCGTTCTATTCCAAAATCGCTGAAATTCGCCATTTCTGCCGGTATCGGTTTCTTTATTGCCTTCATCGGTTTGCAAAATATTGGGGCAATTAGCGATGGTCCTACCCTTGTTACTCTTGGTAACTTCAAGGATCCAGTTGTTTTAGTCGGGCTTCTTGGCATTGTTCTTGTTCTTATTCTTTCTGCCTTGCCTCAAAAGAATAAAGCTCTCTTCTGGATTAATAAATTCTCTGTCATTATTGCAATCGTCGTGATGGGCATTGTTTGCGCATGCTTAGGAACTGCTGGCGTTGGTATTGAAGGCGGTAAGTCTTTCTCTACTTTCTACGATGCTTCTTATCATATTAGTAACATCGGAAGCATTTCCAAGATCTTTGGTTCTTGCTTTATGGGCTTTGATGTCTTTGCTCAACCAATTTCTTATGCCTTGGTTTTCGCCCTTCTTTTCGTTGATTTCTTTGATACCACTGGAACTTTAGTGGGTGTCGAAGCGGGTGCTGGCATGATCGATAGAAATGGCAATATGCTTGTTGACGATAAACCAGCCATGCTTGTTGATGCTATTGGCACGGTCGCTGGTGCAATTTGTGGAACCACCACTGTTACTTCTTTCGTAGAATCAACAACGGGCGTTGCTGCGGGCGCTAGAACTGGACTTGCTAGCGTTGTTACCGGTTCCTTATTTGCTTTGTCTCTTTTGATTTATCCTGGACTTGCTATGTTCTCTTGCTCTGCTGCTACAGGCTTAGCCCTTGTTTATGTGGGCATTTGCATGTTTAAGAGCTTAGAGCAATTAGACTGGAAAGATTGGGTTGCTGTGGCTTCTGGTTTTATCACCACTTTATTCATGTGTGTCTCTTATTCTATTTCCGATGGCATCGCCATGGGTTTCATTACTTATTCGATAATGACGCTCGCTTCTGGAAAATTCAAAAAGAGTGACCTTCCTGTTGCTATTTGTTCTATCGCCTTCGTTGCTATTTACGTTGTTAAATACGCTGTAGGCTTAAAATAAAGGGATCTTAACATTCCTAGCCTTGGGAGAAATTCCTAAGGCTTTTTCTTTAGAAAGAAGGTAAAATAGTTGCATGCCAATTATTGAAAATGAATATTTAAAAGTCGAAGCAAGCCTTCTTGGTGGCGAATTGCTTCATGTTATCGATAAAGAGAATAACCAAGAGCTTCTTTATCAAGCTAACGAAGTCTGGCCACATCACGATGTCATTCTTTTTCCTTTCATCGGGCCTGATTCTTCCTATCAAATTGATGGAAGGAAATATTCTTGCCCTACTCAACATGGTTTTATTAGAACATCCCGTTTCGAACTCGTAGAAGAAAAAGAAAACAAACTCGTCATGGAATTTCATGATAACGAAAAGACATTTGAATCCTATCCTTTCCACTTTGTTTTAAGAGCCATCTATTCTCTTGAAAATAGAACGTTGAAACGCGAATACGAAATCATCAACCAAAACGAAGAAGAACTTCCTTTCCAATTAGGAGATCATGCGGCTTATCAAGTGAAATTTGGAGAAGCCATCCTTCACTTAGGAGAAGGCAGCATCTTTTTCTACCCAAGAAAAAATCTTGCTTTTTCAGCCCAGCCTATTTCTTTCTTAAGAGATAAAAATTATTTATTAAATAAGAAAGATTTTGCAGAATTTGAAACAATTCTTATTGAGAAGCCTCGAAATGAACTTGTTTTAGATACAGGTCTTGGCTATCTTTTGGCCTACCATTTCCCTTCGCCTTACATTGCAATATGGTCACCAAGCAAAGAATCTTCTTTCCTTTGCATAGAACCTTGGTGGGGAATGGCAATTTATGAAGGCAGGGACGAAGAGATGAGAAACTGGAAAGATATCAATTCCATTTCCCATCAGGCTCATTTCGAAGAGTCCATTACTTTTTCAAAGAAAGCGGAATGAAGAAGCTGATTGCAATTGATTTAGACGGCACTCTTTTAAGTCCTTTTTTAAGCGTTTCTTCTTTTACGAAAAAGATCATTAAAAGACTAACATATGAGGGACATGTAGTTGTTTTAGCATCTGGAAGACCCTATAGAGCGATGAAAAAACTCTATGAAGATCTTTCTCTTTCCTCTCCTCTTATTTGTTATAACGGAGGCTATGTCTTCATTCCTAACCTCTCTTCGTTTCCTAAACTTGAAAGAAAGTTTCCTTCTTCATCTTTAAAAAGAATTGCTCTTGCTAACAAAAATATCTTTCTTTCTTTTATGGCCGAAAGTGAAGACAATATCTATCTTTCAAAAAAGGACGATTATTTAGATCATTATTTCCCATGGAAAAAAGAAAAATATCAAATCGGGGAAATGGACGAAATCATTCAGAAAGATTGCTACACCGCCATCTTTAATTGCTTAGACAAAGATGTAACAACTCTCCAAAAGAGTTTAGAAAAAGAAGGTTTTCTTCTTCGCCATTGGAATGGAAACGATTATTCTGAAGCGGCTCTTCCAAACGTTAATAAAGGCTCTGCTTTAAAATATATCCTCTCTACTCTTCATATCGATCCAAAGGATTGCTATGCCTTCGGAGATTCCGACAATGATTTCGAGATGTTATCCATGGTTGCTCATCCTTTTGGGATGAAAAATAGCAAATCTCTTCTTTTGAATGAAAATTTCCCTCAAACAGAAAAAGGCAACGACCAAGATGGCGTTGCCTATGAGTTAAGCAAGATATTTCACTTATTTTAAGTGAAGTTGTTCTTTTAAGGAATTCATCATTCCTTTAGCCACTTCCTCGATTCCTTTTTCTTTTTTTTGGAAGACTTCGAGGTAGAACTTGCATTTTGGTTCTGTTCCCGATGGACGAATTGCTAACCAAGAAGAATCTTCAAAGAGATAACGAACCACATTGGATTTCTCTAAAGCGATTGCTTTTTCTTCTCCGGTGATCATGTTTTTAGAAATGGATGTCTCGTAGTCTTCAACCCAGACAACTTTTTTTCCAAAGACTTCTTTTAATGGGCAAGAATGAACGTGTTCTAATAAAGCCATCATATCTGCATGGCCCTTTTCTCCTTCGAAATAAACAGAAAGGGTTTCTGAAGCATGGTAACCATATTTCTTTTCAAGGTTTTCGTAAGCCACGTCGAGTGGGATGCCTTGACGATAATAATGAAGGGCCATTTCACAATAAAGAAGAATGGCTTGGATACCGTCTTTATCACGAACAAATGGTTCAATTAAGCAACCATAGCTTTCTTCATAGCCGAATTCAAAATGAGGACCATGTCCGATTTTCTCGTAATATCCAATACGGTTCCCAATATATTTAAAGCCTGTGAGGAAACTTTCTACTCCTACACCATAGGATTTGGCGATCTTTCTAGATAAATCACTAGAAACAATCGTGTCATAAATGACTCCATTTGAGGAAAGAAGCCCTTTTTTCTTTCTTTCGGAAAGTAAATAGTCTAATAAAAGAGCCGCGGATTGATTGCCAGTGAACCTTTCATATTCACCTTTGCTAGAAAGATAAGCAAGACCACAACGGTCACCATCAGGATCGGTCATAACGCAAAGATTTGCATGTTCTTTTTTAGCGAGTTTAATCGATTCGATGAAACTTTCTGCTGTTTCTGGATTAGGAGATAAGGTTCCAGCGAAAGCAGGATCATGGATACATTGTTTTTCAACTGGGATAACTTGATAGCCACAATCATGGAAGACACGCATAGCATTTTCATAGGATGTACCATGTTGAGGGGAATAGATGATTTTGAAGTCATCTTTCTTCATGTCTGGATTTAATTGGCAAGCTTCCACTAATTTGCAATAAGTGTCGTCCACTTCCTTTGGAAGAATAACGGTCTCATTCTTTTTTGAACCGGCAGGAACCTCCGCTTCTAATTCATTTGGAAGGCTATCTAAAATTTTCAAAAGCCCATCTACTTGAGAAGGAACGAGCTGACAGCCAGTTTCATCATAGATTTTGTAACCGTTATATTCCTTTGGGTTATGGGAGGCGGTAATCATAATTCCTCCACCAGCACGCATATAGCGAACGCCATAAGAAAGTTCTGGGGTTGGACGTAAGGAATCAAACAAATAAGCTTTGATGCCTTCTTCGTTAAGAATATTGGCCGCTTCAATAGCAAAATCACGAGAGAAGAAACGGTTATCGTGAGAGATGACCACTCCTCTATTTTCAATATCTTTGCAAATTTTCTTTAAATACATTCCGAAAGCGATTGTGACTCTGCGGATCACATATTTATTAATACGGTTTGTGCCTAAGCCGATTTTGGCACGCATTCCACCTGTACCAAATTCCGCATCTTTAAAGAAAGCGTCGCTTCTTTCTTCATCATTCATGGCACGAAGAGTCTCTTTTTCTTCTTTGCTTAGTTTGTCGGAATTTATCCAACGTTCATAGTTTTTTTCGACGATGTTATCCATTTTCATCTCCTTACTAGTTATATTTTACTAACTTTTAACATATCCAATAGATTTTTTTGTTCTTTTTCCAAAGAAATTTTAAATGTCTTTCCACTCAAATATGCCAATATTCCCTCTACTTTTCCCAACGCCAAGGAATAAGCGACCAGAAATTGATTATTGAGACGATATTTCACTTTGAAAAGACGGTTCATTTCAAAATCACCATACTTGCCATCCCCAAGAATTGGATGCCCAATCGAAGCAAGGTGAACACGGATTTGATGGGTTCTTCCGGTAAGTAACTCACATTCTAAAAGTGAGCAGTCATTATATTTCTCCACTACACGATATTTCGTAATGGCTTCCTTGCCTTCTTTTGAGACGCGAACAATTCCTTTTGTTTCATCTTTTATTAAAGGAGCGTTTATTGTTCCTTCTTCTTCCGAAGGAATACCACTTACGAGGGCTAAATATCGTTTATCGATGTTGTTTCTTTCTTTAAAAAGAAGAGTAAGCTCTTTTAAAGCCTCATCCGTTTTTCCAAAAACAATGATTCCGGATGTATTTCTATCTAAACGATGAGCTGGAGAAGGAGTAAAAGAAGAATCATGAGGATCATATTCTCCTTTTCCATATAAATAGGAAAGAACATCGTTTGCTAAAGTGACACGTTTTTCTTTTTCATCGCCCATTACCAATAAACCAGCCGGCTTATTGACGATAAGGATGTTTTCGTCTTCGTAAACAATTGGATGATTGAAAGGCTTTGCCTCAATTTCTTTTGGTTTGGCAAAGTCTTCTAATTGGGTGTCCGTAACATAAATACGAACCACATCTCCTTCATGAACAACGGCGTCTTTCTTCACCCAATGTCCGTTAATTTTGATATCTTTTTTGCGAAAAGCTTTATAAATATAGCCCAAAGGCGCTTCTGAAAGATAATGGCGAACAAATTTCTCAATTCTTTGGCCGTCATTCGCTTTGGTAATCGTTATTTCCTTCATACGAGAAAAATTATAACGAATTTTATTTGTCTCGTAATCACTATTCTTATGAAAATGTGAATTCTTAAACTAAATTCCGGTTTTTCTCAAAATCC
>ULYE01020102.1_pt1 | contig 44981 bp, 55 predicted proteins | sample 1961921 | NCBI WGS metagenome assembly ULYE01 (sample SAMEA4835856, study PRJEB28245) | human gut metagenome | biome: gut microbiome; material: fecal sample | place: Denmark | collected 2008 | reverse complement strand
TATAGGCAGCAAAAACATACACATTGATTTAAATTTACTCATTGTTCTTATTGTTTTTAAAAGTGAGACAATTCGTTGCCAAGGACAAAAGCGTCCAAAATAAAAGGATTGCTACGCTTATCAGATTTGTTGCTGTATCAGCTTTACTTACACCTCTCAGTGCAACGCTGACAACAATGAGCGTTACAACAACCCACGCCATAAAAGCGGCGACTTTCCATTTATACGTTTTCATTTCTTTGTAGTTTTGTTTACACAGTTACCAATTCCCAGTCTTCCGCAAACACGTCACTCGAAGACGGAACCCATGAGTCGGCACGTCCGTCAGGATTGATGATAAGCATCTGATTGCTGTAGTCTATATGTGGTTCCTTGCGAGCCATGATGATGTCCTTGGCAGACTGAGGAAGCGACTGCATGTTAGGGATGATGTCGGCTGTGATGCGCGATGGTACTTGCTTGACAACGAACAATCCTTTGCCGTTCCATCCTCCTCTACGCACAGCCATGCCAGCATCATATTCAACAAGGTAGCCAGCCTTATCTGTTTCACACTCAGAAGGTCTTACACCTTCCTTCAAAAGCTTGCGCTCATAGGCTTCACCCATTGTCATAGGCATTGCCTTAACTGTTTTTGTACCTGTGTACTGTTTCATTTCTTTGTCCATAGTTGTATTTGTTTATCAATTATTTAATTTCACCTTTTCCTCCTCCTCGATAAACACGATTTGTTCTTTCAGCACTTTCAAGTACTTGTCCATCACCATATCAATACCGCTTAACGTTATAGTCTTCTGCGGACCGTACTCTTCAAGCAGCTCTTGTGGTGTCTTACCTTTCAAGAGATTCTCGATAATTTCATACCGCTCACTCACTTCCTTGTATTCTACCTTTACTATGTCAAGGATAGAATCATAAGATTCATACATCTTTGCCATTTTGTAAGGGTCAAGAATAGAAAACTTGTCACCAGACTCTTTCATTATAAAAGAGTCAACTTTCACATTCACAAAGAAAGGCACTAAGCTCCGTTTCGGCAATAAAAAACTAAGAGTTTTTGAACTCGAAACAATACATTCATCACCGACAAATGTTTCCACCTCTTCCTTATTCTCGCCTGTCCATTGAACAGCTTCAACGAAATCAGACTTTCTTTTATACTTTTTAATCATAGATGTATTTATTTTACTAATTCGAACTCATAGGCAAATACGTAGGGGTTGGATGCCCATGTGCCTTTGCCACTGATTTTATCTATGAGGGCGGCGTAGGCTTCTTTAGCCGTTCGGTACGGAGTGTTTGCTAAGCTTGCGTACGAATACGTCACACCTTTAAGCCCTATGTTGTGCGCCTCCCAAATACCCTCAGCCAAACAGTCATCTTCACAAATATCTTGTAGCCGCTCGGCACGTATATCGGTGATGCGGATGCGGTGTGGCATAAGGTCGGCCTTTACAAACATTTTGTTAGTCCAACCTTTGGAGATTCTTAATTTGTTGATTTCTGCTTCGTTGAAGCCAGCTTCACTTACAAATTCGTTGTATGCTTGTGCTACGGCGACTTCCTCGCCAACGCAATAACGTGAATGGGCTATATTAACAGTACTGTAAGAGAAGGAAGCTCTTCCGAAATTTTTCGGTTCTACGCAAATACCAAAATCAAGATATGGGAGACTGCCAGTGTAGGCAATACGTCTTGTCTGCGTCTTGTGACCTATAAGTACGGCATCAGTCAGACCATACTTGTCGTTGAACATAATCTTTTGCATACGCTATTATTCTAAGTTTACCACTTCTTTACCTCGCCACCACTCGTCTTCGACAAAGCGGATGTCTTGTCCGTTGAGGAGTACGTCGGTGTCGCCTATGCGCTTTTGCAAGGTCTGCAAAGACGTGATGAGTTGTGATATTGTCATGTTACTTATCTCCTTATGCTGCCGCTCATTGTTGAGCAATCACCTTCGATGTTGGCACAAGTGACGCTGCCGCTCATTGTTGAGACATCGCCTTCAACGGTTTGGCAATGCACGCTGCCGCTCATTGTTTCTATACTTGTTACGTTGCCTTTGACCGTCACGTCTCCGTTTGTAGTCTTGATGTTCTTAGCAGAACCGGTTATCTCGATTTTGATGATTGGACAGTCGGCTTCGTTGTACTCTGCGAGGGGCTTGCCATTGATGAGAACCTTGCCGTCCGCCATTTCTAAACGGGAGCTACTCGGTACGTTAAAGACTTTACCGTTGTAGGTAATTTTGCCACTTATGCTGCCAATGACAGTGTTTACATATTTGTTGTTAACAATATCCATGTTATATTTATTTGATTTTTTGATTAGGGGAAATTTACCTCTGATTTTCCTCGATTTCCTTTAAATCTTTAGATTTGCGTCCAAGCCCAGTGCCCAAAGTATGCGCTGAAGTTCGTGGACGTACTTTATCCTGTGTATGGTTTCACCTTTAAAAGTAACATACATCCATTCACTATTAGGAGTGCAGATAACTTCGATGTTGTGACCATAAATGTATGACACCAGTTTATCTCGCTCCCATCCGTTCTTTTCGAGGATTTCGGGAGTAAGAGGAGTAGGTAAGAGACTTTCACAAGACATGTAAGCGTTTACCTCTTCTGTGATTTTCTTTTCGTCTATCATATTATAACTAACTAATGTGAAACTTGTTTTTATCTGCGTAATATGTAATTGATGAGAGCATCATTTTTGGGCACTCTACTGCGAGATTGCCGTGCTTGTTTATCAGCTTCCGCATCAAGTCAACTATTTCGCTCGCTTTAAGCGGTATGTCACACAGACATGTTGGAGTGAAATATCCTCGTTCGGCATCGTAGATAACATCTGTAATGTCTGTGCTTTCAAGTTCGACAGTCTTGTTGCCATATTGGGCTATCATCCGTTGCAAGCTGTCAATGAAGTCTTCGGCATGGACGGAAGGCTCGTATTCGATTAGCATAGGGCGCTTAGGGTCGTGTCTTTCTCTTTCTTCCAATGATTGTATGTATGCGTTCTGCTTATCGAGAATCTTTACAGCGTCGCTAAAACGCTCAAGGATATGGTCGTAAGCACTCTGTCTGCCAACTCTAAAGAACGCATAGAAAAGCGCCATGGTGATAGAGAGGCTGGCGATTATTTGCAATATTTCTATTATTAGCATAACTTAGAATTTTTCTCTGATTTTCTGATATTGTTCAACAAATGTCTTTTCCGTTACCCACTCGCTGTATCGTGTGCGGTAGTAAGTCTTGGGGTTGCCAGATGCCAATCCGTTCTTGTCGCGAGGGGTATTGACGCTCTTGTATATCTTCGGGACGATGTCGGTGGACTGATATGCCGTAACGTACTCGTCCTCGAAGGCTATGTGTGCGGTCTCACGGAACTTGACGTTTTCGAGGGAGAAGGGTCAGCTCATTCGCTGCCTCCTTCCGTGTATGGGTCGGTTGTGCCGAGGAGGTGGGCGGTGTGCTCGTTGTAGGGGATGCAGTAACGAAAATTATTGCCAAAACAAGCATAAGGAAAGTCTTTATCATTCCCCCTGTAATGTGAGAAACAGTTAGCGTACCATTCATGTACTTCACAGTCCCTCACCAGCACCTTGTCGAACGGCTCGAACGGACATTCTGGCTTTACTGGCTCTACTTGCAGGGTGTCGGGGTTGTACTTGCCGTTGTAGTAATCCTCTGCGTTAGCGATAAACACCGCTCTTTCTTCGTCACTCGCCTTTACAAAGCAATCCGTGTAGCAGACCTCCTCAGTGCCAAACAATGCGATGGACTCATAATAATTGATTGTTGTGTTAAATTCGGTGTAATCGTCATTCACCCAACCTTCAAAGATAGCGTACATTCCGCCATCTTTGTTATACACCACGTCGCCTCGCTTGAAGAACTTCGTCCAGTCGCGCATTTCACGGGAGGGAAAGAGGAGGCATTCTGCAGAGGGGTATTTTTCATAAAGTCGACCTTCAGAAGTAAATGAACCAGTGCGGTCTATGCTGGTAGCTATCATTATTGAATATACAGAATTACTGTTCACTTTCCGAAACTCGACCTTGCCATATATCGGTGAGTACAATTTCATTTCCTTCGGGCAGTCCTTCAATATCTCTGCTATATTAATCTTGTTTTCCATTGTTGTAATTTTTATTGTAACGCATTTCCAGGATTTCTATTTTCTCGTTGGTCTTTCTTCGTCAGTTCCATACGTGACCGAATCTAATTGTCTGCAAATCTGCTTGTACACCAGCTCGCACCATTCGTCAGCAGGCTTGCCGTTTACGCTGTCAGCATACTCTTTGATAATAGCAAGAGCCTTACGTGCGCCAAAGCAAGCGCTATTAAAATTGCTCTGTTGCATCTCGCTTACTGTCACACCACCCAGAAGGTGTATGAGCCATGTCTTGATTTTCTTCTTCATAGTTACAAATGGTGTTAAGAATTTACTTGAATGTTGGTAATAGGAGTATCTTCTTTGAAGTACTCCCATGATGTATACTCTTCCTTCATTACTCTGTTGTTTTTATCGTTTTTTTACCTGTTCGTAAACTTTCGCTATAGTAGCATCGTCTACGCCGTCCTTGTCAAGATTGTAAATAAAGAACAGCTCTTTAGTGAGAGCGGTTACTCTGTACCGACTGGAAAGCAGAGATATGCCTCGCAGCGTACCAGTAGTGTGCCAAACATCAATGACTTCACGCACGTAGTCAATGAAGTTCTGTGTCTGCTTGTCGTAGATGCATTTGCCCAGTATTGTTTCTTTTTCTGACGGCTCTTCTGCACTGCTGTCAAACAGCTCCTCTATAGCGTCAATATTCAGTCCTGTCTTGCGCAGCTGCTTGCTGTATGTCTTTAAAATGCCGCACAGTTGCTTCACTATCTCCACCGAATATCGTGCGCCCTTCAGTTTCTCATACTCTTTGTTGAGCCTGTCATGCTGAACTTGCAAATTCTTGTATTTGCTCTCAATGGCACTTGACTTGTTCTTCGCCTCCATACGCTCAAGCATATTGCGATAGAGCACGTCCTTCTGCTCTACGAGATTGTTCAGGCGCTCGTTCTCCTTTAGCAGTTTGTCGCGTTCTTCGACTACCTTGTCGTAGTTGCGCAGTATTATACGTGCCTGGTCTATAGGCGAGAGGTCTTTGTTGAATGTTGTCATTGTCGTATGTTTTTTTTAATTGCGTAGAATGTGAACTTTGACAAGTTTGTGAGCAGCATTAGGCTGCGACTTGTGGAAGTCTTCTATAAAGCGACGTTCGAGGTCGTCGTGAAAGATTGGTCGGTCTGACTTGGGAATGAGGATTTCGGCACGTACCCGCTGACCGTTGTCGAACGTGAGGATTGCTGTGCGCTGCTCACGAGGCATAAATGGATTGTGAATCATTTTGCACTCCTTTCTGCTTCGACAGCGCATGAGAGCTGTTCTACTTGCTGCTGTAGCTCCATCTGCGCCTTGTTCGCCTTGTCACGTTCCGCTCTCGCTTCCGCAATGCACACGTAGCTCACCGATGTTGCCACTATTAGCACAGCGCCTATGCACACCCATGGCAGCCGATGCACAAACTCGTTCACTTCACGGCACACACCCTTTACAAATGCCCATCCGTACCTTACTGCGTAGATGCCAGCCTCCTTGGTCGTGGCATTATCTACAAAGTCAATTGTTGTTGTCTTCATTGTTAATCCTCCAATTTCTTTATGTCTTGAAACTCATAGTACAATATTCGTTTTCTTGCTGAACGTGTACCATCTTTTTTGGGTGGATTCACGGTAATAGTAAAATCACCAGTCGGCCAAAAACAGTTCAGAAGTGTAGGACGAATATCATGTATCCAAAACACCTCTTTTGTTTTGGTATTTATACACTTATCTCCTATCTTGTATGGGAGACTCTTGATGTCTTCTTTAACAAGCTTTATAATATTGAAGTTGATAATTCTTCTTTCAGCAAGCAAACTGCTAATCTTGTTGTTCATATTCTAAAATAAAAAGCGTTAATAACTTGATTCGTACTCAGATCAGAATTGTATCAATCGTTTGGGTCGTACTCGTCATCTTCCTCGTACTCCTCATCATTGCCGTCATCGTAGCAATAAGGGTCGTTATCGCCATAATAGCCACCATTGGCGTAGAATGCTTTCCAGTCTATCATAGTAACCGTATTAATCTTCGCTTTGCAGTTTTTGATACGTTCATAAACTCGTTGTTCTTTTCAGTCTTCATTGCTCTTTAACTTTAAGTTATTATTGTTTTAATTATCTATTGCAAAGGTAGTCATTTTTTTGCTATTGACCAAATTTTAAAACTCTGTAATTTACTGATAATCAATAGTTTAACTTTGACTAACTTTTCCGTGATATGTATTCTTCTGGAGTGCAGCCGTATTTGGTTTTGAATGCAGCTTTCATTACCAATAACGTTTCCGTATCACAATTGTATGAGTTTTCTTTGAGAGAATTGGCAATATCAAGTATTCTTTCTTCTATATTTACCCTTGAGTGGTCTTTGATTTTTTCTGCTTTACGATGTTTACCTGAATCGCTTGAAAATGGAAACGGCTTACCTTTTTGTCCACTTCGTTCTGCATATTCTTCCCAAGTGCAAGAGTTGTTATTCGCAAGTCTTAACTCCTCTTCCTTTTTAGCCTGGTCGTAATATGCTGTATTTCTCTCTCGACAAAACGCCTTTAAGGCTTCCATAATCACAAGAGGGTCAACAGCACCCCAGAAACGACCATAGCAACATCTTTTGAATCTCGCAAAGAAAAGCATTATCTCCGATACCTTCAAATAGAAGTAGTCATTTGCAATAATATCTGAGCATTGATTCAACTGATTAGATGTGAATTTCTCCTTTACTCCACAATATTCAGACAGATCCAAAAGTTGTGGTACGAGCCATGCTTGTGCAGTTTTAGGGGTATATGTCCCATTTAGCTCCCCGAGCGTAGGGTAATCACCAAAGTAGCAATCATGTATATTCTTATACAATACAGACTGTTGAGCCGGTGTGACCGTGAGCAAAAATTCTTTTGCTGTTCTTCCGTATTTCGCTGTTATCTCAGCCTTGCGAGGACAACAAGGATTTAACGAGGTCGGTTGCTTCCCCAACTCGTTGTGCTGCAGTATTGTTATTTGGTCTATTCTTTTTGTCTTCATTGCTCTTATATTCTTTATTATGATTTGACCATCGTGCAAGCCTTCTGCTCAAATCCCATGTCTTTTCTTGCTCAAATCTAAGTTTTGAGCCTGACTTATTAGGCTCGCTCCAATAATCGAAGAACTCTCTTACCATTTCCCTACCATAAGTAGGGACGTAAGGAATCAAACTATCGTAGAACTCTTTTGTTCGTTTCTTTGTTGCTTCCTTGATTTCTTCCTTGGTTTTCTTTGGTTTCGTTTCTTTCTTTTCTGGATGTACAGAAGATATTTCTTGATGTTTATTTTCTTGATTATCTTCTTTTGTCTCTTCATAAGAAACAGCTTTCGCACAACTATATTCATCAAAATTACAGATTGTTATTACTGAATAATTGTTAGTAGATTCTATGCTTATCGTCCCTGCGTCTTGGAATCGTTTAAGGCATGTACGAATTATCTTTTTAGTCAGCTTAGGATTATCTCGTTCTATAGTATTTAGACTTGTAACAAACTGTCCTCTCTTTATCTCCTTGCTATGCCAAAGTGTATCATCTTCATTTGCTGACGCAAGCATGTAGAGGTACAGGACAACCATTTCTGGTTTATCCCACCATTCCCACTCAAGGACGTTGCGAGGTATCTTAATCCAACCGTTTAGCATAGTAATCAAAACAAAATCCTCAACGTTCTTACTTCTCTGCGTATGCAGGTGGAACAGAAGCAATACTTGTCGAGGATTCAATATTTTTTATCAGAAAGTTCCACGTTCCTGATGTTGTTTTCTTGTATGCAAAGATAGTTAAAAATATTTGAATGACTAATATTTTCAAGGCTAAAATATCTTAGACTATCATTATTTAACTTTTACTCTTATTGCCTTTTCATGGCTTAGTTCGTTTACTTTCTGTGAGTAATACTTTATCCTTTCTTCAAGCTCACTATCAAGCCAATGACAGGTGGATTTAGCCTTTAAGCCAAGTTTGTCAAACCGACTTATGCCTATCTTGCGTATGAGGTTCGTTTGGTACGATATAAGATGGTCTGCGCTGAACCTGTTACAGAATTTACATTCTGCATTACAGTTGTCTTCGTCAAACCTTGTTGCCATGTGAGTACGGCTATAGAAGTGTCCACAGTCCATATCTTCGAAGCTCTTAATTTTACCACATGAGATACATCGAGTAAATCCATTCGGCATAACATCACGAAGACGTATGTAAAGAGAGAATACCCGATCGAGCTTCTTAACCAAGTTAGGTTTACTCTTAGAAGTAGTCTTTTTTACCTCTTTTTTTGCTGTTTGAGCAGCTTTTGATTTGCGGTTGAAATAGTATTTATTCATAACCATAGGACTCTTTAATATAGCTTATTTCCGTGAAGGTATTCTCGGCTTTCGTTGTAACGCATCTTCAAGTTGATGTGTTGTACGAGGTCTATATCAAGTGCTTTCGCCCAGTTAAATACAGACAACAGAACACTTTGACATATGGCACCAAGCATAGATGGGTGGACTGGCAAAGTACTAAAGAATAAACTATGTGCATTTCCGCATAGAATGTCGTTAGTAACAAATAAGGCGTTTTCAGTAAAAGTATGACGAACAAAGAATGAATATTCCGCATCTATCACTGATATTTCATAGTTTGCCGCAATATCTCTAACTCCCATAAAGTCAAAGATTCTAATGCAGATGTCAGCCAATTCACTTTCTACTTTGCCTTCTATACTATCTGAATAGTATTTATCGAATAATTTTCCTCCGTTGTCGTTAGCAAGTACTGTTCTAAGTCCTTCTTTGTCAAGGTCATTCATGTAGCGGCCTTTTCTGTCTGCTTGTACGGCTTCAGCTACTTCTGTACAAACCATCATTAACCAATGTGCGTTGGATTTGTTTTCGTTATGCCATCCATGCTTGACTGCGTTATCGTAGGCTCTTTTGACCCACTCTTTAATCTGATTTGATTCAATTATCATATCCATTAAATTTGAAATAGTTGAGGAATTGTTAATCCCTTTTGTTGTTTACCTAATATGAAATCACAAATAAAGTTTCTTGCATAATCAGCAGAAATAAGGCTTCGCTCTGTTGAACAAATGCCAGATTGTTTACTTCCCCTTGCTTTAATGATTGTTTTCTGTATTTTGTTCTTTTGCAAACTCTTCCCATTTGTAGGTTCACAACCAATAAACCAATATGCTGTTGGCTTTTTGTAATAATCACCACGCAGCAATCTGTTGTTGTCAATGATGGTAGGTGGTAAGACGAAATTGCTTTTCAAGAATGTTTGTTCACTCCATGGATTCTCCATAATAAGTCTGCCCCCCCCTGATTTTAACAACTGAGACCATTTTTACTGCAAGTCGAAAGAATTTCTCTCTGTTTACTGAACGTTGTAATATCATATCAGTAGCTTCTTTTGTTGTCTTCTTGCGATAATTAGTACATCCGTAGTACATCGCCATCTGACTCATTGCAGAGAAATATATACAAGGAAAAAAGGCTAAGATTAAGTCGTCTTTATCTATCTTGTCAAAGATAGATGGCTTGTCTTCATAAGCTGCTTCTATTTCCTTAAACAGATCAACAATGTTTTCAGTTTGTCCGAAGTCATTCTGTATATCGTAATCTTCTGCAGGAATACCCAACTTGATAAACTCATTCTTGAATGTTCCAGATTGTTCAAAGAAACAATGTACTTTGCCTTTTATCTCCATAATACTAAAATGTTACGTTAGTTAATTGTTTACCTTGAGACCTTATACACCATCTTGTACTTCCTGGAAGTTCAAGGTCTATTTTAAGGTGGCTTACATCGCCGAACCTTTTATAGTTCCCTCCAAGGTCTATAATCCATCCGTCCTTTCCCTTAAATGGGCGTATGGCTCGTCCTACCATCTGATAATAAAGCGACAACGACTTTGTCGGTCTTGCAAGTATGACTGTATCAAGTGCTGGGTAGTCAAAACCAGTGGTGAGTGTTCCTACATTTGCTACAACCTTAATCTTACCTGATGTGAACTCCTTGAGTATACTTTCACGTTCTACCTTTGGGGTTGTTCCGGTCACTGTGGCTGATTTGATTCCAAGTGAACTGAGCTTATTTGTAAGTTTTTCTGCTTCATCTATAAATCGAGTGAAGACAAGAACTCCCTTTCTAGGTATCTTGTTCTTTGGCTTTAATACTCTGATAGTAGTAGATGTTAGTTGGTCATAAAAACCGCTGCGCTCATATTCAAGCTTTAGGCTCTCTTCATCGTAGTCTGCTCCAGTGGAATTGGTTTTTACTTGGCTCATATCAAGCTGCGTACAGTCAAAATATCGTAGCTCTGCAAGATAACCTTTAGCCAACAAATCGCTTATTTGACAATAGTATAAGACTGTATCGAAGATTCTTGGACGTGTACGAGTAAGAAACTTCAACATTGATAGACCATTTAATCCCTTTCCTAACCTATACGGTGTTGCAGTTAGTCCTACGACTCTACGATTCTCTGCTTCAATAAAATCTTTGTACTGACCGCCCTTGCTGTTCACATAATGGCATTCATCAATCATAACATTCTTGAAATGTGCGAAGTCTCGCATGTGATTCATCACGCTGCCTATTGTTGCAAAGGTAATTCGGTTTATGTCTTTGCACCCTACTGATGCAGAATAAACACCACAGTCTACCATACCATAGCTTTGCAGTTTAGCAAAGTTCTGTTCAAGGATTTCTTTGCTCGGTTGGAATACGAGCAATGGTTCATCAAGACGTGAAGCAATGTCAGCAATAACAAGACTCTTTCCTGCCCCAGTGGGCAGGATAAGGAGTCCGTTGCTTTTGGATTTACTTTGAAATGCCCTTACAGCAGCATCACTTGCTTTCTGTTGGTAGTCTCGTAACTGGTAAATCATTATTCATCTAAACTTGGTTCGTCATCGTCGCCCAAAGAAGGGTCATCGTCGCCAAACGGCAAATCATTTCCATTATTGTCCGTGCTGTCGTTTTTGTCTTCTTCTACAGGCTTGTCCACTTCAGGAAACTCTATACCGAACTCTTCTAACATAACCTTACGGTTTGTGTCCTCTTGAGCCCATAGACCACCCTTTTCAAATGGAGGTATAGGCTGCACCTTGCAGAGTTGGAACTTTTCATCCACCCACGAGTAGGTGAGGTAGTGGCCATTGAGAGCAATGCGCATAGTGTCATTTGCTGACAAACGGTAATCGGTAAGTCCGTTCTTTACTTTTGCAGCCAAGTCTGCAATTTCCAGAAGCACCGAATTGTAGGCTTCTTCTGCATCTTTTTTCATCTGCTTGATTTGAGCAAGTGTACATTCGAGTTCCGTCTTGCGCTTAGGAGCTTCATTTTCTTGCTTTACGCAATATTCCTCACGGATGGCGGTAACCTCGAAATTATCATACTTACGCTCTGCGTTTTCCCCGTTAGGGAAGGTGGCATTGAATTTGTCTTTTATCTTCTTAAAGACCTCTTTGGCTGACTTACACTCTGGGCAAAGCACCAACACTTCACCGAACATTTCTTTGTCTTTGTCTGAAAGGTTGAACTCTATTTCCTTCGGACAGTAATTTTTCAAATCTGATAACATAGTTGTATTTTTTATTATTGATATTCTTTGTACTGATCCATCTGCTGTTGGGCAAAAAACAAAGCTTCACCCTCGTTTGCTTCTGGTAGATATAATCCACATTGGGCACTGCTGTAATTCCTAAACCTTTCGATTGCAGTTGTCATTTCTGCTTTATCAAGTTCTGTACTGCTTCTAATGTAGGTAACTTCTTGTCCCCTTTTGTTTACTCGTCTTTTCTCGAATATGTCTCTGTTGCATATCTTTTTGAAAATGTCAAACTTGACCTCTTCGAGTGTGTAGCCGAATTCTGACGCAAAGTATCCTAACAGTAAATGAAGATAGCTGTTCTGAGCCAAAGACCGTTGAGTCGTCTTTTTTTTCAACTCTACATAGGACTGACTAATATACAACTCTCTGCATTTCTCTTTGAACTTTTCTCTTTCGTAAGGATTCTTCAAATTATAGAGTGCCATAACTTATATCATTAAAATGGCAAATCATCATTATTACCTTGAATAGGGATTCCGTTTTCATCTACAGCGGGAGGGAAATTAGAAGCTGATGCTGCGTTTCTTGCAGACCCCATAGCTGCTTGTTGTGCGCTCATTTGCCCTGCACCTTGTGAGTTGGTAGGCTGATTACCATTAACGACTTGTGTCGGTTGATTTCCACCCTGTTGCTGATTATAACGAGATTGATATTTCTCGATTTTATAACCTTGAACGTTGGTGAAGTATCTGACTTGCCCATCTTTCTCTGAGCGTGAACCATTCAGAGAGAATGATACCGTTACAATTTCACCTGTATTGAATCCATTCAGATCATCTACGTGATTGCCCGTAAACTCGAACTTAGGATAGTTTGCTCTCTCTATCTGCCCTGTGAACTGGTTACGATAGGAGCAATCCAAGACAAGCTCTCTTTTTTTGAAGACTTTGTCTTGATAGGGAATACTCTCCGTATTCCCTATCTGCTGAATAATTCCACTAATCTGAAATGCCATTTTTACTGAACATTAAAAGTGATACCATTGTCACGCATGAAGCGTTCCATACATTCCATCGCCTCTTTTGTGCCTGAACAAACGTAAGTACGTGTCTCGGTTGGAGTAGGAGGTGCAACCGACTGTCCCATAGCGGCAGCGAAAGCATCCATTGCATCTTCTTCATCAGAAGACATCTTACCATTCTTCGACTGCTCTTCCTGTTGTTCGGCTACTTTGTTCTCAGCGACTTCCTTCTGAGGTGATGTTGGAGGTATTGCAGTTTCTTTCTTACTAGGGGACACTGAGCTAGCACGCTGTTCTTTCAGCTTGTTTGCGTATGCGATAGTCTCCTGCAGATTAAGATTCTCCTTGTATCGGGCGGCAAGTGCATCGTAATCTTCAGCAAATAACTTCAAGGTTTCGAGGTCTTTCTTGATGTTATCAACCTTTTCTGTGATAGCTTTTTCGATAGACTTCATTGAAGTTGTCTTGTTGAGCCATTTCGCATCAAAGATGAGGTCAAGTTTGATGCCGATGGCTTCTACTCCGCATTTCTCGGCAAGCTTTTCAATCTCGTCTCTCTTAGCTTTCTTGGTGCGGTTTTCATCTTCTTTGATTACGCCATCAATGAGAGATACCGCATTCTTGATAAGCTTGCATGTTTCATTACAGGTCGTCTTGAACTCCTCAAAAGGTTTATTCCAAACCTTTTCAAGCTCCTTGCGCTTATCATCAAGTGCTTTAGCTGCCTTGTTGAGTAATGCCTTATCTTCCTTACACTTCGGTATATCATCAGTGCTATAGTTGCTGATGTCATACATAGGCAAAGCCTTTTCAACTCTAGCTTTAACCTCTTTGATATTCGTGGTAAGCTGACCGATAGTTTCTTTGCTTACCACCAGTTGCACATCTTTTTCTTGGAGTGCAACGATATTGGTGTTATTTTCTTCTGCCATATTAAACCAAATTGAATATTTTCTTATCTGTTATCAAATCTCTGTTTTCTTGAATGAAACTAATCAATCCTTCGGAGTGTTGAGTGAGTAGAGGAATATCCCTTTTAGGGTTAAACGTATAACTTTCGGTATAATTTCTGTAATACGTCTTTCCGATTTCCGAGATATTGTATTCGAAGTCGTAAACATCACAACCATTCTTCATGAGGGCATAAGGATAGACCTTATGTTGCCAGTGTCTCTTGTAATTGCCAACCGCATACTGACGTGTTGTTTTCAGATCATGTGTGCAGAACGGCATAAGGTAATCAATGTACCCATACAGCATTACTTTGCCATACATGGTAGGCAAGACTGCTTGTATATAGACCTGTGGCAATGCTCCTTTATAGTAGGCTGCATAATGTCGGACTAGTTTAATAGGGAAATAGAAACTTCTGCCGTTCAGCTTTGCTTCTACACCGACAGGAACCCTTTTGCTATACGGATATTCTTCTACTTCTTGATAAATGGTGTGAATATCCATATTCTCCGAGTTACGATGAAGGACCATACAATCAATAACCTCGTTGAATGCTGTGCCTTTGTCAGCAGCTTCACTATCGAATGGTACTCGATTTATTCTATCTATTAACGACTGGAATTGTATCTTCTTGAACTCTTCTGGAGTATGGGGTGGATTTTCAGACCATCCCCAATACTTACTCCATATGATGTCACTATCAAGGTAGTTCTGATACGCATCCAAAAGTGTCGCATAGAACCTAAACTTGACTTCTTCCATAACGTTATGCTGCTTGAGGGTCCTCGTATTGCTTGGTCTCCTTATTGTAAACCAACTTCAATGCACTTACCTTCTCGGTGAACAGACTTCTTGCATGAAGAATTACGGAGTTACCCAAGTTTGCATAATCTTTGATGTGCTCGATGAAATGGTTTGCCCCCTTAGCATCAGTAATCAGTTGTACGCTCTCCTTAATTTCTTCAAGAGCCTTGTTGTACTCCTTGACCTTTTCTTCTTTCTGGGCTATCATAGACTGATAACGTGAGAGTATCTGAGTAGCGATAAAGTTGTTCGGGGCGGTTGGCTGTCCGTTTGCATCAAGGATTACTGGTATCTGCATACAACCAGGAAGCTGGCAAGTATTCTTTCCATCGTTACGACTTGTCGGGTCAAAAGTGATGGTTCTCATCTGGCGACCATTCTCGCTTCGCATTTCGAGATAGCCAAGAAGGTCTAAGTCTGTTACAATACTATTGTAGTTCTTCTCACGGAGCGCAGGAATGAATACTGTGCTTTCCCCTTCCTTGCGAGTGTCACGATGTGCGACAAATACAATATTCTTGTTAAGTGATGAGAGGGACGAAGTAAACCACTTGAAGTCATTGTTAATAGTTCCCCAATCTTGAATCTGCGGGTTGCGACCGTTGCAGCGATATTGAATGATGTAGTCTATCATCTTTCCGATGGTGTCTACTACGATGGTATCGAACTCTGCCAAGTCATTCTTGTTGTAGTTCAGCAAATTCATCACGTCTTGCCAACTATCAATCTGAACGATACCTACGCTATCATCCAAGTGTGCAGTATTAACACGCTTGACACCGTTGTCAAAATCAAGCAACAAAGGTTTAGGTGCAGAGAGGGCGAACGTCGTCTTGCCCATACCAGCTTGTCCGTAAACCATCATTTTAACATTCTTCGAAATAGCAATCTCATTGCTTCTTTTAATCATACTCATTGCTCTTAGTGCTTTAATTCATTAAACAAGTTGTTATCGTTTGCATATCTCACAAACTCTATTTGGTCGTGGATGCCTAATTTCAAATATACCGATTTGATATGGTTCTTTATTGTGTGTGGAGAAATAAACAAACGTGTTGATATTTCGTCTTTACTAACACCTTCGTAAACGAGTTTCATAACTCTTAATTCCGCCTCAGATAGCTTGGTGTTGAAGCGTGGACAGCATATTACGCCTTCATATTTGCATTCACCACGTAACGGACATTCTACTTTCTCGAAGTTGAATTTTCCAGAAGATTCTATGTCATAAGCTGTTGATTCAAGTTTCCCGAAGTTACACTTGCAAAATCTTCTCGCTATCAAATATTGATAATACGATGTGTTTGGCAAACTTTTCTGATATTCCGCTTCGAGAGCCCTGTATGCAGATGGGTAATGCTCACGGATTGAATTAATTAGCTTCTGAATGATTTCCGTATCATGCTCCGAGAGCGCTTGATTTCTTCCATCATTAGTTTTAAACCACAGTTCATCGTTGTATTGATAAAACTCTATTGCCATAGACTTTCTTTTGGTATGCCCGTTATTTTACTTAGTGCCGAAATCTGACTCTCTTTTACAGGTTTCGTATGTCCCTTCACCCAATTGTTGGCAGTCGTGAAGGAGACATCGCACTCATTCATTACACGTGCGAGAAAATCCTTTTTTGGATAAGTCGCCTTTGGTAGATTTTCGTAATAACCCTTTAGGGTCATATCTACACATTTTGAATCATTTTTATTTGCCATATAAATACTTTTTATTACATTTGTATCGTTATTGTAAGTTTTACGTTGCAAAGATAGTGATTATTTCTATATTATCAACATAGAAACCATAGAAATATCTTTATCTTTCGCATTATTTAACGTTATGGAAGGAAAAGACATTCTTAATGCTATTTTAGCACATGAAAGTATCAATGCTGCTCAACTCTGCCAGCAGATAGGTCTGGTGGGAAGTAAGACACAAGCCTTGTACGACACATTACGAGGTAAGACACAAAAGGTAAGCCCACGAATAGCTAATCTTATTCGTTCTGCAAAGCCTATGTATCGCTTAGAATGGTTATTAACAGGGGACGGAGACATGCTTGATGAGTCAATCGGCTCGTCTACAACTGTTCTACGTGATAAACCTGCAGAACAAGTTGACTCGCTGACTATTATCAATCATCTGATTAATATTAACGCTCAAAAGGACGATGAGATACGAGAGCTACGCAAAGCATACGAGCATCTTGCAAGTGCTTTCGAAAAGTTAGCGAGTGGTCACATTTTTTCTGAAAGCGAAATCAAAAAATCTATATAATCTACATTAAAGGCAAGTGCTATTTCGTATGAGGATAAACATAGCCCCAGAGGGTGTTGCAATCACAAAACGCTTCTTTCTTGCGCTTGATACGTTGCAGATGCGAAGAGAGCTGAGAGGAATGAAGACTTTCACAGACCGTTACGGCATTAACTACTGGAATCTTAGTACGCTGAAAAAAGAACCTGAACGAAGGTTCTTAAAACCCGAATGGTTGTCGCATTTAGTACAAGATTACGGTGTCAATGCGAATTGGTTATTGGTAGGAGTAGGTAATATGTTCGCTAATTCAAAAAGTATTGAGCTATGAGACATTTAATTTCGTTAGTAGTGGTATTGTTAGTAAGTGTCACTTGTAAGGGCTTAGAACGCCAAGAAATCTCTATTTCCAACCTAAGTATGGTTGTTAAGACAACAACAGAGCAAACGCACTGGTTGTATGGTGCAGCTGATTTCGTTTCAAAGAATGATGACAAGATGAATTGTGACGGATCTACAATGGATGTGGGTAAGATATTCACTATTTCAAATCAAGTGCTCTACATTGACAAGGATAGTGATGATGAGGTTTCTTTCAAGATAATGTCATGCACATTCACCAAGTCCAAGGTTTTTGCAGACGCAGGATTGTCTGAAACCTACCGTTTCGTTGTCAAACCTATAGTGGATGGTAAGGCATCTACATTTACCACTTTCATCACAATAGAGAAGGTAAATAACGCTGGAAAGACAAAAACTATTGTGACCATTCCTGCTATAGATGAGGATGGACGTTTATATTCTGTTACTGTCTATACGAAATAAAGCAGCAGAGATAGAGATAAAAATCCAAAGTCGTCTAAATCTCGCGCACGCGTAATTAGTAATAATAAATATATAATAATATATATATTAACTATATATACTTACTATATTATTTTTGTCTGCGAAAGGCGTGTGCCCTTTGTGTGCCCATTTTAAAATCACAGACCGCATAAATCGTTGATATAGAGTTGTTTGTGTGTGCCCTTTGTGTGCCCATTTGGGGATTAAGGAGACTTAAAAATCTTGCCACTTTTCAAGGTTGGTGTGCCCATTCTAAAATCTGATATTCTATAAGTCATTGATATTTAAGGGGTTAGGTTTGCCCTTAGCGTGCCCCTTGTGTGCCCTTTGTGTGCCCATTTTAAAATCACAGACCGCATAAATCGTTGATATAGAGTTGTTTGCGTGTGCCCTTTGTGTGCCAATTTGGGGATTTGACAATAAGCGCAGTTTTGCGCTCTGATAGACACAAAAATCCTCTCTACTATCATGTAGGAGAGAGGATTTTTGTGTCTATTTAAATCTTGGTCTTAAAAAGTGAATATTGTGAAGTACTTATCGTGACCGTCATTTTTAAGACCAGTCCAAGTATAGCCGAATTTAGCGCAGTAGATTTGCATATCGCTATTGAGGTGTTCTTCATCAACGTTACCATTGAAGTAAACCATTGCTGCTACTGTTCCTTGTGGAATGATGTCGAACTTGATTCCGAATGTTTGGCTGAGGTTCTTCTTGATGTATGATAAATTCTTCTTCATATCTTATATTGCTATTAGTGGATTATCTTAAACTATCTTAGAACGTCTTAAAATCAAAATTGCTCCCAAGGTTTCTTCACTAAGTTTCTTGGGAGCAATAGAACACTCGTACCGTCTTCACAGACACAGAGTGTTCAAATCAAATAAAACTAACTTATGAATCTATTTTATTTATGTGGTTCAGTGTCTAAATAGCAGCCATCCAAAATTTCAAGATGGACAGTCCGGTGTAAAATTTCCGTAAGGTGGCTTTCCTAAAACCACACTCTATCTGCCCTGCAGTTGTATACTTGGCAAGTGTCTTGCGTGTTATGCCGAGGATAGCACATGTTTCATTGATACTGTATCTGCTCGTTGCTATGACCTCTGGCTTGTTGCTTGTTAGAGCCATGGGAAACCTCCTTTCTTGTTTATTTTCTTAACGATGTCTTCGTATAAATTTCTGACTATAAATCTGTCATTAGGCAAACATATTAGAGTTTCATTACCTTTAACATTCAGCTTATATACTTGTTCTATCTTATCTATATTGACAAAGTGCTTAATATTCTTATTGTCAATTAACTCTATGAATTTTGCCATACTTAATCCTCCTCTTCGTTAGATAGTATTACTACGTCACCAACTATATAGTCATTTGGGATGAGTCCGTGTAATTTCAATATAGTGGTAGCTTTACTGTTCCATGGCAGATCGTTTAGTTTGCCTTCTTCATTGATATACATAGCTTGTCCGTTCGGCATCGCTATTCTTTCTATATATCCATCGACGAGTTTCTGTAATTCTTTCAAAGTAAATTTCTCGCCATTGTTCGGAAATACATCTAATTCCAAACCGCTTGTATTTATGTATGTTGCCATGACTATTCCTCCACTTCTATTTTATTTCTATTCATAGCCTTATTTGCCATAAGAAAGTTGACTACAGCAGGAAGGGTCAGAATGCTTGCAAACGTAAACAGCATAACAATAAACGAAAGGATAAACCACACGATGATTTTCTTCTCCTTTCTATTTTTTCTATCCCATCCTATATCTTGTTTCCACAAGTTCCATAGACCATAAATTGCGGTTCTCTTCAATACAGAAGTAGACGACCCATTGCTCTTAGTACATCTCATATCCGTTTTCTTTATGTTTTTAATTGCTCTTAGTACATTTAACTAAAAACAATACCGACATTACAACATATTTGCATATCTTTGTATTGTTGTATTAAGTTTTACGTTGCAAAGATAATAAGAATTTCTTAAATATCTATATAGAATAGATAGAAATTTCTTATCTTTTACTTTGTTTAACTTTTACGCTTGTATTATATATAATGTATAGGGCAATGAACTTAACAGAAAATTTAGATAATCTATCAACAAAGATAGAAAAGATGAAAGACCATATCGGAACGGAGGAAGCCACAAAGAACGCTTTTGTGTTGCCGTTATTGCTGTCTTTGGGTTATGATGTGTACAATCCCTTGGAGGTTGTACCAGAAATGCCATGCGATATATCCAACAAAGGTGATAGGGTGGATTATGCTATTTTCAAGGACGGAGAGCCAGTGATGATAGTCGAATGTAAGCAATGCTCAAAAGAACTTGCCCCGTTTGTCCCACAACTATCTAAATATTATGTAGCTACTAACGCACGTTTTGCAGTTTTAACTAACGGTATTGAGTATTGGTTCTTTGCTGATTTTGATAAGACAAACTTAATGGATGCTAAACCGTTCTTTATTTTCGATATGAACGATTGTGATTCTGTAGGTATAGAATTATTAGGGTTGTTCTCTAAAAACAGCTTAGACGAGCTAAAAATAATAGAAAGGTTCACGGAGATAAGACTAAGACATATGCTTTCTGATTTCATCAATAACAACATAATGTGTCCGAGTGATGATTTCGTAGAATATGCGACCAAGTCTGCCCTCGGAGAAGGATATGATAAAACTTTACATTCTGTTTACAAAAGTACAATAAAGTCATTAATGAATGATTTTATACCTACTCCTCCACAAAAGGAGGAGACTCCTATAATAAACAGAATTGAGTTAAGAGCTTACGAGATTGTAAAAGAAGTTCTGAAAGATAAATGCTCAGAAATACAATACAAGAAGTTCAAGTCATATTTTACTGTCAATCAAGGTGGTTCTGTATGGAGGTGGATTATTCGAGTAAAGTCGAAGCATGGTTCTTCTATTAATATTTGCTTCCCTGTTGATTCTTACAAGACAAACGAATGGGTACAGATTGATAACATAGAATCTCTATACAATATGGAGGCTCGTATTATGTCAGCTTTCAAAATTGCAGCATCCTTATAAGATGCCAAACACGAAAAAACCGCAAATACACCGCAATTATAATAATGGCTATTTTTAACTCTTTGAATACTAGTTCTTTAGCTTAAAATTCTGTACTTGGTAAAGTAATATATATTGCTTTGCGAATGAATACGTATTACTTTGCTGATGAATACGTATTCATTTGCCATCGAAGACGTTTTCATTTGCCATCGAAGACGTATTGCATGAAAATCGGTCATTAGACAATGGAATAAGCCCATTGCTAATGACCGATTGTTGTTATTGGATGGATCTTTACCTTATCCAATACTTTTTGCCACCCTTAATGACAATTCCTTTTTTGACGTTCTTGATGTCGGAGCCGGCATAAGTGCCGTCAATGTAGAATATCTTTTCTGATGTCGATGGGGTAGTGGTGATTTCGGTGAGGGCAGTAGGGCGGTTGTTAATCATCAATCGTACTGTTTCTGTCTTTGTTCCAGCAGGAATCGTGAAGTATGCCCTCATTCCTTTCATTCGCTGTCCGTTATTCACTCTCATGAACTTTGCCTCGCTCGCTAAAATCAATACACGCTCCTGATCGCTATCGCTGAAGGTCTTGGGATTGTATATTCCTACGAAGCTGTAGCCGTTGGCATCGCCACTAACCGCAGGGTCGACGTTATTGATAGTCACGTTGTCGAACTGTGGGTTGGTTATGTCTGCTGAAGGCTTGATCAGATAAGCCTTTCCTGCTACTATCTTTGTCGCCTCCTTAAACTCCATTGTGTTGCCTGTAGTATGGTCGTATTCCATCACACTTGCCTCTGTGCCGTTTATTTTGCCGTCTGTGACGTCAATGTCGAATGGCACGCAGAATGTATTCCATTGGTTGGCCAAGAGCTTACGCGAGAGCTTTACAGCGGTCTGCTGTCCGTTGTTGGATGTAAGCAATTTCGAGTTGTCTTTCTCGTCATTGAGAGTAAGGGGAGTAGAGGAGACTTTCTTGTAGAGTTGTACCATTCTGTCATCTGCAGTGGCCTTGTCTGTATCATAACAATTGTAATATCCAACACTATTAGGGTTTCTTGAATCGTAGACGTATGAGAAAGCCAGAATGCGTTTGGCTTCTCCGTCATCAGTGGACTTTAAGTATTTTATTATTGCATATTCTTTAATGGAAATTTCAACTGGTGCAGTTAATTTGAAATAATCGTCTTCTTTATCGCGTAACGCTATAAAATTGCCGCGTGCTTTTGACTTATTATCATTGCAAAGATATTTTTTATATGTTGTAGAAAACAAAAGCCATTTTCCATTGGAAGCTTTCTGTAGCTGTATTCTGTCAACATTTGCCGGAGGTATGATTGTTTCTCCATTTATGTCTATTTTATAGCCGTCAATGGAGGTCTTATTATATTTATCAGAATTCCATTTAGTACTAAGTGCTGAGCAAAGCTCATTAGTATTGTTCACAACAATCACAGTATCCCCTTCCTGTAGTTCTGTTACATTCTTCACCAGCTTGAATAGTTCTGTTTCCTGTGCAATACAAGTGTTGGCACATGCCATCATAATGATGCCAATTAACAAGGCGATAAAGCGAGAGGGAATAAGCGTAATATCGATTGTGCGTAACGTCTTAATAGTTGTAATGCTTGACATTTTATATTGGTTTTGGTTTAACTAATAGTTATTTGCGGTTATTAGATACAAAGGTATAAAAAAAGGTCTGAAAGCAAAAGCCTTCAGACCTTTTATGATATATAAATATTGGTTTTGTTGTTTCTCTTTAGAAGAAGAGGTAGCGGTTGTCAACTACGTTAGCCTTGATGTAAAGCTCGTTCATGAAGTTGCCGGCTGCCTGCATTTCCTTCTGACGAAGCTTCTGCATCTCAGCGGCTGCATTGAACTTGCCAGGACGCTTTGTCTTGCCAGTTACCTGGAATACATAAACACCAGCGTTGCCCTTGACAGGAGCCTTAGAGAACTTGCCCTTAGCTGTAGCTGCAACAGCACCGCTCAATGCAGGCTCGCTTGCGCCAGTAGCCGAAACGAATACAGGAGCTGCGAATGTCACCTGATTGACTGCTGTGATATTGGCACCCTTGCCCTTGGCTGCTGCAATGCTGTTAACACCATTGAGCTTGGCAATAAGCATTTCTGCCTTCTTGTCCTTCATAACCTCAGACTTAACAATCTCCTTAACCTGAGCGTCGTCCAATGAACGATAGCCTACCTCATTGATGTTGTCAAGAACAACAATGAGCAGGTGGTCGTTGTCACCACACTCGTAGAGAGGAGATACGGCACCCTCCTTGGCATCGAACAACCAACGCATTGCCTCGCGTGTGCTGCGTATGCCAGCCAGGTTGTGCTCGGCTGTAGTAACGTCCTTGCGCTCCAGAACAGAATAGCCCGACTTGGCTGCGTTCTTCACGAGATCCTCAGCTGTGAGGTTGGCGCTAACGAATGAGCTGAACTTGTTGTAAGCAGCAGAGTAGGTGTCCTTAGAGAATGTGATGTTCTTCTTGACAACTGCTGCAGTATACTTTGTAGTCATTGCCTTGCGGTCAGAAACCTGAACGATGAGGTTGCCCTGTGAGAGAGGCATGTTCTTGATTTCGCCTACAGACATAGTGTTGAGAGCCATGATGTAGTCCTTAGTGTTCTTGTCGAGCGAAGGAGCGCTCTGATACTGACGTGTAGTCATCCATGTCTTCTCACCAGTCTGACCATACTTCTTGGCGAGAACCTCGAAGTCGGCACCAGCCTTAAGAGCTGTGTAGATAGAGTCGGCACGCTTTGTGGCTTCGTCAGCTGTAGCGCCTACTACCTGAATCTGACGGAACTGGATTGAGTCAGGCATCTGCTGCTTTGCAACGAGCTTGATGAGGTTGAGTGTATTGTCAGCCTTGTTCTCAAGAACCTTGCTTGTAGAGCCTACTGCCATAGAGTCTAGGTGCTGTGCGATGTCGTAGGGGAAAGCCTCCTTAGTCACAGGTACACCTGTATAGTTAACCAATGATGTGCTCTTGCGTACTACGTCTGAGGGATCGGCTGCAGCAGCAAGATCCTTGCTGTATGTAGCAAACTCCTTCTGAAGAGCTGCAACGTCAGTAGCAGAAGCCTTAACCTGAACATCGATGTACTTGATGTCGCGGCTCTCTACATACTGCTTGAAGCGTGGCTTCATCTCGTTGTACTTAGCCTTGAGGTCGGCATCAGAAATCTGTACCTTGTTGTCGTCGATGCTTGTGTAGGCGAGTGATGCAAGCTGTATCTGGCTTTCCTCGTTCTGCTCGTCGAATGCCATCTTGGCCTCTACCTTGTTTGCGAGTAAGCAATGAGCGAAGAGTCCCTGGAACTTCTGTGCGAGGAGCTGCTGACGCAGAGTCTTCTCGATGAATGTCCAGTACTTGTAGACGCTCTCATACTGCTTTGCCATCTGTGGATTAGTCTGGCTCTGAGCCTTATACTCTGCAAGGAACTTCTTGAGAGCGTTTGCGTCAAAGCGTCCTGTCTGCTGATTGTAGAAAGGAGTCTGAGCAAGCATGGGGTTGGTGCCTTCGTTGAGTACGTTCTGCAATTCGCTGTCTGTTACGGTAAGTCCTACACGCTTTGCCTCGTTCTCAACGAGCTTGGTCTGCACGTATGTGTTCCATACCATGTCCTTAACCTGATTGAGCTGGTCCTCATTAAGGTTTTCCTGACCCTGCTGCATTTTGATGACTTCGGTGTATTCGTCAACCATCTTCTGAAAATCAGTAACATTGATTTTCTCTCCTAAAACTTCTCCTACTTGCTGTCGGTGTTCATTGCTTGACGACTCACAAGAGCGGAATGCCTCTTCGGCAATAAATGCAAAAAGGCCCAAACTGATAATGCATATCAGCAGGACTCCCTTGCTTCTGATTTTTCCTAATGCTGCCATTTTTAATTGTTTATTATTTATTTTTTTTATTTCCGTTTTAATGATAGACCGGTTTTTATGTGCCTATGACAAGCCTCGTAAGGGCCATGTGTTTCAAAAGGCGTACAAAAATACTAATTTATTGGCAAACTATGGCACGTTTGCGGCTAAAAATTGGTTTTATCGTGTACTTTTAGCCTTACTAATTCTATTTTTGTCATTGTGCTCTTGATGATGCGGAATTCGAACGGGCCGATATTGATTACTTCGTTGAGCTTTGGGAAACTCTGGTATTCGTGCAATATATATCCGCCTACAGTCATGTATTCGTCGCTTTCGGGCAGTCCGATGCCGAAGAGGTCGTTCACCTTGTCTATCTCAAGTCGTGCAGACATGATGTATTCATGGTCGCCAATCTGCTTGGCAATATACTTGTCGTTGTCGTGCTCGTCCTCGATGTCGCCGAATATCTCCTCTACTATGTCCTCAAGCGACACAATGCCACTTGTGCCTCCGAATTCGTCGACAACCACGCCCAGACTCTTCTTCTGCTGTAAGAATATATGCATAAGCTTCTGAGCAGCCATTGTTTCAGGCACGAAGGGCATGTTGCAAACGCATTCGCGCCATCTGTCGCGGTTGTGGAACATCTCCGAACTGTGTATGTAGCCTACTATATGGTCGATATCGTCCTCGTAGACAATTATTTTGGAGTTGCCGCTTTCTATGAATTTCTGCATGAGTTTCTCGGTAGAGCAGTCGTTCACGTCTACGGCATTTATCTCTGTACGTGGCACCATGCAGTCGCGTACTTTGCAGTCGGAGAAGTCGAGTGCATTCTGGAATATCTTGACTTCGTCGTTTATTTCGTCTTCGTTCTGTGCATTCTCTATGCTTGATTGTACAAGGTAGTCGAGGTCGACCTTAGAGAAGCCTTCGTCGTCGCTCTCGGTCTCCATATGAATGCCTACTAAGCGCAGAAGTATCTTGGATAGGAATGTCGCAAACTTGCTTATAGGCCACAAAAGTACGTAGAAGCAGTAAGCTGGCAGGGCAAATACCGCCAACAGTCGGTTGGCATTGTTCTTGAAGAGTATTTTCGGCAAGAATTCGCCAGTGAACAATATTACAAGAGTAGACAGAATTGTGTCAGCTGTCACTCTTGCTCCGTCGTCAAGTCCCTTGAACAGAGTGTTGTCAAACAGGCTTGCAAACAGGATGCCATACACAACGAGCACAATATTGTTGCCCACGAGCATTGTGCTGACAAACCCGTTGGGATGGCTGTAGAATTTTGATATTAGTTTTTTTGTGAGATGGTTGCCTTGGCGATCCATTTCGGCAAGCATACGATTGCTTGACACGAATGCTATCTCCATGCCCGAGAAGAACGCTGACAACACCATTGTCACCGCTATACTTATTAATAAAGGAATGTCTGTTTCCACTGTGTTTTTATATATTTTTTATTTGGCAGGCTGCATGCGGCGTATAGGCTTAGCCTGCGGTCGGATGTTAGCCTTGACCGTATCGGGTGCAGTTGTTATAGTGTCGCCACTGCCTGCAATGTCTGTCTTCTCGAACGAACCACGGCTATTTGACACAAAATACTTGGTCATGCGTTCGTCGCTTCTGAAGTAAGCGCCTTCGAGGGTTCGTTCGGGTGTTACGAGTTTAGAGTATACGTTGGAGTACAGCTCGTGTTTGGTCTCGTCCCAGAATAGTTGTTGACTTGTAAATCTTACACCGTCTTTGGTGAGTACACTTACACGGCTGCGTAGTTCCCACAGACGTTTCTGGTCGTAATAGTAAGCTGTGTCGCACTGGATGTACGACTGAACATGAAACTTCTCGTCGAATTGCTCAAAGAAAAGTCCCTTCTCGAATATCCAGCGCGACGGGTTGCGCACGGTGTTAACTTCCCACCGTTCGGTCACAATGCGGTATTTTATTACGCCTGAGTCGGATATGAGTGTGTTGACACCATAGCTAATCATCATCGACACGGAGTCACGGTCGCGTACAGCAGCTGCTGTATGCTCTTTCTGCTCCTGACATGCTCCTAAAAAGGCTGATATGACAAGTGCCAATATTATGATTTTGCTGTATTTCATCCGAGTTTCTATCGCAATATTACTTTTGTTCTATTATTCCATCTTCCACTTAGCAAACCAACGCTCGTTGAATGTCAGTCCGATGTTGATGCGGAAAGAGTTTTCTGTAATCATTGTCTTGCTGTCCTGGCGTACCCATTGTGCTGAAATGTTAAGCAGCGAACGGTTGTTGTATCCATTGACAACGGGTATTCCGAAGCCTGCGCTTACGCTGTATTCCTTCGGACCGTCTACGCCGTTTATCTTCAGATAGTTTGTGGCGTATGACGCTCCAAGGCGGTAGTGTACGCGCTTGAGGAACTTGCGGCTGTTCTCCTGCGGGCAATACTCGCCACCAAGTGTGAACTTATGACGGTCGGCAAACATACCCTTGGTTGTAACATAGTCGGTTGTTCCGTTATGGTTGACCAGCTGCGGATAAACTGTCTTCGACCATTTCTGCAACTGATAGTCGGCTCCGATTTTCCAGCTGCCTGCATGGTTCCACATAACGCCTGCGCTATATGTGGTAGGCAGCTCGAGGCTGTTCTTGGCGTTGTTGCTATAGGTGGCTGTATCGGCTACGCCAGTCTGTGCATTGTTTGAGATAACCTGACACTTGGGGTCGGCACCCAACTTATGACCAAGACCGTAGGTAAGACCGATAGTCAGCTCGTCCTTCTTTGAAATCTTCTGGGTGTACTGTACGCCGAAGTCGAGCTTGTAGCTATTGACTGTGGCTGTATAATAGCGTGAAAGGGTGTTGACATAGCTGTCGGTATAGGAATTGACAACAGAGCGTGTGTAGCTGCCCCAGAGATATGAGGCGTTGAAGCCAAATGCCAGTCCCTTTACGGGCATCCAGCCCATACCGAGATAAGCCTGATGCAGACCGCCGCTGCCATTGTATGTGTTGACATATGATGTAGTGGTAGTCTCGCTTGAAGAATTGCCTACCTTATCGGTATTGTAGTAATTGTATCCTATGTTGGAGAAGGGAAGAATACCGAAGCTAAGTCCGAGATGCTTTGCCAAGCGGAATCCTGCCACTACATACTCGAAGTTGGCATTCTTTGCATTGATCTTTCTTCCGCCTTCCTTATAGTTGGTAATCTGTCCAGAAATACCTGCGTCGAAGATGAACGACAGGGAGTCGATAGAGGCGTACGATGCCGGGTTGAGTGTGTTTATCTGGTTGTGTTCATGAAATCCAAGACCTAATCCGTTCATACCGCGATTAAATCCGCTTGCCTGTTCGCCCAATGTGCCCAAGCCATACTGGCTGTAAGGAGAGTTTGTACCGCTCTGTGCAGATGCAGCCATGGACAATGTCAACATGGAAACAGTCATGAGTATTTGTTTCATCATTCTGAATATCTTAATTTTTTATAGATCAATTTGGCTCCTGCCGTTACACCTTATATATAATAGGGCTTGCAGGCGCTTTTATTCTGTTTATGAATAATTGGCTGCAAATTTATCGAAAAAAAACGAAATAATGGCACGAAGTGTGAGAAATATAAGTTATTTTTGCATCGTGAAACGCTTTAAAAGACATTTAACAATAGCTGTATTGGCTATTTTCATGTTTCTTGCGCATGCCGGTCATGCGTATGCAAACGATTTGAACGCGACCTACGAGCCTGACTCAATAGAGATAAGTCTGCTCACATGTGGGCCGCGTCCTAATGTGTATAGTCTGTATGGACATACTGCTATAAGGTACAGGAATGTAACACGTGGAGAGGATCTTGCCATCAATTATGGTATGTTCTCTTTCGGCAAACCATTCTTTGTGTTAAGGTTTGTGTTCGGACTGACCGATTACGAGATGGGTATTGAATATTTCGACGACTTTATCTCGCATTATGCACCTACAGGGTGTGGCGTACGTCAGCAGAAACTCAATCTTACAGCACATGAGAAGGCTGTCATAACAGCTGCTATCGACGAGAATTATCGGCCTGAAAACCGTGTCTACAGATACAACTATTTCTTCGACAACTGTACGACACGCGCTCGGGATATGATTGTGAATCATATTGACGGCAAGGTGGAGTATAAGGGGCAGGTTGATCCGAGCCTTTCTTTCCGCAAACTGATACACCAGTATAATACGACTCATCGTTGGGCACGCTTTGGCAATGACCTGCTTCTGGGCGTACAGGCAGACTCTGAGACCAATCGCGGCGATCAGCAATTTCTGCCTGAGAACTTATGTCACGACTTTGCTAATGCAGAGATTGTGGCAAACGATGGCAGCCGACGCAAGCTTGTTTCGAGTGAGTCGTGGATTGTAGAACGTACACGTGGGGTAGGGGCCGACTCTTTCCCTTTGTCGCCAATGGTGTGCATGTCGCTGATAGCTTTAGTTGTAATTGCTGTTACCTGCGTAGAGCGTGTAAAGAAGGCAAACTATTGGGCTCTCGACGCTCTGTTGATGGTACTGACGGGCATTTGCGGCCTGATACTTCTGGCAATGGTGTTCTCGCAGCATCCGACGGTAAGGCTTAATCTGCAGATATTGCTGCTCAATCCTATAAACCTTGTAGCGTTGGTGCCCGTAGTAAGAGCCTTGCGAAAGGGACGCGTACACAAGTGGTTGAAGCTGTGGACAGCATGTATAATCCTGTTCGTCATAGGCGGCCTATTGCAGATCTATGCAGAAGGAATGCTTGTTTTGGCACTATCTTTGCTAATTAGAAACATATCAAAAATATTCACTTTTAATAAAACAAGATGAAACTATCCACTATATTGTTTTTGACGTTATTGTCAGGAGCGGATATGCAAGCGCAGACTTTGCAGCCTGCGCCGCGTCTTGTCGTTAATATAACTGTCGACCAGCTTCGTACCGACTATATTGAACACTTTGCGCCACTTTATGGTGAAGGCGGTTTCCGCAAGCTGCTCGAACATGGTCGTGTGTATGAGGCTGCGAGCTATCCGTTTGCACCGGTAGACAGGGCTTCAGCCATTGCGTCGATAGCTACAGGAACGACACCGCATTACAATAATATTGTAGCAACACAGTGGCTTGACCGTAATACTTTGCGCCCGGTATTCTGTACCGACGACAAGGAATTCGGCACTTCACCGCACAATATGGCTACATCGACAGTTGCCGATGAGCTGAAAATCTCTACCAAGGGAGCAGCCATTGTCTATTCGGTAGCCCCGGTTAAGGATGCCGCCGTGTTGTCGGCAGGCCATGCTGCTGACGGTGCTTTCTGGGTGAATGACAAGACAGGACAATGGGCTACGTCGGGCTATTACTCTAAAGGGGCTCATGCTCTTGTCAGAACCTACAACAACACTTCGCAGAAGCGGGCTACAGGCGATAATGACGGTGTGGCCGACCTTTCTGTTGCTTGTGTCAACGATATGGGTATGGGACGAGACAACCTTACTGATATGCTGTCAGTTACGCTCTCAGCCAAAGGTACCGACCCTACTGTATGGCAGTCGGAAATGGAGATAATCTACGTAAAGCTCGACCGTACACTTGCTTCGCTCATCAAGCGTATCGAAGACAAGGTGGGCAGCGACAAGGTCATGTTTGTACTTACAAGTACAGGCTATACCGATGAGCAGCCCGTTGATTACCAGCGATTCCACATCCCCTCAGGCACATTCTACATTAATCGTACAGCCAATCTGCTGAATATGTATCTTGGCGCTGTTTATGGCCAAGCGAAATATGTAGAAACATGCTTCCATAATCAAATCTATCTCGACCGTAAGCTTATAGAGCAGCGTCACATCAGCTTTACTGACGTGATTACCAGGTCGAAAGAATTGCTTGTGCAGACTGCTGGCGTACGCAACGTGTCTACCAGTCCGTACAATCCGTCTGTCAGCGGCGACCTCGTCATAGAGACCGCCCCAGGATGGCAGATCCTTAATGAAGACAGTCACGAAAACTATTTCTCGCGTGCGGCTTTCATCCCATTCCCTATAATAATGTATGGTGCGGGAGTAAAGCCAGGACACGTCACAACCCAAGCCACGGTAGACCGCATAGCTCCAACCGTAGCCAAAGCGATACGTATACGTGCCCCGAATGCTTGTTCGTCTGAACCGTTGCAGTAGCCTGTGTGAGGCTTCAGCAATGGTAAAATGGCATCTTTATGGTCGTTAAAGGCGACTATATTGGTGCTGTTCGGATTTTTTTTTGTAATTTTACACCCAATAATCGTAACAAGCATAAAATAAAAGCAAAATATAAAATGAATTTCAACAAATTATTACAATCATTGTTCGGCAACAAGTCGTCAAAGGACATGAAGCTGATTCAGCCCCTTGTAGAGAAAGTAAAGGCCGCTTATCCGGAGATAAAAGCGCTGAGCAATGATGAACTGCGTGCGCGTACAAAACAGCTGCAGAAGTATGTGCAGGATTCTGCCAACGAGCAGAAAGCTAAGATTGCAGAGTTGAAGGCAAAGATTGAGGAGACTCCGATTGATGAGCGCGAAAGCATATTCAATGCTGTCGACAAGCTTGAGAAGGAAGTTCTGGAAATCTACGAGAAGGCACTCGACGAGATTATGCCTGTAGCCTTTGCTATTGTAAAGGACACGGCACGCCGCTTTGCCGAGAATGAGGAAACAGTCGTTACTGCTACTGATTTCGACCGCGAGCTTGCTGCCGACCCCAAGAACGACTTTATAACAATCGATGGCGACAATGCCATCTATCACAACCATTGGACAGCTGGTGGCAACGACCTCAAATGGGAAATGGTGCATTATGATGTACAGATTTTCGGTGGTATCGTTCTGCACCAGGGCAAGATTGCCGAGATGGCAACTGGTGAGGGTAAGACCCTTGTGGCTACACTCCCTGTATTCCTCAACGCCCTTACAGGCAATGGCGTACATGTCGTTACTGTAAACGACTACCTTGCCAAGCGTGACTCTGAGTGGATGGGACCTCTCTACATGTTCAACGGTCTTTCGGTAGACTGCATCGACAAGCATCGTCCTAACTCACCCGAGCGTCGCAAGGCATATATGGCCGATATTACTTTCGGTACAAACAATGAGTTCGGTTTCGACTACCTGCGTGATAATATGGCAATCTCGCCTGCCGACCTCGTTCAGCGCAAGCACAACTATGCTATTGTCGATGAGGTTGACTCTGTGCTTATTGACGATGCACGTACTCCGCTTATCATCTCAGGTCCGGTAGCCAAGGGCGACGACCAGATGTTTGAGGAGTATCAGCCGCTGGTAGAGCGTCTTGTAGACGTACAGCGCAAGCTCGCTACCCAGTATCTTGCTGAGGCTAAGCAGCTTATTGCCGAGGGCCAGAAGACCAACGACCAGAAGAAACTTGACGAGGGATTCCTCGCTCTCTACCGCTCACACAAGGCTCTTCCAAAGAACAAGCCGCTTATTAAGTACCTTTCAGAGGAAGGTATCAAGGCAGGTATGCTCAAGACCGAGGAGTACTACATGGAGAACAACAACCGTCGTATGCCGGAATGTGTTGAGCCTCTCTATTTCGTAGTTGACGAGAAGTTGAACAGCTGCGACCTTACAGATAAAGGTACAGAGTGGCTTGCCAACCAGGTACAGGACAAGGAGCTCTTCGTGCTTCCTGACATCACTTCAGAACTGTCGGCTCTTGAGAACGAGAAGGATCTTGACGACCAGCAGCGTCTTGACAAGAAGGACGACTTGCTCAATCACTATGCAGTTCAGTCGGAGCGTGTACACACACTCCAGCAGCTCCTTAAGGCTTACACCATGTTCAACAAGGACGACGAATATGTCGTTATGGATGGTGAGGTGAAGATTGTTGACGAGCAGACTGGCCGTATTATGGAAGGTCGTCGTTGGAGCGACGGCTTGCATCAGGCTGTTGAGGCTAAGGAGCACGTTAGAGTAGAGGCTGCAACACAGACTTTCGCAACAATCACACTCCAGAACTACTTCCGTATGTACCACAAGCTTTCGGGTATGACCGGTACAGCCTCTACCGAGGCAGGCGAGTTCTGGGACATCTATAAGCTTGACGTAGTAGAGATTCCTACCAACCGTCCTATTCTGCGTAAGGACCTCGACGACCGTGTGTACAAGACAGCACGTGAGAAGTATTCGGCTGTAATCGACGAGATTGTAGAGATGCGCAATAGCGGACGTCCGGTTCTTGTAGGTACTACTTCGGTTGAAATCTCTGAGCTTATCTCTAAGATGCTCAATATGCGCAAGATTCCGCATCAGGTGCTTAATGCCAAGCTTCACAAGAAGGAGGCTGACATCGTGGCTGAGGCAGGACGCAGCACTAAGGGAATGGTCGAGATTGTAGGCGAAGATGGAACAAAGCACTTCGAGGAGCGCATGTTGGGTGCCGTGACTATTGCCACCAACATGGCAGGTCGTGGTACCGACATCAAGCTTACTCCTGAGGTTAAGGCAGCAGGCGGTCTTGCCATCATCGGTACAGAACGTCATGAAAGCCGTCGTGTAGACCGTCAGCTTCGTGGTCGTGCAGGTCGTCAGGGCGACCCGGGTAGCTCTGTATTCTACGTGTCGTTGGAGGACAAGCTTATGCGTCTGTTCGCTTCAGAGCGTATTGCAAGCCTTATGGACCGCCTCGGATTCAAGGAGGGCGACCGTATCGAGAACCCGATGATTTCGAAGAGCATCGAACGTGCTCAGAAGAAGGTTGAGGAGAACAACTTCGGTATACGTAAGCACTTGCTTGAGTACGACGACGTGATGAACAAGCAGCGTACCGTTATCTACGAGAAGCGTCGCCATGCTCTTATGGGCGAGCGTATCGGTATGGATATAACAAACGTTATCTGGGACCGTGTTGTCAATATCGTTGAGCAGAACGACTATGAGGGATGCCGCGAGCAGTTCCTTAAGATTCTGGCTATGGAGTGTCCGTTCAGCGAGGAAGAGTTTGACAATGCAAAGCGTGAAGACCTTGAGGAGCGCGCCTTCCAGAGCACAATGGCTACATTCAAGCGCAAGACCGACCGTATCGAGAGTGTTGCTTGGCCTATCATCAAGGAGGTAGAGGAGAACCAGGGTGCAATATATGAGCGCATCATGGTGCCTATCACCGACGGCAAGCGTGTCTACAATATTCCCTGCAACCTCAAGGAGGCTTACCGCACAGAGGCAAAGGACGTTGTAAAGCAGTTTGAACGCGTGATAATGTTGCACATCATCGACGATGCATGGAAGGAGAACCTGCGTCTGCTTGACGAGCTGCGTCATAGTGTGCAGAATGCTTCATACGAGCAGAAGGATCCGTTGCTCATCTTCAAGCTTGAGAGCGCCAAGTTGTTCGACTCGATGGTTAACGATATGAACAACCGTATCTGCAGCATCCTCACACGTGGACAGATACCTGAAATGCAGCGACAGGAGGAGGTTCGTGAGGCAGCTCCCGAGGAGCACACACAGCGTCAGAACTATACCGAAGAGAAGGTAGACCTTGACAACGAGCAGCAGCGTGCCGCCGCCAATCACGACACACGTGAGAACATAAGCGAGAATCACACTCCGCTTGTTAAGGATAAGATGCCTGGACGCAACGATCCTTGTCCTTGTGGTAGTGGCAAGAAGTTCAAGAACTGCCACGGTAAGGGACTTGTCTAAACTTGTTTCTTTCTGATTAAAGTGATGATGGATCACTTTATGATTATAATAAATGCGGGTGTTTCAAAAATGCGAAAGGGTTTTTGAAGCATCCGCGTTTGTGTTTATCGTTAAAATTCATATAAGCTTATGACATCAAGAAACGAAGAAAAATGGAATGCCAACTATCTTGCGTTGAAGGAATACATATTGGCGCATGGTCATCTGCCCGACAAGAAGAAGGTTGAAAACCGTGGACTTCTTAATTGGTGGAAGTATAACAAGAAGTGTGGCAAGCTTGGCAAACTGAGTGAGGGGCGGGCTGATATGTTGCAGATTCTGAGCGACATGCGCGATAAGTAGAAAGGAAGCATAACAATGAATATAGAACTATACAAAGCCGGAATGAAATACAAGGACAGTCAGATATTCTCCGATTTGTCTTTCCTTGCAGGCGCAGGCGACCGTCTGGCGCTTGTGTCTTCCGATTATAAGAGTCTGACCATGACCTTGCAGGCAATGCTTGGCATGCGACGTTTGTGCAGCGGTTGGGCAAGTATTGACGGCGAACCCGTATTGCCTTCTGTGGCAGCCTGTTACAGACGTTATATTTCGTATCTTCCCAATAACATTGATTTCGAAGACATAACCTTGGAGCAGCTGGCAAAGAGCATATTGACGGGCGACAGCAAATACTCGTCGAAAGAAGCCGAGCGTCATCTGCAGCTTCTCGGTGTGGAAACGGATTGCCTGCACAGAGCCTTTGCCTCGATTGATGCATCCACGGCTCAGCGTGCCGCTCTTGCCGTTACGGTTATGGACGGTAGGCCGATAGCTTTGCTCGACAACCCCACTTCGCAGCAGGATGAAGCGGGCAGCCGACTTGTTGCCGATTATCTGGCTTCCTCATTGTTTGACGATGTGGCAGTAGTTATTGCCACTTCCGACCCTATAGTGACAGCTGTGTGCAACAAGAAACAAAATATATAGCAAACAAAATATATAGCAAACGACAATTTATAGCAAATAAACAACAATAACGATGATAACGACATTAGGATTGGCTCTTGGAGTCTTGTTTCTGTTAGTTCCCTTGTGTGTGGCTTACGTCTATCATATAAATATGGTGACGCGCATGCTCCGTGCTTTCTTCTGTATGGCATTGCGGGTAGGTGTGCTTGGAGTGGCGGTGTATTATCTTATGCAAGCAGGCAGTCTGACACTCAGCCTGTTGGCAGCTTTGGTGCTTATGCTTTATTCTGTGGCAGTAGTTGTCTACAGGGCGCGCCTTAAGCTTTCGCTATTCCTTTTGCCGGTATTTGCAGGAATGTTGGTGGCTGTAGTTTTTGCTGCCGCAATATTGCTGTTTGCCAATGTTGCTATAGGCGACGGTTTCGGCATGCGTTATATGTTGCCCGTTATGGCGTTGCTGTCGGGCAGTATTGTAGAGCCGATGGCACAATCGTTGGCGACATATTATGCAGGATTGAAGCATCACAATCATCTGTATTATTATCTCATAGGCAACGGCGCAACACGCTCTGAGGCAATCGGTTATCTTATGAAACGTGCATTGGAGAAATCGTTTGTGCCGGGTCTGCGTAGTATGGCAGGTGTAGCAGTAGGTGTGGCTCCGGTATTTATGTGGACAATGATAGCGTGTGGAGCATCGGCTTTCGATGCCGCTGCGGTTCAGGTGCTTGTCATGCTGGCTGTATTTGCTGCATCTGTGGTGGCAGCCGTCGTTTCGCTTACAATAGCAAGACGGTATGTTATAGACGGTTACGACCGTCTGAAATCCATTCTTATATTGTTCTGCATGTGTGCTACGCTTTGCTCTTGCAATCAGATTGTAAAGCGCATGGACGCAAAGGTGGCTGAGACCAGGAAGGCAGTCTTTACTGATATAAAGAAGGAGGTTGAAGCCGGAACAAGCAATAAGGGCGAGGGTGTGGCTTCCGAATACAACGACCTTGAAACGCCAGCCCGTCTGAAGCTGGTGCCCGAACAGATACTCCGTCGTACAGGCTATACTGCATCCTACAATAGCGACCGTCGTGTGCCCAACTGGGTGGCATGGCATCTTACGCCCAACCGCCTTACTGGCGATGCCAAGCGAAGCGGATCGGCTTTTCATGAAGACGAGGAAGTGCCCGAGCCACGTGCTGTCCACTACGACTATGTACGCTCAGGCTACGATCGTGGACATATGTGTCCGGCAGGCGACAACAAGTGGAGCGCAGTAGCAATGGACGAATCGTTCCTCCTTACCAACGTCTGTCCGCAGGCTCCTTCGCTCAATCGTGGCGACTGGAACGAGATGGAGCAGGCGTGCCGCAAGTGGGCAAAGCAGTATGGCGATTTGTACATAGTCTGCGGTCCGATTTTCTATAAAGGCAAGACCAAGACGATAGGTGCCAATAAGGTGGCTGTGCCCGAAGCCTTCTTCAAGGTGGTGCTGTGTATGAAGGGCGAGCCTAAGGCCATAGGCTTCATCTATAAGAATGGCGACGGCAATCGTCCTAAGGGCGACTATGCCAACTCGGTGGATGAAGTGGAGCGCATCACAGGCATCGACTTCTTTCCCTCGCTTCCCGACAATATAGAGAAGAAGGTGGAGGCTGAGTGCAATCCCGACGATTGGAATATTTGAATTGTCAGACTTTTAGCTTGTACACGTTGGTTGTCTTCTGCTCAAATCCTACTGATTGATACAGGGCATTTGCAGCCACACGTGCCGGGCGCGATGTCAGCATCAGCGTGCATGGTGAGTATCTGCGTGCTGATTCTATAGCATGTTCAATCAGCAGTCTGCCCAGCTTTTTGCCACGCATACTGTTGTCTATCACTACGTCCTCTATCCATGCCTTGCTGCCGGTAGGGGCGTAGTAGACGGCAAGCGTGCACATTCCCACTATCTTTCCCTCCAGCTGCAACAGCAGCAGATGGGTGTCGGGTGATGTTATGATAGTGTTCAGAGCTTCTATAGTCATGGGCTGGGCTGATTGCGATAGCTGCGGCAACAGCATGTTGATGCTTTCAAGATACTCTGCCTTGGCTTCTGTGGCTTCGAAAATAATCGGTTCGTGCATGTTTTTTAACGATTTATGATTGTTTTAAATTAGTTGTGATGCAAAGATACATAAATTTATGTGTATCTTTGCACATATATAAACTATTATAAGCAATAAAACAATCAAAGCAATGAAAAAATCACTACTTGTTTCTTCAGCCTTGCTGCTGTCGTCTCTCTTTGCGTCGGCACAGACCACACCGCGCAATCAGCTTACTCCGACTCCTCCAATGGGATGGATGACATGGAATCTGTTTCAAGGCAACATCAACGAACAGCTCATACGTGAGACTGCCGATGCTATGGTGGAAGGCGGTTTTCGTGATGCCGGCTACAAATACATCTTTATCGACGACCTGTGGCAGGGCGGACGCGACCGTCAGAACAATATCATCCCCGACCCCGTAAAGTTCCCCAATGGCATAAAGGCGCTTGCCGACTATGTGCATTCCAGGGGACTGAAGCTCGGAATATATTCGGATGCCGCTCCGCTCACCTGTGGCGGATGGACTGCAAGTCTGGGATTTGAAGAGCAGGATGCACGTACGTTCGCTTCTTGGGATATCGACTATCTGAAGTACGACTACTGCAATGCTCCTGAAGACAGCGCTACGGCACGCCATCGCTATCGCACAATGGCCAATGCCTTGCAGAAGTCGGGCCGTAACATAGCGCTCGGCATCTGCGAGTGGGGACAGCGCCAATGCGAAGAGTGGTGTGAGGAAGTGGGCGGTCAGCTATGGCGCACCTCATATGACGTTCGCGACATGTGGAAGGACGTGGTGAAACAGGGCGGTATGGGCATTCTCGACATTGTGAACATCACGGCTCCGCTTGCCCGATATGTGCGTCCTGGACAATGGCCCGACATGGACATGCTCGTAGTAGGACTTAACGGCAAGGGCGGTCCGTCGAGCGACCTCGGTGGAGTAGGGTGCACCCAGACCGAGTATCAGACACAGATGAGCATGTGGTGTATGATGGCATCGCCTCTAGCTATGACCAACGACCTGCGCAAGGTGTCGGAGGACGACCGTCGTATACTGCTCAATCCGGAGATTATCGCCATCAATCAGGATCCTCTTGGCAAGGCAGCCGAGCGCAAGGTCATGACCGACGACTACCAGATATATGTACGTCCGCTTGCTGACGGTTCTCACGCCGTAGCATTGCTCAACACGTCTGAAAAGCCTCTGGTGTTGACTGCCGACTTTGCCCGGCTTGGCATTCCCGGCAAATACACCATACGCGATGTGTGGCAGCATAAGGACATAGCCCGTAACGCTTCCAAGTGGAAGGGGCGTGTGATGCCGCACGAGACGCGTGTGCTTGTAGTAAAGTAAAACGGACTAATATTAAAAGAAAAATTCATGAATAATTCATGGTAATTCGTGACAAAAGACTGTTGGGGTTTTCAGTCACGAATTATCGTGAATTATCCATGAATTTCACCACGAATTTCACTAATCACACAAATGTTGTGTGCGTTATCTGAATTCATGAATTGTTAATGTGAAATGTTATTTCACTTCGATGTTCTTCATCACCTTGGCTTCCTGCTCCGGAGTGGTCTTCGGGATGACGATGGTAAGAATGCCGTCGGCAACGCTTGCCGAAATCTTGTCGCGCTCCACGTCGTCAGGCAGAGTGTAGCTTTGCTCATAGTTGCCATAGGTGAACTCGCGGCGCAAGTAGCGTTCGTGTCTTTCCTTACGGCAATTACACTCTCTGTCTTCCTCCTTGTGCTCCATCTTGTTCTCAATGGCCATGTGTAGCAAACCCTCGTTGGTGACGTTGATGCGCACCCACTCCTTCTTGAGTCCGGGAACTGCCACCTCCATTATATACTCGTCACACGTCTCCTTGACGTTGATAGCTGGGGCTGTGGTGGTGCGTGTCTGAGGCACTTCCTCAGTATTGAAGAAACAGTTGTCAAACCAATCGTTCAACCAATTAGAATAGTTATTCCTGCGAACTAACATCATAATGAATTACCTCCATTTGTATTTTTTCTCGTCCTCTCTTCGCCAAGTGCGGTTCGGTCGGGATTTCTGTTTGTTAATAATTGAACTTTCGCAAGTTCAGAAGTTATAGAATTTAAAGAAGTTATAGAATTTAAAGCCGTATGTCTTATAGCTGAATATTCAGCAAAAAGAGTAATGGCTATAAATTCTAGCGACCGTAGGGAGCGCTAACTCCTTTAACTTCTGAATTCTCTGAACTTGCTAAAGTTCAGTTGATAATCTCGTTTTGCCTGTAGCTTTTTATAGCTTTCGGCTTTCATTATGTACTTCGCAACTTATGTGCCAAGCGCTATATGTATCAGCCAATATGACATATTCATCAATTTTGTCATGTTCTTGTGATAAAATGTCAGACGTGTGGATTATTCTTAGTATCTTTGCTTGCGAAACTTAAGTCACTTTTAGTTTTATTATGTCAGAAAAACTTACAAAAGACGCCATCGACCTCAGCACGCTGAGCATTCCGCGCCTTTTCGGGCGCTATTTTCTTCCTACCTTGTTGGGTATGCTCAGCATATCGGCAATGACAGCCATAGACGGAATATTCGTAGGCCATGCTGTCGGGGCAGACGGAATAGCGGCTATAAATATATGTGTGCCGATACTGATGCTGGCAACCGGACTGGGTCTGATGATGGGAGCCGGATGCTCTGTGGTGGCATCCATACATATGGCGCAGCACAAACTCAAGGCTGCGCGCATCAACGTTACCCAGGCTTGGATATTCGCCACACTGGTGATTATGGCTATGATTGTCCCTGTGATGCTATTCCCCTCGGCAATAGCCCGAATGCTCGGTTCGTCGGCAGCCCTGCAGCCATTGGTGCGCGAGTATATGCTGGGCTTTATGCCTGGCGAACTGTTTGGCGTGTGGGCGGCATTGCTGCTGTTTGTCATTCGTCTTGACGGCAGCCCGCGCCTTGCCATGTGGTGCAATGTGGTGTCTGCAGGAGCCAACATTGTGCTCGACTGGCTGATGATAGTCTATTGGGATTGGGGGCTCTTCGGTGCAGCCTTAGCCTCTACGCTCAGTATGCTTATAGGTGGAGCCATAGCCGTGTGGTACATGTTCTTTGCAGCACGCCTGTTGCGCCCTATACGGCTCAAGTGGAGCCGTCGGTCATTGCTCTATTCCGTGCGCAACATTGGCTATCAATGCACCATAGGTCTCTCTGCCCTGATGGGAGAATGTACGATGGCGGTACTTGCCCTTGTGGGCAACTATGTGTTCGGTACGTATATGGGCGATGCAGGCATCGGAGCCTTTGGTATAGCCTGCTATTACACGCCCTTCGTCTTTATGATAGGCAACGCCGTGGCACAGTCGGCACAGCCGATAGTAAGCTTCAATTATGGCAGCGGCGACAGCAGCCGTGTACATTCTACGTTGCGTGTGGCTCTGCTTACTGCCTTGGGGTGTGGAGCCACGGTTAGCGCAGCCTTCGTGTTGCTGCCCCGCGAGCTTGTTGAGCTCTTTATAGTCAGCAGCGAGGCTGCCTTTCCGCTTGCCGTGAAGGGATTTCCTCTGATAGCCCTCTCGTTTGTGTTCTTCATAGTCAACCTTACGTGCATTGGCTATTTTCAGAGTATAGAGCGTGTGCGTCCGGCAATGATTTTCGCTCTGTTGCGCGGTCTGCTGCTGCTTGTGCCGAGCTTTGTTGTGATGCCTATGGCGTTTGGCGATACCGGCATATGGCTCGCCTTGGCTGTATCGGAGATGCTCACAACGGCTTGTATAGTAGGCTATATGACAATCAGAACTTCCTGATTCTGACATGACAATACGGCTCGCCGCCAGTCTTCGTGCCCCAAAAGCATCCGCAGGCAACTATGCCTACCTCGATATTCCCGTCCGCAGGAGCATGATACAGGCTGACTTGTGAGCAGCTTTCGATGGCAGCCTTCACCATCTCCAATGCTCGGCCATGCTTTGCCTGAAGGTCGGGGTGAGCCTTGCCTCGGGCAAAGTTGTGCTGCAAGTCGTTGTACTTCACCTGCAGAGCAATGGGATTTCCCGAGTCAATGATTCATCCTCAACCACATCGTGCAGAAAACCTGCTATCTTCTCCTCGTCGGTATGCCCCATCAGTCCCACGGCAAGAGGGTGAAGTATGACGGGATAGCCGTCGCGGTCAGTCTGTCCGGCATGGGCTGTAGTGGCTATGCGGAGCGCAATGTCAATAGGATTCATATTCTTATTTTTTATAGAGTTGTCTGATTGAATGATGTTGCAAAGATATGCAAAACTTTTGTTATTACAATAAAAGTTTTACCTTTGCATCACATATTATTATTTAGTAAGAATGACAACAATGCAATCTACACTTAAAAAATACTTCGGTTACGATAGGTTTCGTCCATTGCAGGAGGATATAATACGCCACATTCTTGGCAAGAAGGACTGTCTTGTGCTGATGCCTACGGGTGGCGGCAAGAGCCTGTGTTTTCAGATTCCGGCATTGATGATGGAGGGGACAGCCATAGTAGTTTCGCCCCTTATCTCGCTGATGAAAGACCAGGTGGAGAGTCTGCGCGCCAACGGCATAGAGGCAGCTGCCCTAAACAGCAATGCCTCGGAGGCAGAGAACCGTGAGATAGCCGAGCGGGCCTATCGTGGTGAATACAAACTGCTTTACGTCTCGCCCGAGCGCCTGCTTGCCGAGATGGAAACAGGTGTGTTGCACCATTCGTCGGGCACCAATCCTACTGGACCACTCAAAGTAAGCCTGTTTGCTATAGACGAGGCTCATTGTATTTCGCAATGGGGACATGATTTCCGTCCGGAATATACGCAGTTGGGCAGACTCAAAGAATACTTTCCGGGTGTGCCTATTGCAGCCTTTACGGCTACTGCCGACAAGATAACCAAGGAGGATATTGTGCAGCAGTTGCGTCTGGAAAAAGACGAGACGGGCGAGCCAAAGATTTTCGTTTCTTCCTTCGACCGTCCTAATCTTTCGCTCGATGTACGCCGGGGATATTCGGCGCAGGACAAGTTGCGCTTTCTGCTTGCCCTCATTGCCCGCCATCGCAATGAGAGCGGCATTGTATACTGTATGAGCCGAAAGACCACTGAGACTGTAGCCATGAAACTGCAAGAGAAAGGTGTGCGTGCCAAGGCTTATCATGCCGGACTGTCGCCCAGAGAGCGTGATGAGGTGCAGGAGGAATTCATCAACGACAATATAGATGTAGTGTGTGCAACGATAGCTTTCGGCATGGGTATCGACAAGAGCAATGTGCGCTACGTGGTGCACTACAACTTGCCGAAGAGCATAGAGAGCTATTATCAGGAGATAGGTCGTGGAGGTCGCGACGGACTGCCCTGCGAGACGGTATTGTTCTATCAGGTGGGCGACATCATCATGCTGCGTAAGTTTGCCGAGGACAGCGGTCAGCAAGCTGTCAACAACGAGAAGCTGGACCGTATGCAGGAGTATGCCGAGAGTCAGGTATGCCGCCGCAGAATTCTGCTCAACTATTTCGGCGAGACAATGGACCATGACTGCTGCAACTGTGATGTCTGCAAGAATCCTCCACAGCGTTTCGACGGAACCATACTTGTACAGAAGGCTCTTTCGGGTATTGTACGTACGCGTCAGCAGACGGGTTTCAGACTGTTGATTGACATTCTGCGAGGCTCGTCCGGTTATGAACTATATCAGAAGGGCTATCAGCAGCTCAAAACCTATGGCTGTGGCAGGGATGTCGCTTTCAAGGACTGGCAGGACTATCTGTTGCAAATGCTGCACATGGGCTATATCGAGATAGACTATAAGGATAATTCGCACCTGAAGGTTACGCCACAGGGCGAGGATGTGCTGTATGGACGCAAGACGGCACAGCTGGCTGTTGTGAATCGCGAAGACTTCACGGTGAAGGGCAGGAAGCAGAAACTAAGCGAGTCTATGCATGCCGGACTTGTGCAAGACGGGGCGGCTGAAGACATGGCGCTGTTTGATTCACTACGTCAGCTGCGCGCGCAACTGGCTGCCGAGAGGGGCGTTCCGCCATACGTGGTGTTTGGCGACCGTACGCTGCATCAGCTTGCCATAGTTAAGCCAGTGACGCTCATTGCTTTTGGTACTGTATCAGGAGTGGGCGTTCATAAACAGGAGACATTCGGCACAGCCTTTGTTAAGGCAATACGCCAGTATGAGAGTCTCTCGGTGGACGAGACTGAAGAGTGGAACAGCTTGGAAGCTCCAGCAGCTACAGGCAGTCAGCAAAAGTCCTCGGCCAAGAAACCACGCAAGTCGCCTAAGGATTATGTCACGTTCAACGGAGTGGAGTATCATATTGGTGCAGAGCTGATGGAGTGCTTCAAGTGGCGTGTCGCAATAGGCAATGTAGGCAAAGATGTATATTTCAACCTGTGGCACGACAGCAACTATCCCATGACGCGATATGTGAGCGAAGACACCCCTCAGCGCGATGCTGTAGTGAAGCGTTTTGCAGAGATAGTCACGGCAGCGTACAATGTGGAGGTGTCGGCAGATAACGAAATGGTAAGCATCAAAAGAAGAATAGAATATGATGCCGATGGCAACCCGGTTCATTCGTTGGTGTGCGACTCTTTCGACGATGCCCTCAGCAAACTGAAGCAGTTCGTCAGTCAGAACGGTCATATTCCTTTCTCGGCTTCTGGTGAGTATGAATGTTCATTGCGCCGATGGCAGCACGAAATACAGCATGGCATAATATCGCTCACCCCCGAACAGCAACAAGCGTACGACGAACAGATGGCGGACTTTGCCGATGTGCCAAGGAGTCGCCTGCAATGGGAGAAGACACAAGAAGAATGATGGCTACGACCTTTGGCACTATGCACAGTGGTTCTTCATAATAGGTTCGTCAAATGTCACGCATCCTCATTACGTTTGGTCTGAGGGGTGCGTGACATTTGTGTAAAGGGCTCATTCCAATTGTAGTGAACCAGCTTATTTTTTTGATGTATATATACTAGCATCGCGGATACGCTTACTATTTTCGCAGCATCATTTTGTGGATAAACTAAAATACAGTATATTTGCAAAATAAATTGAACTTTTCTCATAAGAAAAGAAATATACTATAAGAGTTCATTTTTCTATACATGTTAAATTATTATTGCTGACAACTATGAAATTGAACACAAAACTCAATGCTATAATATTAGGATTTACAATGATCCTTTCAATGCAAACAGCTTTTGCTGCTTGCAAACAGTCATTTGCCACTCAACAAAAGAAGGTAGCTACCATTAGCAAAAAGAAAGTCGCTGGTGGTAAGAAGAAGGTCGCTGGTGGTAAGAAGAAAATTTATCGCAAGGCTTCGATGCGGAAATTTTCCCAAAAGGAACTGAATCAAATTATGCGAACAGTTGAAAGAAAGTATTTGTCTGCAGACAATTCTTCAGCCTGGCGAAATGTCGTTGGATTTGGAATAGGTGATAACTCCATAGATGTTGCACTCCGTTGGAACACCAAGGAGAAGCAACAGGAGTTTCGTAATCAGATATACAACTCGTCTGTCATTAAGTTTGGAGACAAACTCGACCCTGTCATAGATAATAAAACAGGAGTAAGCTCTTATAATGGTATTTCCATCAAGGCAGAGAGTCCCTCCTATCCTTTGGGTAGTACAGAAATCAAAATCACTATAACCAACCATAGTGGTAAAGAATTCATGTATGGCGA
>ULYE01037187.1_pt1 | contig 45172 bp, 29 predicted proteins | sample 1961921 | NCBI WGS metagenome assembly ULYE01 (sample SAMEA4835856, study PRJEB28245) | human gut metagenome | biome: gut microbiome; material: fecal sample | place: Denmark | collected 2008 | reverse complement strand
TACTTGGGTCTTCAAGGTCTAACGACTTTGGAGACCTTTTTTTGTATTATGGCTATGGAAAATCAGTATGTAAAGCAGTATCCCGACCTTATGTCGGGCAAGAAGATAATGTATGTGCATGGCTTTGGCTCGTCTGCACAATCGGGTACCGTAACAATGCTCAGCACGTTGTTGCCAAACGCTACTGTTGTTGCACGCGATATACCTCTTCATCCTGAGGAGGGTATTGCTATGTTGCGACAGATGTGTGAGGAAGAAAAGCCCGACTTGATAATAGGCACTTCTATGGGCGGCATGTATACCGAGATGCTTACAGGTTACGACCGTATCTTGGTGAACCCTGCCTTTGAGATGGGCGACACAATGTCTAAGTTCACCGGTAAGCAGGTGTTTCAGAATCCGCGTCAGGATGGAGTGCAGGAGTTTATGGTTACCAAAGGACTGATAAAGGAATATAAGGAGATGACCACTAATAATTTTTCTTCAATAACAGATGAAGAGCGTGAGCGTGTGGTTGGACTGTTTGGAGATGCCGACCCGGTTGTTCACACCTTCGACTTATTCTTGGAACATTATCCTACGGCTATCCGATTTCATGGCGAGCATCGCTTGACCGACAAGATAGCTATGCACTATCTTGTACCAATAATAAGATATATTGACGATCGCCAGAATGGCAAGGAGCGTCCAGTTGTATATATCGACATCGAGACTTTGCGCGACAGCTACGGCAAGGCAACTGCATCAATGCACAAGGCATACGAGATGCTTATTGAGAATTATAATGTGTATGTGCTTGCTCCGCAGTCTACCAACAATCCGCAAGCTATGGTAGACGATGTTAAGTGGGTGGAGGAATATCTTAGTGCACCTGCTTGGGGGCGTGTGATATTCTCTAACGAACGCCAGTTGCAGTATGGCGACTATCTCATTGCACCAAAGGCTCAGCCCGAGTTTATGGGCACGACAATAGAGTGGGGAAGCGATGAGTTTAAGACGTGGGAGGAAATAATAACGTTCTTTGAACGTTTGGGAGGTCAATAAACACGAATACGTATAATTGACGTTAATGTATAAATCGTATAATTGACGTTAATGTACAAATCGTATAATTGACGTTAATGTATAAATCGTGTAATTGACGTTAATAGGCTTCGCCTTAAAAATTAATGTTCATTATACGAACATAATAATTAATGTCAATTACACGATTAAATAAAATTTATGGTCATTATACGACCAAATAAATAATTATACTTTACTTAGCGCGGAAGCGTTCAGCCTGCTGCTTGATAAGTTCAGCATCGTTGAAGTAGTCAATCTGCATAGCCTTGCGAACCTCGTCCATTGTCTGAGCTGCTGTTTCGCGTGCTGCCTCGGTACCCTTCTTCAGGATGTTATAGATTTCGGGGATATCCTGCTCGAACTCATGGCGACGCACACGGATAGGTTCAAGCATCTTGTTGAGAACGTTGTTAAGGAACTTCTTGGTAGTTCCGTCGCCGATACCGCCACGTACATAATGCTCTTTCAGTTCGTCGAGAGTCTTGTATTCAGGCCAGAACTCAGCGAAATCGTCAGGTGTGCTGAATGCTTCGAGATAGGTAAACACGGCATTGCCCTCAAGATTGCCCGGCTCGTCCATGCTCATGCGTGGAGCACCATTAGACATCTTCTTAACCTTCTTCCATACATCGGCAGCCGAGTCGGAAAGATAGATGCAGTTGCCAAGCGACTTGGACATCTTCTCCTTGCCGTCGGTTCCTGGCAGACGACGTGCTGTTGCAATCTCCGGAAGCATAATCTCCGGTTCAACAAGAACCTCGCCGTAAGTCTGGTTGAAGCGGCGAACAAGCTCACGAGTTACCTCAATCATCGGTTCCTGGTCCTCGCCGGCAGGCACTGTGGTAGCCTTGAACAGAGTGATGTCGGCAGCTTGGCTTACAGGATAGCAGAAGAAGCCGAGAGGAATATTAGCCTCGAAGTTGCGCATCTTGATTTCGGTCTTCACTGTAGGGTTGCGCTGAACACGCGATACCGTGATGAGGTTCATCAGATATGTTGTAAGTTCGGCAAGTTCCGGAATCTGGCTCTGTATAAACAGCGTACACTTGGCAGGGTCAAGACCAGCCGAGAGATAGTCGAGAGCTACCTCGATGATGTTTTGGCGAATCTTCTCTGGATTGTCTGCATTATCTGTCAGAGCCTGAACGTCAGCCATAAATACAAACATGCGGTCGAAGTCGCCTGCGTTCTGCAGTTCGACGCGGCGGCGCAGTGAGCCAACATAGTGGCCCAAGTGGAGCTTACCGGTTGGACGGTCGCCCGTAAGAATAACTTTTCCCATATTTAATTTTTAAGTTTACAAGTTGTTAGAGCAAACAAGGAGCCTTGTTCGCTATTTACTGCAAAGGTACTGCAAATAGTGTGAATATCAAAGAAAAAGCGTCTATAACTTGCAATCAACTCATTTGCTGTTAAGGCTTTTTGTGCCTATAAATTTTGTGCGTCTATTAATAATGAGTACCTTTGCATCTTAAAAAATGTGCGTATACAGCTATTCTTAATTATCGGCAAAACAAACTTATGAATCTGGCATTGTTGAAGACAAGATGGAAACACATATTCGTCGTGCTGATATTTCTCGGCATGGTGTGTTCTGTTTGTGCCCAAAACAATCCGCAGAAGATTAACGACAAGCTCTATCCCCTTTATGTCAAGGCTTACAATATGCGCAAGGATGCTGCCTCGCTGCCCCTTGCCGACAGTCTGCGCCAGGCGTCAATAGCCATTGGCGACCGTTATGGCGAGTGTTTTGCGTTGCAGGTAAAGTTCTTGCACGAGTATTATAAGCCCGACAACTTCAGCCGTTTCGACCAATCTTTGCAGGCATATATGGACAAAGTCCAGTCTTACGGAATGAACCAATTCTACTATTATGCCGTATCCATGAAGACATTTTATTATACCCGAGAGAAGCGCTACCTTGAGGGATTCCTCTATCTTCAAGAGCAGACCAAAATAGCCGAGAATAGAAATAACCACTATGGAATATGTATGCTGCACCGTATGACTGGTGTTATACAACATTCGCGTGGCGAGTTGCCGCAGGCCATAGCATCTTATAAGCAAACCATCGACTTGTACAAGAAGTATGGTTATACTCGTAACATATCCAGAGAGATGCTTGCCATTGCCGACTGCTATCGTTTGGAGTGCAACTACGAAGGTGTCGTTAGTGCGGCAGAGGAGGCTCGCAGCTATTGTGTCAGCCAAGCCGACCGCAACAACGTTGCCATTTACGAGACTTATGGTCTCTTTATGCTTGGCCGTTATGCCGAGTTTGCCGACCGTTGCCAATACTTAAAGAACAACAAACTGCCCCTCGACAATGGTTATAACATCATAAACCATGCGTTTGCCGCTTGCAGCGCGATATACGAGCACCGCGACGATGATGCCGTAAAGATAATAGACGGCTTAGCCGATATCTCACCTGCCGAACATTATCGTCTCTATTTTGCCTACTACAAGTTTAAGGGCAACTATGCCAAGAGCATAGAGTATATGAAGAAGGTGATAACATCGCGTTTCAATTTTAGCGATGAAGTATTCAAACACGACACCTCCAGCCGCGACCGCATTTTCCGCGACCAGCGTCTTGAGGCCGAACGCGAGCAAATGATAGAGCGCAATATGCAGCTACAGCTAACCAATGCCCAGATGACGCTCAACAACTCGTCGCTCGAGCTCAACCGTACACGTGAGGCAGCACGCCTTGCAAAGATAGAAAGAGAGCACAACCAGTTGCGCTATAACCACCAGCAGCTGCGCAACAAGCAGCTATCCGACTCTATTGCCTCGCAGCGTTTGTTGAGCCAGGCAAGAGAGCGCCAGTTGCGTATAGAGCACTTTACCCAATTCTTGATTATAGCCGTAGCCCTTGTCTTGATGCTTCTCACCACAATGCACGTATTGCGCAAGCGTTTCCTTGTAAAGCGCCTAAACCATGCCAATGCCAAGCTCGACAAGAGCATCAACGAGCTTAACGTGGCAATGGACCGAGCACAGGAGTCGGAACGTCTTAAGACATTGTTCCTACAGAATATGGGTGACGACTTACGAACACCGCTCAATGCGATAGTGGGATTCTCCCGACTGCTGACCCGCGACGACAATGGTCTGAATGAGGACGAGAAGAAGGAAATAGCCCAAGGCATAGTCGACAATTCGGAGGTGCTCACAACTCTCGTAAACGACATCCTCGATATGGCAGAACAAAGATCACGCGCCGCCAGCAATGGCGATTTACAAACTGTATAAAAGCAATGAGCAATAAGATGCGACATAAATTGACAACACTCTTTGTGGCAATAATAATCTTTATAGCTACCACTTTTCCAGTGGCTGCACATATCCAGTATGCCATATCTTGTGTCGCATCCAATAATTCCGTACATACTCCCAAATATATATGCTCCCTTGATACCATCCCAAACTATGTCATCCCCTATAATGTGCCGCTTGTCGACAAAGCCCCCGTTACAGCAGTAGACGCCAAGCTTAGCCGGTTGCTTGTGCCCGTTAAGCATTATTGTCTTCATACTCACGACCTTGCAGCCGTCGACCGTGCCCTTAAGCCCTATATGCTCTATGCCAAGGAACACAACAGGATAGAGCATTTCTACACCGGAGTGTCATTACGTACAACATTCCTTGTCAATTCTTCTGCCAATTATGCGGCGGCTATCGACTATCAAACCAAGATGCTCGACTATGCCAAGAAGCACAATCATCTGTACGGTATAATGACAGGACTGGTGTCTCTCGGCAATATGCACCGCTCGTGCTTTCAGATGGTGCAGGCTATTGACGCCTACAAACAGGCTCTTGAACTTAACAAGAAGTATCCGTCACGTTTTCATGATATAGGCATCGACTACAAGCGCATAGCCGAGTGTTATTTTATTGCCATCAACTTCGAGAAGACTCTTGAGATGGCTAACCTCGGTTTGGCTTTGTCAAAGTCGGAAGTTAGCATTGGCGGACTACAGTGCATAAAGGCCTTAGCCCTCTTTATGCTCGACCGCGATGCCGAATTTATCAAGGCATACAATGCCTATAAGTCGCATACCAATGTTGCTTTAGGTGTGTTGCCTAATATGGCAAACTGCGTGGAGGTGATGAAGAAGATATACGATGCCGACTATGCTGCAGTCAACAAAATGCTTACTCATGAAAATATCGGAGGGTACCTCACTTATATAGATGTAGCTTACAACAAGCGTATCAAGAACTTTCCGCGTGTGTTGGATGCCATGCGCCAGTACAACATCCTTGCCTATGGCGAGAGCAACGGAGCCTTTGCCCCTGGTTTTATGCAGATGGGAGGCGCTGTAACCAACAACCTCGCCGAGCTTGACCGTCGCCGTGCCGCCAACGAGAACTCGCGTCTTGAGCTGACACGCCTTAATTTGGAGCTAACAAAGACCCAACTCGAGCTTCATCTCTCCCGCGACTCGCAGCTCATAGCCAATACAGCCGCCGAGTCGCAGCGCCTTACCTACAACAACCAGCGCCTGCTTGCGCGCCAGTTGTCCGACTCGCTTGCCACACAGCGCCTCCTGCGCGAGGCCAGTCAGCAAAAGGCAGAGTCCGACCGCCTGCGCTTCTTTATGACCCTTGGTGCCATATTGGTAGTTACCAGCTTATTTATGCTGTACCTTATCCACGACAACAGGATAGCCAAGAAGCTCAAGCGCACCAACATCAACTTGCACAATACCCACAAGCATCTTAGTGTTGCTACCTCCGAGGCAATGGAGGCCGACCGCAAGAAGACCGAGTTTATGCAGAATATGAGCCACGAGATACGCACCCCTCTCAACGCTATTGTCGGATTCTCGCAGGTGCTTGTCGACGGCGACGACTCGCTCTCACCCGAAGAGCGCCTTAACATGACCAAGATAATGAGCAGAAACACCGAAGTGCTCAACAGGCTTGTCAACGAGATACTCGGCCTTACAAGTATTGAAAGCGGCAAATACGTTTTCAAGAACACCGATGTACCCATAAACGAGATGTGCCACCGTGCGCTATGTGCCGCCAGCCATCTCAAACCCAAGGGTGTGAGCCTGCTCTTTGAGACCGCCTTGCCCGACTCGTTCAGCCTTCCAACCGATGCCGACCGCGTGTGTCAGGTGCTTTACAACCTTCTGACCAATGCCTTGAAGAATACCACCCGAGGCAGTGTAGTGCTAAGTTGTTCAGCCAACGGCAACGCCAAGAAGCTCACCTTCAGCGTTACCGATACCGGTATAGGTGTGCCAAAGGACAAGCAAAAGTATATATTCGAGCGTTTTAGTAAGCTCGACACCTTCAAGCAAGGCGTAGGTCTTGGTCTTTACATCTGCCGTATTATAGCCCAAAAGCTCGGCGGAACCGTAGAGATAGACCCCGAATATACAGATGGGGCACGCTTTGTGTTCACCCTTCCGCTCGTCAGTCGCGGCTGACGAGCGGCGCTAATGACGTTAATTTGCATTAATCATACAAATAAAGTCTTAGCAAATTGCGCCCGATTGGATTTTTATTGCTAAATTTGCACGCAATAAATTTTTAAGTTATATGTCATCATTTGTTGCTGATAAAATTGTAATGGACGGTCTCACATACGATGACGTCCTCCTTATTCCCGCTTATTCAGAGGTACTGCCCAAGACGGTAGAGTTGAAAACCAAGTTCTCTCGTAACATCGACCTGAATGTGCCCTTTGTCACAGCAGCCATGGATACCGTAACCGAGTCGGCTATGGCTATTGCCATTGCGCGCGAAGGTGGTATTGGTGTTATTCACAAGAACATGTCTATCGAAGACCAGGCCCGTCAGGTAGCCACAGTTAAGCGTGCTGAGAATGGTATGATCTACGCTCCGGTGACAATCCGCCGCGGCAAGACAGTGAAAGACGCTCTCGACATGATGGCAGAGTATCACATTGGTGGTATTCCTGTCGTTGATGGTGAGAACCACCTCGTGGGCATCGTAACCAACCGCGACCTTCGTTTCGAGCGTCATCTCGACAAGCTTATCGACGATGTGATGACACACGAGAACCTCGTTACAACTCATATCAAGACCGACCTTGCCGCCGCAGCCGACATCCTACAGTCTAACAAGATTGAGAAGTTGCCGGTAGTCGACAGCGACAACCACCTCGTAGGTCTTATTACATATAAGGACATCACCAAGGCCAAGGACAAGCCAATGGCTTGCAAGGACGATAAGGGACGTCTGCGTGTAGCAGCCGGTGTAGGTGTTACAGCCGACACACTCGACCGTATGAGCGCCCTCGTAGAGGCAGGCGCCGACGCTATCGTTATCGATACAGCCCACGGCCACTCTAAGTATGTTATCGAGAAGCTTCGCGAGGCAAAGGCTTCGTTCCCTACAGTGGATATCGTTGTGGGCAACGTGGCTACAGGTGCAGCCGCACGTATGTTGGTAGACAATGGTGCCGACGCCGTTAAGGTAGGTATTGGCCCGGGCTCTATCTGTACAACACGTGTCGTAGCAGGTGTGGGTGTGCCACAGCTCAGCGCTATATATGATGTATATTCAGCCCTCCAGGGCACAGGTGTACCTTTGATTGCCGACGGTGGTCTGCGCTATTCGGGCGACGTTGTTAAGGCTCTTGCAGCCGGCGGAAGCTCTGTAATGATTGGCTCGCTTGTTGCGGGTACCGAGGAGAGCCCCGGCGACACCATCATCTTCAACGGCCGTAAGTTTAAGAGCTACCGTGGTATGGGTTCGCTTGAGGCTATGGAGAATGGCTCTAAGGACCGCTACTTTCAGGCAGGCACCAAGGACGTCAAGAAGCTCGTGCCGGAAGGCATCGCTGGACGTGTGCCTTACAAGGGAACCGTACAGGAGGTTATCTACCAGCTCATCGGTGGTTTGCGCTCGGGTATGGGCTACATCGGTGCAGGTACAATCGAGAAGATGCACGATGCCAAGTTCACACGCATCACCAACGCAGGTGTGCTTGAGAGCCATCCGCACGACATCACAATCACAAGCGAGGCACCTAACTATTCGCGCCCGCAGTAAGCATCAGTCTTGCCTTGCGGTCTTGCACGTCAAGCCGCAGGCAATAGCAATATCAAAGCAATGGCGCAGATTGTCACCACGTGTGGCATCGGCACCATTGCTTAACGTGTTTTTTTAATAAACAAGTATTTCGCACATAAAAAATGAAGTTTAAATCACTGTTGGCTGCCATGCTCATAGTTGCAAGCAGCGCTGGCGCACAGACCGCCGACCCCGTTGTTATGACCATAAACGGGAAACCCGTGTTGCGCTCAGAGTTTGAGTATTCGTACAACAAGAACAACTCCGAGACCGTCGTCGACAAGAAGAGTGTCGCCGATTACGTGCCCTTGTTTGTCAACTACAAGCTTAAGGTGCTTGCAGCCGAGGCTGCCGGTATCGACACAACAAGCGCTTTCCGCAAGGAGTTTCTTTCTTATCGCGACCAACAGGTGCGTCCTTCCTTCATCAACGACGATGATGTAGAGGCAGAGGCACGCAAGATATATAAGGAGACACAGACACGCATAGACAGCAATGGCGGCTTGGTTCGTCCGTCGCACATACTGCTTATGCTCAAGCAGAACGCCACGCAGGCAGAGCAGGATGCTGCCAAGCTGCGTGCCGATTCGATATACACGGCACTTGTGAAGGGTGCCAACTTTGCCGACCTTGCCCGCCGTCTTTCCGACGACAAGGGTTCGGCTTCTCGTGGAGGCGACATTTCATGGGTACAGAAGGGTCAAACCGTAAAGGAGTTTGAGGACGTGGTGTTCGCAATGAAGAAGGGCGAGCTCTCTAAGCCGTTCCTCTCGCCCTTTGGCTATCACATCGTAAAGCTTATGGACAAGCAGAACTTCTTCCCGTACGACACGCTCCGCGCCGACATTCGCCGCTTTATCGACCAGCGCGGCTTGCGCGACCACATCGTCTCGCAGAAGCTCGACTCGCTTGCCAAGGCTGCCCAGCCTGCCACAACGGTACAGAGCCTGCTCGACAAGCGTGCCGACGAGATGGCTGCCAAGGACCCCGCACTGCGCAATCTGATACGCGAGTATCACGACGGCTTGTTGCTTTACGAGATTTCCAACCGCTTTGTTTGGGACAAGGCAGCCAAGGACGAGGCTGGTCTTGCAGCCTTCTTCAAGAAGAACCGCAAGCGTTATGCCTGGACCGAGCCACGCTTCAAGGGCATAGCCTACAACTGCAAGGACGCCGCCGACGTAGAGGCTGTGAAGCGTTCTATCAAGAAGGTCGACTTTGACGACTGGGCTGAGACCCTGCGCAAGCAGTTCAACGATTCTACCTTGCGCATCAAGGTAGTAAAGGGCATATTCAAGAAGGGCGACAACGCTCTTGTAGACCGCGAGATATTCCAGGTAGACACCACCTACACAGCACCTAAGGGCTACGAGCATACAGCCGTATTTGGCAAGAAGCTCAAGGCTCCCAAGACCTACGACGACGTTCGCGAGCTTGTTGTGGCCGACTATCAGGAGTATCTTGAGAAGCAGTGGATTGCAGATTTGCGCAAGCAATACCCCGTTGTGCTAAACGAGGAGGCACTTGCTACAGTAAACAAGCACTAAGCCCAGCAGCCAGCAAGTAACATCAGGCTCACGCCCCTCTCCCTTATACATTAATATATACTAACAAGACATAAATGCACAAACAGAACAAATTGATAATAGCCGGGCTCGCGCTTCTTGTCTGCGCCGGCACAATGGCAAGCGCCGGACACCCTTCTGCCAAGAAGAGTGTGGCTGCCGCCGATACAACCGACATGGCTGTATCGCTGCCCGACACCACCGAGAGTCGTGCTGTGGTAGACAACGACGTACCCGAACATAGCATCGCCGACGAGGTGATATGGGTTGTGGGCGACGAGCCTATACTTAAGTCGGATGTCGAGATTATGCGCCTCCAAGGCGAAGCCGAAGGTGTACAATGGCATGGCGACCCCGACTGCGTCATCCCGGAGCAGATAGCCGTACAGAAGCTCTTCCTGCATCAAGCCGAAATCGACTCGCTCAGCGTTACCGAGGGCGAGATAGCACAGAACATCGACATGCAGATTAACCGCTGGATACAGCAGGCTGGCTCTCGCGAGAAGCTCGAGGAGTATAAGAAGATGAGCATAACACAGCTCCGCTCGCAGCTGCACGACGACTTCCGCAACAACCAGCTCATACAGCAGATGAAGGAGAAGCTTGTGCAGGACATCAGCGTTACACCGTCCGACGTGCGCAATTACTTCCGCAATATGCCTGAGGACAGCATTCCGTTTGTGCCTACCGAGGTAGAGGTTGAGGTCATTACCCGCCAGCCTAAGATAGAGCAGGAGGAGATAAACCGCATCAAGAACGACCTGCGCGAGTATACCGAGCGTGTCAACAACGGCGAGACATCATTCGCCACACTTGCCCGTCTCTACTCTGAGGACCCCGGTTCGGCACGTCAGGGAGGCGAGATGGACTACGTAGGTCGCGGTATGCTCGACCCCGCCTTTGCTGCCGTAGCCTTCAACCTTACCGACCCAAAGAAGATATCCAAGATTGTAGAGTCGGAGTATGGCTTCCACATCATACAGCTCATCGACAAGCGTGGCGACAAAATCAAGGTGCGCCACATCCTCCGCATACCGCGTGTGTCGGAGGCGGCAACCGATTCGATGCGCATCCGTCTCGACTCGCTCGCCACGGACATACGTGCCGACAAGTTCTCGTTTGAGGAGGCTGCCGCATTTGCTTCCGACGACAAGGACACCCGCAACAACCACGGCTTGATGTCGTTCAACGGCGAGGACGGCCGCACATCTAAGTTCCAGATGAAGGACCTGCCCACAGAGGTAGCCCGCGAGGTAGAGAAGATGGAGGTAGGCGACGTGTCGAACGCTTTCCGAATGATTAACGAGAAGGGCAAGACTGTTGTGGCTATCGTCAAGCTCAAGAGTCGCACACCTGCCCACCGTGCCACTATAACCGAGGACTTCCAGGTGATGAAGAACCTTGTGCTGCAAAAGGAGCGCGCCGAGTTCTTGCACAAGTGGGTAGTCAATAAGATTAAGACCACGTATGTGCGAATGAAGGACCGCTACAAGACGTGCAATTTCGAGTATGAGGGTTGGGTTAAGTAAAGCCCTGCCTCCCCACACTAATGTGGAAGGTGAGTAATATTATAGAAATGAAGAAACAAAATCCTATAAATTTAAATTGGCATAGAACGGTTACGCTGACCGTTCTATGCCTTTTTGTATTTTGTCTGTTCTCGGCTGTAGCCGCGCCGTACAAGCAAAAGAAGCGCAAGAAGACCGACGAGCGTGTGTATCTTGTGCATGCCGACCAGCTTAGCTACGACGTTTACAGTGCCGTACCCGACGCGCAGATACTGCGTGGCAAGGTACACTTCACGCATGCCGGCTCGCAGCTTACCTGCGACAGCGCCTACTTCTACCAGGAGTCAAACTCGGTTGAGGCTTTCGGACACGTACACTTCCGCCAGGGCGACACCCTGTCGCTTACGTGCAACTATGCCGACTACAACGGAGCCGACCAGATGATGCACGCACGCCACAACGTGGTGCTGAAGCATCGCACGCAGACATTGTATACCGACTCGCTCGACTACGACCGTATATACGACCTTGCCTACTTCTTCGAGGGCGGCAAGCTGGTCGACGGCAAGGACCGCCTTGTGTCCGACTGGGGCGCTTACAGCACAGCCACACGCCAGGCTTCGTTCTACTATGGTGTCGAGATGTACTCGGGCAAGAACCACATCACAACCGATACCCTTCACTACGACACCCGCGCATCCGTGGCGCACGTCGTTGGCCCGTCTACCATAACGTCCAAGGGCAGCATAATCCACACATCGGATGCCTACCTCAATTCGCACACCGACCAGTCGCAGCTCTTCGGCCGCTCTACCATTGTAGACAAGGACAAGTCGATAACGGGCGACTCGCTGTACCACAACAGCAAGACCGGGCTTAACGAGGGATTCGGCAACGTAGTGTATATAGACAAGGAGAACAAGAACGAGCTTCGTGCCCAGCACGTCTTCTACAACGAGCAGACCGGTTATGGCTATGCCACCAACCGTGCCTTGATGCTCGACTACTCGCAGAAGGACACGTTGTGGATGCACGCCGACTCGCTTAAGATATATACCCACAACATCGGCACCGACTCTGTCTACCGCAAGGTGCACGCCTTCGCCCATGTGCGTGCCTACCGACAGGACCTCCAGGCAGTGTGCGACTCGCTTGTGTTCAACTCGCAAGACTCGTGCATGACGATGTACCGCGACCCTATAGCGTGGAACTACAATCGCCAGCTCCTTGGCGAGGTGATGAAGGTGTATATGAACGACTCCACCGTGCGCAAGGCGGAGATTATTGGTCAGGCTTTGTCCGTGGAGAAGGTAGACGACAAGAACCACTACAACCAGGTGTCGTCCACCCGTATGGACGCCTACTTCAACGATGGTGCGATGCGCCGTGCCGATGCCATTGGCAGCGTCAAGACGGTGTTCTACAATACCGACAACAAGGAATCGGTGCTTACCGAGCTCAACTATCTCGAGACCGACACCATGCGTATGTACATGTCGCCCACCCGTCAGCTCGAGAAGATATGGGCATCCAAGTCGGTTGGCACCATGTACCCCATCACCCAGATACCGCCCGACAAGTATCGACTGCCCGAATTTGCTTGGTTCGACTATGTTCGTCCAACCGATAAGGACGACGTCTTTAATTGGCGTGGCAAGAAGGCAGGGTCGGAGCTTAAGGCAGTAAGAAGACGCGAAGCGCCAGTGAGGAGTTTTGAATGAGGAATTAGGAGTTAGGAATTACGAATTTGTCGGCTGTGCCGATTAGGAATTGTTCAATTAGGAATTAATAATTCGCAACTCCAAACTCGTAACTCTTAATTAAATAACTCTTAACTCGTAACTCTTAACTCGTAATTCAAATATGTCTTACTTCTTCAATCGCCGCCCCCGCGGTTTCCATTACACCCCGCGCTTCAGCAACGAGCGTCGCGACATCCTCGACAGTCTGCGTCGTGGAGTGAGTCCCGAGCAGCTTGCGCGCCAGTCGGCAGAGGAGGCGGCAGGCTATCAGCGTGGCAGACGCCGAGCCTCGGCATTGCCCGGCTGCATCGTAGCGTTGGCGGTGGTGCTGCTTGGCGTGTTGTTTATGATGTTGATGTATTAATAAATCAGTAACCCCAATTCTATAATATGAGCGATATAATACAACTTCTTCCCGACTCTGTGGCCAACCAGATAGCCGCAGGCGAGGTTATACAGCGCCCGGCAAGCGTTATAAAGGAGTTGGTTGAAAACTCCATTGACGCCGGTGCCACCTCCATCAATGTGGTGTGCACCGACTCTGGTCGCACATCCATACAGGTAGTCGACAACGGCAAGGGCATGTCGGAGACCGACGCACGCCTCTCCTTCGAGCGCCATGCAACGTCGAAGATACGCAAGGCCGACGACCTCTTCAACCTCCACACTATGGGTTTCCGCGGCGAGGCGCTCGCATCCATAGCCGCTGTGGCACAGGTTACGCTCAAGACACGTCTCGAAGGCGACGACGTTGGCACCCAGCTGTCCATCGCCGGCTCGCGCTTCGTGTCGCAAGAGCCTTGCTCATGCCCCGTGGGCAGCAACTTCCTCATAGAGAATTTGTTTTACAATGTACCCGTTCGACGCAAGTTTCTTAAGTCGAACGCCACCGAGCTAAACAACATTATCGCCGCCTTCGAGCGCATAGTGCTTGTCAATCCCAACGTAGCCTTTACGCTGTACAACAACCAGAACGAGCTGTACAACCTCAAGGCTGGTTCCTTGCGCCAGCGCATTGTGGACGTCTTCGGCAAGAAGATAAACCAGCACCTCCTGACACTCGACATCGACACCACGATGTGCAAGATCAACGGCTTCGTGGGCAAACCCGAGTCGGCACGCAAGAAGGGCGCCCGCCAGTTCTTCTTCGTCAACGGACGCTACATGAAGCACCCCTACTTCCACAAGGCGGTGATGTCCGCCTACGAGCGACTGATACCCGAAGGCGACCAAGTGCCCTACTTTGTCTACTTCACCGTAAAGCCCGAGGACATTGACGTCAACATACACCCAACCAAGACCGAGATTAAGTTTGAGAACGAGCCTACCATCTGGCAGATTCTCGCGGCAGCCGTCAAGGATGCCGTGGGCATGTTCAAGGACGTAACAGCCATCGAGTTCGACACCGAGGGACTGCCCGAGATACCCGCCCTTGGCGACGGCGACGACGAGGTCAAGGCACCCAAGCTGCAATACAACTCGTCGTACAATCCCTTCAACGAACCTTCGCCGCGCCGACAGGATGCCGTGCCGCAGCAATGGGAGAAGCTGTACGACGGATTGGGCGGCGGCTCGACACATCAGCCATCGCTCTTCTCGTCGGCAGGCGGTGGGGTAGTGAAGTCGAAGGCAAGTGCCGTTCCGGCAGACGGCATATTGCAGTCGCGCCGTTTCGCACAGCCCGAAGTGCCCGACGAGGCACCCGAGGACAACGTGCAGGAAGAGGCACAGGAGAGTCCGATAGAAGAGAAGTCGCCCGTACACTATCAGTATAAGGGCCAGTATATTATGACCGCCGTCAAGTCGGGCCTTATGATTATCGACCAGCACCGTGCCCACACCCGCATCCTCTACGAGCGCTACCTTGCCCAGACAGCCGACCGCAAGGCTTACAGCCAGAAGCTGCTCTTCCCCGAGACAGTACAGTTCTCCACCACCGAGGACACCACGATGCGCGCCATACTGCCCGAGTTGGAGGCCATAGGCTTCGAGATAGCCCAGCAGCAAGATGGCACGTACACCATCAACTCGGTGCCGGCAGGTCTCGACGGGCTCAACTACGTAACCCTTGTGCAGGACCTCGTGGCAACCGCAGCCGACAAACCGGCGTCGGCAACCGATGACATCTGCCATGCCGTAGCTCTCGAGCTTGCCCGCAGCGCCGCCGTTACCTACGGCCAGGTGCTTACCAACGCCGAGATGGAGAACATCGTCAACGACCTCTTCGCCTGCTCCAACTTCAACTACACCCCCGACGGCAAGCGCGTGCTTACGCTGTTGAGGCAGACGGAGATGGAGAGGCTGCTCGGATAAAGCCCTAACTATTTAGTATACAATTAGGTGAAAAGTCCGCATAAATTGTTTTAATTATAAGGTTTTTTAGACATTTAGGCAACATTTTTATCAAAAACGTATGCCGATTTAGTTTTTATTAGTACCTTTGTGGCGATTTAGGGGGACAATACGCCCTTTTCGAAAAGATAAATATTGATTGTTAAATAAAAAAGGTTATGAAAAAGTTATTAATTGTTTTGGCAATGTGTGGCTTGACAATGGGTGCTAAGGCCCAGGAGACAACCACAGATCCTGTACTGAAGTACAGCGTTGCAACTAACTCATTCTGGAGCAATTGGTTTATTCAGGTAGGTGCAGACTGGAATGCATATTATTCTAACGAGGAGCACGGACAGGGCCTTTCACACAGCCCGTTCAAGGGTTTCCGCGCTATGCCTGGTTTCTCTGTAGCCGTAGGTAAGTGGTTCACACCGGGTCTCGGTCTTCGTACCAAGTTCCAGGGCTTGTGGGGCCGTCAGGTATACGATGACGTAAAGCACACACGTCACATGTGGACTCTTAACGAGAATGTTCTCTTCAACCTCAGCAATATGCTCTATGGTTATAACCCTGACCGTGTTTGGAACTTCGTTCCTTTCCTCGGTGGTGGTATCAACCGCAACTGCTGCGACAACTGCTATGCTATGAACCTCTCATTCGGTGTACTCAACACATTCCGCGTAAGCAAGAAGGTTGGTATCAACTTCGAGCTTGGTTGGAACTATGCTGAAGAGGACTTCGACGGTATCTCAGAGGGCAAGGGTAACCGTATCTGGGAAGGCAAGGACAACCGCCTCTATGCTGAGCTTGGCTTGACATTCAACCTGGGCAAGGCTACATGGGAGAAGACTCCGGACGTAGAAGCTATCAAGGCTCTCTCACAGAGCCAGATCGACGCTCTCAACGCACAGCTCAACGATGCTAACGCTGAGAACGCTCGCCTCAAGAGCTTGCTCGCTGAGAAGAAGGACGAGGCTCCTGCAGCTGTTAAGAACTACAGCAACGCTCCTATGTCAGTATTCTTCAACATCAACAAGGCTACTGTAGCTTCTCGCAAGGACCTCGTAAATGTTAAGGGTCTTGCCGACTTCGCTAAGGAGAACAACACTAACCTCGTTGTTACAGGTTACGCTGACAGCGCTACAGGTTCTGCAGCTTACAACCAGAAGCTTTCTGAGCGTCGTGCTGAGACCGTTGCTAACGAGCTCGTTAAGATGGGCGTTAGCCGCGACCAGATCACAACAGAGGGCAAGGGTGGTGTTAAGGACCTCTCACCGGTTTCTTACAACCGTCGTGCTACTGTTAAGATTGCCGACTAATAATGCGGTCGGTCTGCCCCTAAGGCAGACAGCATAACAATATAAAAAGGATGACATCCTTCACACTAAGTGTAGGATGTCATCCTTTTTGTTTTACCTAACAAAGACTGCTTATACATAACATTTCTTGTGCTTATTCCGCTACGAACGCTAAAAAATGTGTTTCGTAGCGAAATAAGCACCTTTTTCTTTCGCTATCTCCTAAAATGCTTGTGAGTCTTAAAAGAATATGTATATATATATCCTGTTTTTGTTTTTCGTTTGATATAAAAAAGTGGCATATCTGCCAGTTTTTGCATATCTCATTGATAATCAGTGATGTATAGGCTGTCAGATATACCCTCTCGAAACTCTATCTGCCAGCCTGTCTGTCAGACCTAAGCGCCAATGTAGCAGTAGACGAAATGGCGACAGGTATATAGAGGCTTGCTTGTATAGATAATAGAGGCTTGCTTGCATAGGTATAAAGGCTTGCTTGCACTATTACAAAGACTTTGTAATGCTGTTACAAAGACGAGATAACGATATCATAGCATACACTTAACATAAACATGGCAGATATCTAATATAAACATGGCAGATACCCTGCTACATCCCCCTTGCCAGACAGCCATCTGCCAGCCTTTAACTCTTTGTAAATCAGCATTATAAGGTGAATCCTGGTATATTGGCACTATTTTTCTTCAATCAAACTTTTTAATCATTAAATATATGGAGTGATAGAAGTGTAAATTGCAGTTTATCGGGTTTTGGAATCCACAGAGCGTATAGACGCTGCGCGTCATACGACAGAAGGCACAGAATTGGCCCATAACACTGACTTTTGAACGAATAATCCCCTTTTTTTCGTGAACGGCATTAATAATCGGCTGCCAATAACGTCTAAGTGGAAAAAGATGTGTAAATTTGCCGTAAAAATCACTAATACATACTTAATTATAACTCTATAGATGAAATGGCTTAAAACGATAAGGCGTCTACTGCAGTTGGTAATGATGCCGTTGCGCCGCAATTGGTCGTTCTTCGTGTTTATGTACCTGCTCGGTTGTGTCACCGCGTGGGCTACACTACCCAACATGCGTGGCGTCAAGCTATACGGCAATCTGTATCCCGAACTATTCCTTGACGTGTATGTGCTGGCTGCCATACTGACCGTGCTGCCGCACAAGGTGCGAATATGGGTAAGGGGTATATTCTACCTTGCATTATACGCTTCAACCATTGTGGATGTCTACTGCTTTGTAAAGTTCCAGTCCACTCTTACACCTACTATGCTTCTGCTTGTTGGCGAGACCGACTCGCGTGAGGCGGGCGAGTTTATAAGGTCGTGCGTGTCGCCGGACATATTGCTTAGCAATGTGGGCTGGGTGCTTATGGTGCTCTTTATCCACATACTGACGGCGCTGCGCCTGCGTTTTCCCCACTTCATACCCAAGGACTGGTGCCGCCTTATGCGCTCCATCCATGCCCGTGGCATCTATTTTATGCGCCGAGTGCGTCCAGTTACGGAGGCGGCAGTGCTTGTATTTCTACTTGCGTCGATAGGGCTTAGCGCGCACAACAAGGCAGCCACCGTTAAGCTTATGACGGGCAAGACCATTGGCGAGGTGGAGCACACGCTTACCGAGCAAGACCATGCCGTGCTCTATCAGCCTATATACCGCCTTGTGTTCAGTATATACGCCAACACGCTTACTGCCAAGCAGATAGACCGACTTGTGGCTACGGTGGATAAGGTGAGGGTCGACTCTTGCTCGTTCCGCTCGCCCAACATCGTGCTGATTATAGGCGAGAGCTACAACCGCCACCACTCCAGCCAGTATGGCTATGTTATGCCTACAACACCCCGACAGCAGAAGATGGAGAAGCGTGGACGCCTGGTTAAGTATACCGATGTGGTTAGTCCGTGGAACCTTACCAGCTTCGTGTTCAAGCACATCTTCTCTACCTACACTGTGGGCGACAAGGGCGAGTGGTGCGACTATCCGCTCTTCCCGGCTGTGTTCCGCAAGGCTGGCTACCACGTTACGTTCATCACCAACCAGTTCTTGCCCAAGGCTAAGGAGGCGGTGTACGACTTCAGCGGCGGTTTCTTCCTCAACAACCCTAAGCTCTCGGCGGCACAGTTTGACACCCGCAACACACAGCTGCACCAGTTTGACGACGGACTGCTGCGCGACTATGAGGAGCTTCAGAACCAGAACAGCGACAACAACCTCATTATCTTCCACCTCCTCGGTCAGCACGTGCAGTATCGCCAGCGCTCGCCGAAGGACCGCAAGCACTTTAAGGGCGACGACTACAAGGAGCTTAAGCCTAACCTCAACGCCCGCGAGCGACAGACACTTGCCGACTACGACAACGCCATTCTGTATAACGACTCTATCGTTACGGAGATTGTGAAGAAGTTTGAGAACGAGGATGCCATCGTGATATACGTACCCGACCATGGCGAGGAGTGCTACGAAGGCGATATGCACTTCTTCTGCCGCATGCACTCGGCAAAGGTAGACGCTCGCTTGGCGCATGCCGAGTTTGACATACCGATGTGGATATGGTGCTCGCGCAAGTACATAAAGCGCCATCACGAGATATTCCGCGAGGTGGTCAATGCACGCAACCGCAAGTATATGACGGATGCCCTGCCGCACCTCCTGATGTATCTTGCCGGCATCGACTGCCCCTACTATAAGGAGTCGCTCAACCTGCTGTCGCCCGAATACAACGAGAGTAGGCCGAGAGTGTTGAAGGGAGTGGCAGACTATGACAAACTGTGAACTCTTAACTCTTAACTCGTAATTCGTAATTCAAATATGTTATCACGTACAGAATGTGCCGCCCTGCGCGGCCTCGCAATAATAGGAATCTTCCTGCACAACTACTGCCACTGGTTAGGGTTTGCAGTGAAAGAGAACGAGTATACCTTCACTATGTCGAAGAGCTCGCAGCTGATACAGGCATTGGCCCATCCCGACCTTAACCTGCCGATACACCTGCTGTCGTTCTTCGGGCATTATGGTGTGCCGGTGTTCTTGTTCCTGTCGGCTTATGGCTTGGTTATGAAATACGAGAGCCGAGGCGGTATGAAGCCTTCGCCGGAGCAGACAGCCTTCCTACCCTTTATCAAACACCACTACATCAAGCTGTTCAAGATGATGATAGTGGGCTTCGTGGTCTTTACAATGGTAGACGCCATAACACCCGGTGCGCATAAGTATCAGGTTATGGACATATTGGGGCAGATGTTTATGTTCAACAATGTGATGCCCGACCCCGACCACATAATATGGCCCGGACCCTACTGGTTCTTCGGACTGATGATGCAACTCTACATCGTGTACCGACTGCTGCTGTGGCGCCGTGCCGACATCTTCGCCCTGCTGCTTATCGTGGCATGTTGGGCAATGCAGGCGTTCTGCGACCCCGAGGGCGAGACACTCAACCGCATACGCTACAACTTCATGGGTGGTGTGCTGCCCTTCTGCGCCGGACTGCTCTATGCCCGACGCGGCAAGACCATGACGCATGCCTTCTGGGTTACGGAGACGATAGTGAGCATAGCCATTGTCTTCTTCTTCAGCTTCAACTTCCAGATGTGGCTGTGGGCGCCGCTGTTTGTGTGCTCGGCATCCGTAGGACTGGCTAAGCTTATGCCGCGCCGCCTTAACGAGTGGATAGCATGGATGGGCGGCATATCGGCTGCGCTCTTTGTGCTGCACCCGATAATACGCAAGGTGTTTATACCTATATCTCGACGCGGCGATGTGTACACCGGACTGCTGCTGTATGTCATAGCGTCGGTGGCGCTGGCATGGTTCTATCACAACTTCTCGAAAATACGGTCTAATAAGTAATCGTAACTCGTAATTCGCAATGAGAATCCCTAACATTGAACTTGGAAACATATCGCGTTATCGCGCAGAGCAGATGGGAGCGGCAATGCTCTTCGTCATCCTCTTCCACGTGGCTCTCGACCGTGGCGACCCCTTCTACGGGTTGCGGCGTTGCGGCAACGTGGGTGTGGATATATTCCTGTTCCTCAGTGGTGTGGGCTTGTGGTTTGCATGGACCAAGACGCCAGCGCCAAGCGTGGCACACTTCTACCGCCGACGTCTGTTGCGCATACTGCCCACATGGCTGGTGTGCTCCACAGCGTTCTATCTGCCCGACTATCTCGGACCACGACGTTTCTCGAAGAACCTTGTCGACCTTATAGGCGACATAACCATAAACTGGGACTTCTGGCTGCACGACGAGCTAACGTTCTGGTATGTGCCTGCCATCATGCTGCTGTATCTATTGGCACCGTGGTACATGAGGCTTATACAGCGATACCCCGTATACCGCTGGCTGCCGTTGCTCATGGTGGTGTGGTGTGTCATGGTGCAGTGGGTGCTGCCTATACACCATGCCGTAGGACACTTGGAGATATTCTGGAGCCGTGTGCCGATATTCTTCATAGGCATCAACTTCGGAACGATGGTCAAGGATCGCCGCACCATAAGCAGCGACGCGGTGTGGCTGTTGCTGCTTACCTTCTTGATGACCTTCGGCACATGCCTATATCTCGAACAGGTAAGACACGGCAACTTTCCCCTCTTCGTAGAGCGCATGCTGTACATACCCTTCACCGTATGCTCGGTGCTGGTGATGAACCGCATCTTCCGCCGTACCCCCGAGTGGCTTAACCGCGGCTTCAGACTGGTAGGAGCGTTGAGCCTCGAAGCCTATCTCCTGCATATCCACTTTGTGTTGGTGTATGTGCAGCATTGGGGATTGGGCTACTGGGGCACCTTTGCAGCCACGGTGGCTATAACGCTGCCCATAGCATGGGTGCTGCAACGAGGCATAGGCTTGGTGGAGAAGATATGCCAAATAAAGTGAAACTGTAAAAAACAAACTATATGATAAAGGACATACTACGCCTGACGCGTCCAAAACAATGGATAAAGAACTTCTTTGTGTTTATCCCAATGTTCTTCGGCGGCGAACTGTTTGATACCCACTCTATGTGGCTTACCGCCCTGACGTTCTTAGCATTCAGCCTGGTGGCGTCGTCAATCTACTGCTACAACGATATAGTGGATGTCGATGCCGACCGCAGTCATCCCGTAAAGTGCCACCGCCCAATAGCGTCTGGCGCAATAAGCATACGCATGGGCTATACGCTTATGGTCCTTACCTTTGTGTTGGGCATAGGCGTTATGTTGCTGTTGCCGCCCGAGGTAAAGAGCCAGGTTATGGCAGTGGTGGTGTTCTACTACGTGCTCAACCTGTCCTACTGCTCCAAGCTTAAGCAGTATGCTATCCTCGACGTGTGCATCGTGGCTTTCGGCTTTGTGCTGCGCATACTTGCCGGAGGCTTTGCCTGCGAGCTTGCGCTGAGCAACTGGATAGTGATAATGACCTTCCTGCTTACCCTCTTCATGTCGTTTGCCAAGCGACGCGACGACGTGCTGCGCATGAACGAGACCGGAGAGGCACCCCGCAAGAACACCGTGCGCTACAATCTTACCTTCATCAACCAAGCCATCACCATCACGGCGTCGGTTACGTTGGTGTGCTATATAATGTATTGTGTATCGCCGGATGTGGTTGAGCGCTTCGACACGCCGTACCTATACCTTACCTTTGTCTTTGTGTTGCTCGGACTGCTGCGCTACATACAGATAGCCGTTGTCGACAAGAAGAGTGGCGACCCGACGAAGATTATACTGCGCGACCACTTCTCGCAGATAATAGTTGTGGCGTGGATACTAACCTTCCTTGTGATGATATACGTTATATGAAGAAGAAGGTATATCTGTTCGACTTCGACGGTACGCTTACATGTGCCGACACGCTGCTCGAGTTTATACGCTATGCGTGCGGCAGGCGCAGGTTCTTTATTGGGTTCGCGCTGTTCAGTCCGCTCTTGGTGCTGATGAAGCTGCACCTCTATCCCAACTATCGCGCTAAGCAACGCCTCTTTGCATGGTACTTCAAGGGAATGTCGATAGACAACTTCGACCTTGTGTGCCGACGCTTTGCACACCACAACCAAAGGCTTATGCGACAGAAGGCGCTCGACAGGCTGCGCGAGATATTCCACAACAACGAGACCCTCTGCGTGGTGAGCGCAAGCATAGACAACTGGGTGCGCCCCTTCTTCGACAACATCTCGAAGGCAAGCCGCTCCGACTTCAGGGTCATTGGCACCGAGGTGGAGGTAGACACCGACGGGGTATTGACGGGCAAATTCCGTACACACAACTGCTATGGAGCCGAGAAGGTAAGGCGTGTGCTGGAGGCAATGCCGCAGCTCAAGAGCAACCGGGACGACTTCTGGGTTGTAGCCTGTGGCGACAGCAGGGGCGACAAGGAGTTGTTGGGGTTTGCGGATGAGGCTCACTTCAAACCCTTTCGCTGATGTTTAACAGTATGTGAACAAGATAATATAGATGAACAACAAATACAACAAACAGTTGGGCGAGGTTATACGCTTTGGCATAGTGGGCGTGCTGGCAACGCTTATGCAGTATGCCATATACTGGGTACTGGTGATGTGGCTTAATCCAACCATTGCTATGACGATAGGTTATGCCATCAGTTTTGCGTTCAACTTCATTGCTTCCACACGCTATACGTTCCGTGTTGAGGCTTCAAAGAAGCGTGGAGCAGGCTTTGCGTTGAGCCATGCCGTAAACTATGTGCTGCAGATGGTGGTGCTTAATGCGGCTATATGGGTTGGGGTGCCGAAGCAATGGGCGCCTATACCGATGTTCTGCGTGTGTGTACCGGTGAACTTTATACTTGTGAGATACTTTTTAAAGGTAAAAAAGTAAAAGAGTAAAAAGGTAAAAAGTGAAAAGGTAAAAGAGTAAAAAGGTAAAAAAGGAAACTTGAAAAAGTAGAATATAGATGAATATAAAAGGCAAATCTTTCTTTCGGATCTTCTCGTCAGTGTTCCGTGTAAAGCGTGAGGAGCGACTGCTTGCGGCTGTTATGCTTGTGTTGCTGCTTGCTCTCAACGCTTTGGTGGTGTGCAAGTATTACGACATCTTTACACCGCTCAATAAATACTATTGGCACCTCTTTATAGGCAAGTTCCATGTCTCGGGCTTCGACCCTATAACCTATTCGGTTGTGAGCAACTGGACGGCAGGCTACAATGTCTTCCGCCATCCGCTCTTGGCGTTCTATATGTACATACCTTACCTCATCAACCAAGGGCTGATGTGGCTCACAGGCATCAACTGCGCCGTGTTTGTGGTGGCGGCAATACAGACGTTCTCGGCTTTCTACTCGGCTATATTCATCTACCGCATCTTCAGAGAGGTGATAGGGGTGAGCCGCACAGATGCCACATTGCTTACGTTCTTCTTCTTCGGCTTTGGCTATGTAATGCTGTCGGCAATGATGCCCGACCACTTCGTCATATCCATGATGCTGCTGTTGTTTGCCCTCTACGTGTCGGGCAAGCTTATAAAGAGCCGCAAGAAGCTAACGATATGGCAGTCGGTGGTCTACTTCTTCATAACCGCCGGCACCTCTCTGAACAACGGATTGAAGATATATCTGTCGGAGCTGTTTGTCAATGGTTGGCGCATCTTACGCCCCAAGTTCCTCTTCCTTGCCATTCTGCTGCCTGCCGCACTTACCTGGGGAGCTGCCCGCATGAGCTACCGATACATCGTGTGGCCACGTGATATGGCTGCAAAGGAGGCGCGTGCAAAGCTTAAGGCAGAAAAACAGCGCAAGCAACAGCAGCAACAGGCACAGAAGGCACACGACGACTCGATACGTATTGCATCCTTCACTATAGCCCAACGCGACTCGCTGAGCCGCGACTCGGTGGTGCGCGACTCTGTTGCACGTGCCAAGGATGCAGCCAACAAGGCCAAGAAGAAGCGTGTGAGCAAGGGCGCGCCCATATCGCACAAGCAGTTCCTCGACTGGACCGACATCACAACATCGCGCCAAGAATCAATAGTGGAGAACCTTCTTGGCGAGTCGATACAGATACATCAGGACCACCTCTTGGACGACGTGCTGAGGTCGCGACCTATAATAGTGAACTACCGTTATGCCTTCAACTATGTGGTGGAGGGCATCATCGTGCTGCTCTTCGTCCTCGGTATATGGGCAGGACGCCGCTCGCGCTTCATGTGGCTGGTCATGTCTTACTTTGCCCTCGACATGGTGCTGCACGTAGTGCTCGGCTTCGGCATCAACGAGGTGTACATTATGTCTGCCCACTGGATATACGCCATACCTATAGCCACGGCATATCTGCTTAAGGCAGCCAAGCCACGACGTGCCGCATTGGCGCTGAAGGGCGTCTTGGCGGTGCTGGCGGTGTTCTTGTGGATATGGAATGTAAGCTTGATAGTACAGTATCTTTATTTCTAACGTTATATGATTCTACGCAAGGAGGAGCGCCCCGTAGCGCTCGTAGCACTCGTGGTGTTTGTCTTGCTCAACGCAATGCTGATATACAACCACTACGACTCGTTTACACGTGGTGCCCACGTCGGGTTCTGGTCGGTGTTCTACAACCACCTCGGCATGTCGGGATATGATGTGTTCTCGCTCATCTTTATCTCGTGCATGCGCCTGCACTGGAACGCGCTGCGCCATCCGCTGTTTGTCGCAGTGCTGCTGCCGCTGTACTGGATCAACCATACTATAATGCCGCCTACCGAGTTCAACTTTGCCGTATTCCTTATGGCAGCGGTTCTCGTGGCTTGCGATGTGTGGGGAGTAATACTCTTGCACCGCATCCTGCGCGACATTGTGGGGTGTACACGCAAAGACACCTTGTGGCTTATAGCTCTCTTCTACGGCTTTGCGCATATAATGATAACCACTATGGTGCCCGACCATTTTGCCCTGTCTCTGCCTCTGCTCCTGCTTACGCTGTTGCTTACGGGGCGCAAGTTGCAGGAGGGCAAGCGCTTTACGTATCTGCAACAGGCACTGCTCTTTATGCTTACGGCTGGCATAACGCTAACCAATGGCGTAAAGGTGGCGCTTGCGGCATGGTTTGCGGCAGGCAAGAAGGTGTTTTCGTGGCGCAGCATTGCGTCGTTCGTGGTGCCTACATTGCTGTTGGCACTTGTTGTGGTGTGGCAGCAGAAGGCTATAATCGATCCGCAAGAACAGGGCATAAAGCGCATTGAGGCTGCCATAAAGAAGAAAGATCCGGGACGCGTGGACAAGCTAAAGGAGCACAACGACTTTGTAAAACAGCAGAACGGACAGGCTCTTGCCGAGAAGGTGCCGCTGTTGGAGTGGAGCGATATGACTACGTCGCGTTGGAAAACGGTAGTACACAACCTCTTCGGCGAGTCGTTGCAGCTGCACCGCGACCACCTCCTTGAGGATGTGCAGCAAACCCGTCCCGTGTTTGTGGCCTATAGCCATCGATTCAATTATTTTGTAGAGGGTGTTGTCCTGATGTTGCTTCTTGCCGGAGCTTGGGTGGCACGCCGCAGCAAGTTCTTCTTGGTTGTGGTGTCGTGGCTCGGCTTCGACATGCTTATGCACATAGGCTTTGGCTTCGGTATCAACGAGGTGTACATCATGACAGCCCATTGGGCATTTATCATACCTATAGCCATTGGCTATCTGCTCAGCCGTAAGCCGGAAGTACAGGCACGCTCCCTCGTTGCTGTCACGGCATTGTGGATGTGGGCATACAATGCAAAGATTATATGCGGATATCTTTTGTAAGAACCTTAAAGCCGGTAGATGTATGAGAGTGTTTCATCTGATAACCCACTTCGACCTTGGTGGAGCCGAGCGAGTGGCAGCCAATATAGCCGAGTCGGCAACGCCCGGCATCCACTATCACGTGGTGGAGATAATGCGGGGCAACTCTGCCTACACCCCACGTTTTATCGACGAGCTGCGTTCTGCCAATGTGCATATACACCGTTCGGTGGTGCCCGACATCAACTGGCACTTCCTTGTACAGCGCATCGCAGCCCTGCTCTTTCCGCTGCGCCTGCTCTATATCATCCTGCGTTGGCGTCCGGATGTCATCCACTCGCACACCGAGACACCCGATCTCGCTCTGTATGTGGCGTCGCTCATGCTGCCAAAGCGTCTCTTTAGGAATGTGCGCATTGTGCGAACCATCCATAACACCCGTCTATGGACAGGGCTTGACGGGGTGGGGCGCCGAGTTGAGGCTTTCTACAGACGGCACAATGCAAGCATAGCCATATCCCATTCGGTACGCAATGCGTATGCCGAGCGGTATGGCGTGGAGGCTCCGATAATACATAATGGTGTGGCGGAGGAGAAGCATCCGCAGGCATTTGAGTCGCTGATGCCCGACAGGATAAACATCCTCTTTGCCGGACGACTTGAGCCGCAGAAGGGAGTAAGCACCATGTGCGAGGTGCTTAAGCGCCTTGCCGCAGACCAGCGCTACTTCTTCACCATTGCCGGAGACGGTACGCAGCGCCAACTTGTGGAGCAGACAATAAGCTGTGGCGGTGTGGACGGAGCGCCGTTGACCAATGCCCGTCTGTTGCCCCCGGTCTTCTCGTTGGCATCGTATATGTCGTCGTTCGACTATCTGTTTATGCCTTCCGAGTTTGAGGGGTTGAGTATGCTGTCCATGGAGGCAAGCATCAACCGCCTGCCGGTGATAGCCAACCGTGCCCCGGGGCTTAGCGACACGCTGCCCAACGACTGGCCGCTGATGGTATCAGATAATAATGTGGACGATTGGGCGGCTCTCTTCGGCAGCTATCTGCCCTCCGTCAACCGCCAGCAGCTCGTCGACAAGGCACACAGCTTTGCCGTAGAACACTTCTCGGTAAGGAAGATGCAGGAAAGATACGAGGAGGTATATAATAAATAAAAATGTGTAGATATGAGACAAGCCATATCTTTTGTATTGCCTACATACAACTGTCATTGCGTGCAGTTGGTAGAGACGTTGTGCCGCCAGTGCCGCATGGTGCAGGCAGAGTATGGTATGCACTATGAGATAGTGGTGGCTGACGATTGCTCTACCGACCGATCGTATGTCCGTAGCAACAGTGTTATAGAGCGTTGGAACAACGTGCGGTATCTTAAACTCGACCACAACTTTGGTCGTTCGGCTGTTCGCAACCTCCTTGCACGGGAGGCACGACACGAGTGGCTGGTGTTTATCGACGGCGACTTGGCTGTCGACCGACCCGACTTTGTGGAGAAGTATGCCCTTTCCGAGGGCGATGTCGTTGTGGGCGGAACAGCCATTGGGGGCGATGCCAAGCTTTGGCAAGACAATCTGCGCTACCTTTATGAGAAGCGTTGCGAGCCTGCCCATTCGGCAGAGCAGCGTATGAGGCTTGCCAACCGCGAGTTTCGCACTACCAACTTCCTTGTTTCCCGCTCTGCCGTTATAGCCAATCCCTTTGACGAGGCTTTCAGGCACTATGGCTATGAGGACGTGCTCTTTGGCAAGCAGCTCACAGCTTCGGGCCACGCTATAAACCATATCGACAACCCCGTGCTTATAGACGATTACGAATCGAACCCCGTCTATATGGACAAGACGGAGGAGGCGTGTCGCACACTGATAGAGTTTAGGCAGCAACTTGAGGGCTACTCGTCCCTGCTTGCCCTCTCGACAAGCCTTGTGCGCTGGCACTTGCTGCCGTTGGGCAAGCTTGCCTACCGCATCCTCGGTACCCCATTGCGCCGCAACCTTAGCGGAACAAAGCCCCTTCTAAGCCTCTTCAACATCTACCGGCTGCTGTACACGCTAAGCGTTTGGGCGTGAGACGAAGCGTCTATACAGTCTTTGGCATAGATATATTGCACCCACACACACCGCCATACCGGCTATGCTGAACAATATATTGGGCACAATGGTGTCGGTAAGCATAGATATGTCGGTCTTGAATACATACACCAAGATGCCTTTGACAAAGGCTAAGCACATAAGGTGGAATCCGCATATATATAACGTATTGTCGGATATATATGCAATGACGTTTTGTATATGCAGTCGTCGGGTCCACTGTGCAAGTAGTCGAGATACCCACATCATCATATATATACCTGCCAAACCACCCGACACAAACATGGCAAAGTTGCCGTAATAGTTCTTGTGCATGTTTATTCTGCCGTTTGCCAAGGCTATTATTGTTACTAATGCGATAGCCGCAACAGCCCAAAGGATGTTGTTGGCTTCGAGATGCAGCTTGCGTACCTCGTTGCCAATGGCATAAAAAACGATGCCCGTCATTACAGTGCCTATGCTGAACGGCAGCCTTATAGGGTTGAACATATAATTAATGCAACCCACTATAGCCCAACCTCCTATCAATATCCATCTTGTCCTCGCACTATTGCTTGTAAACATACGATAATAAACCACCTCGATAATAAACAGGCACTGCAAGAACCAAAGCGGTATATTATGTATCATCAAGTCGCCGTAGCAGAATACGGCGCCCACAATTGGTTGCCATATAGGTATATCGGAGTTGCTGTCTGCCCCGACGTGTCTGCCCACGAAAAGCCAGAACACGTATGTCAAGATGTTGATAACGGCATACGGCAGCATCAGTTGGCGTAAGCGTTTGCGCACAAAGGCACCAAAGCTTTTGTTGCGTCCGTAGCTGAAAAGGAATCCCGATATGAAGAAGAACAGTGGCATGTGGAATACGTATATCCAGTTTTGCAGCTGCTTGTCCAGTTGGGTATGCGCCAACACAACGCAGTATATGCCTATAATCTTTGCAAAGTCGATACAGGCAATACGTTTATTGTCTGAAGATGTCATATTGTTTGTCGATATATTGTGTCTTAATGTCTCCTGCGTCTATTATGGAATGGAAGAGAAAAGCCGAGTTGTGCTTTTCTTTACTGTTCTTGTTTAGAGCCTTCCATTTGTCGGGATGCGTGGATCTATACTTGTCCGACATCCATATCCAGCATCCAGGATGATGTAGTGCGTCAGTGTCTTCGCCGTGTCCGAACACTCCATTCTCTCCAAGATTCTCGGCATGGTCGGACAGGTATATCACGATAGCATTGCGCGAACGGAACTTGTTGCGCACTTCTTGCCAGAACCAGTCTGAGTAAAGCACCGTGTTGTCGTAAGAGTTGAAAAACTCTTCCTTGCTGTTAGACGACAGTACCCTGCTTTTTAGTTCGGGTTTCCAGCGTGCAAACTGCCTTGTGTAATGCGACTTGTACCACCAGTGAGAGCCAATGGTGTGTAATACGAACAAGCGCTTGCTGTCGTTTTTCTGCAGCGAGAGCTGTTTGTCGAGTTCGGGTAGGATGTCGCCGTCTACCCACTGGTCGTATACGTATAGCGACTTGCCGCTGTTGAGGTATATCAGCGAGTCGGCTTCGTTCATAAAGTAGATAAATGTCAGCACGCTCTCTTGATTGGCAATCCATGTTGTTCGGTAGCCAGCCTGCTTGAATATGTCCACAAACGAACGCTCTTCGTAGGCAATGTCAGGATTCTTATGGTCGGCTCTTGTCATGATATATGGTATGCTGTTGTGTGTAAATCCATACTCCGACCATATATTGGGAAGCGATACGAGGTTCTCTTCTTTAACGAGATAAGGTGTTGTAGGGCGTTGGTAGCCGTTAATCTGCATATTTTTTGAGCGCAGAGTCTCGCCTATTATGAAGACAACGTCTATAGTGTCGGCATCGCATACAATGTTGCCTTTAAAGGCAGGACGCTCTTCTGCCGCTACTTTGCGGTTGTCCAAGAACGTCGTTATCGAGTCGTATATAACGAAAGGTATGCGGTAGTTTATTGGTCGTGCAAGCGACGGGATGCTCATCAGGACATTCAACAGGACGATAGCGGCGGCAGCCTGTAGCCATGCTCGTCCCACCTTTATGTATCTGAATCGTACCACCACAAAGCCAACGGAGGCTATAATTGCTATTATAGTGGTTGCTATTAATGGCAATGTAACCACATCCATTGATGTGCGTACGTCGTTAATTATCGCCAACTCGATAGCCATTGGGGTAAGGGTAAGGTTGGCTGTGTATCTGAAGTAGGTAGCCACAGCGCATACGGTTATAAGCAAGGGGAAGGTAAAGGCAAACACATACTTGTTGCAGCTCAACAGCCATATCAGCAGAAATACTGCCGTCTCGATAACACCGAATTGCAATACAATGATAAGCAGGTCCTTAAGGTTCTTGTATGGCATCTCGTAGAAGTCGGCCATGGTAAACGCCAATCCTACAAACAGAGTAGCGGCAAGCGTAAAGAGCGCTTGCCGTACATATTTGTTCTTGATTATATCTGTTGTCTTCATATTCTTGTTTGTGTTAGTTAAGGGATTGGTTGTTAGTTTACCACCGCAATCTTGCACACAGTGCCCTTGCTTCCGTCTTCGTTAGCGGCTTCCACCATGTATATGCCGCTTGCCACGCGCTTGCCTTTAAGGTCGCGTCCGTCCCAGTGGTACGAGCCGCCAGTGCTTCTGCCTTGGTTTACGAGTGTGCCGTTGGAGGTTACAATCTTGACGTCAGCCTTATAGCTTAGCCCTACAATGGTTATGGTGCCGGTATAGTCGGGACGTACGGGGTTGGGGTAGGCGTATACGTTGTCCTTCATCATCTTGTCGGTGGGCTGTGTAGCGTCGCTTGCGTACGAGCACAGACCGGCTGTTGTGGCAAAGTACACTATGTTGGAGTTGGGGTCTATACCAATGTCTATTATCTCGTTCGACACCAGTGGCGAGTTGTCGGTAGTGAAGTGTTGCAGCTGCGTGTTGCAGTCTTCGCTTATAAGGAACACACCGTTGCGTGTGCCAAACCACTTACGGTTGCTTCCGTCCACCGCCATACATGTTGTGGTGGTGTTGGCAAGCAGGTAGTCGGCAAGGTTGGTGCCGTCGTTGCGTGGCACCTTATGTTGTATAACAATGTTGTTGCCCGATATGAAGTCGTCTGGTGCGAAGTACAGCGGTCCGCTTGTGGTGCTCATCCAGATGTTGCCGTCTCGGTCCATGGACAAGTCGAACTGGTCGTTGGGTTCGACAACGGCGCCGTCCTCATTGATGTACGACGGGCCGAAAGCTCCAAATTGGTTGTTGGCAATATCGTATACATACACTCTCGACTTCTTCCACTCGCGCTTTGAGAACCACATACGGGTGCCGTTGTTTGTCATTATTATGTTCTCAAGAAAGTCGTTGCCGCTTGCCTTTATGTTGGCAGATACAGCCTGCGCCTTCCATTCGCCCGTCGGGCTTAGAGTGAACAGGCAGTTGTCTACATCGGCATTGAAAACCCATAATGTGCCGTTTGAGTCGTACTTGATGTCAGATACAAGTATATAGTTCTTTTCGTTGATACATGAGGTAAGGGGCGAGTTGTCCATGTTGTAGCACTTTACAAACTTGCCGTCCTGATATTCGTACAGGCCACTCTTTGCCGCCACCATTACATGGCCCGGCTTCAGAGGGTCAAAGTCCATACTGATGTAGTCGATGTTGCTGTGTCCGGTTATTTCTTCTGAAGGTCGCTCAAACTCCGTCCACTTGTTGCCGTCCCATACATGCACTTCTCCGGGATAGCCGCCGTCAAGATCTCTTGAGTAGTAGCCGCCTACGGCATACATCAGTCCGTTGTGGAAGTAGAGTCGGTAGAAGTGGTTTGTTTCAGGACCGTCAGGTCTTACACCCTCCGTCTTGTATACGCGGTTGCCGTTGGCGTCGATAGTGTAACAAGCCAGCCTACCGCTGTTTGTGCGAGTCCACCACAATTTGGCTTGAGTGTCTTCCACGTTGAGGGGGTCCTTCACAAGCTCGGTATAGTCGCCAATGTGCTGCCAATGGTTTGCATCGAGGAGGTTGTCGGTTTGTTTGCCGCGGTACAATCCATTGGTGCTCGATGCCGCATATATGTATCCGTCCTTGGTGTAGGTATAGTCTACGTTGAATCCCAACTGGTATGTGTCTACGATAATGCCACGCTTAACGTCAAGCTTCGCAACGCCAAGTCCTAACGAAAGGTAGGCATAAGGGCCGTCGATATAGATGTGGTTAATCGATTTGTTGAGCGTAGTCGACTTCATATATATGTCGGGCACGTTTGTAACGTTGCCGTTGACAGTAAGAAGGTCGATGTTGCTGTTCTCGTAGGCAATGACAAGCTGCTTTGCCGACTTCGACCAAGCAATGTGCGCGATGTTGGCATCCGACAGGCAGTTGGTCTTATCGTACACAGCTGTCTCTCCCGTCTCGCTGTTGTAGGAGAATAGTCCACCATAGCCAATGGCGAAGGCGGTGCCTCCGGCGGGTTCTATATATGTTATGTTAGAGAAACTATGGTACAGTGTCCACTTGCTGCTGGTCTGTGCCAAGGCTCTGTTTGTGGTCAGGCATGCCACCAAAGCGACAGCCAATGTTATGATTGTTCTTGTCATTGCCTAATAATGTTGTAATAACTCAATAGTCTATTGAGCGATATCCAAAGCTTAATACTCCGTCTTCTTGTCGTTGCGTTCCCACATACGGAAAGCCTCTATAGCCTCAGTGCCGAGCAGTCGCATCATTGTCTTGTTGCGCTTCTCTATAGGCAGGGCAATCTCCTGGTATATAAAGTCGTCGTCGAAGCCTATCTTGGCAGCGTCCTTGCGGTCGTTGGCATAGTAGATGTGGTCGAGATGAGCCCAGTAAATGGCTCCAAGACACATTGGGCAAGGCTCGCACGAGGTGTAGATGTCGCATCCGCTGAGGTCGAAGGTGCCAAGGCGGCGTGTTGCCTGGCGTATGCAGTTTACCTCGGCATGTGCTGTAGGGTCGTTGTCGATGGTCACGCTGTTGGATGCTTCGGCTATAATCTCGTCGCCTTTGGCTATCACGGCGCCGAAGGGACCGCCTCCGTTGCGCACACTCTCTTCCGAGAGACGAATGGCGCGGCGCATCAGTTCGATTTGTTTATTCTCCATAATCTGATTTCTTTTTTACTTTTTTACTCTTTTACTCTTTTACTGTTAGTTGTATGTAGGTGCTTATAGCGTCCTCAATCTCGCTTATGCGTATATATTCGTCGGCAGAGTGGGAGCGTGCCGAGTTGCCCGGACCGAGCTTCAGCGACTGCCATGGCATCAGAGCCTGGTCGCTCAGAGTTGGCGATCCGAATGGTTGCTTGCCCATATCTATAAGCCGTCTAACCAAAGGATGCTCCATATCTATAGACGACGAGTGCAGACGGAACGACCTTGCCTTGCACTCGCACTGTGTATTTTCGTTGATAAACTGGTATACCTCCTCGTTGGTGTACAGCTCGTTGGTGCGCACATCCACCACAATATTGCACACATCGGGCACCACATTGTGCTGCGTTCCGGCGTTTATCACCGTTGCGTTCATCACCGTTGCGCCGAGATGAGGGCTTATGCGCTTAAAGCGATAGTCGCGAATCCATACCAAGTCGTCCAAAGCCTTGTACAGAGCATTTACGCCCTCGCCCCTTGCGGCGTGTCCACTCTTGCCGTGCGCCGTAAGGTCGAGCACCATAAGACCCTTCTCTGCCACAGCCGGCTGCATGCCGGTAGGTTCTCCCACGATAGCCACGTCGATATGCGGAAGCAGCGGTATGGCTCGGCTTATGCCGTCCTTGCCAGACACCTCCTCCTCTGCCGATGCCAGGTATACGATGTTATAGTAGGCACATCCGTGTTCGTCGAGATACCTGAATGTCTGTAGCAACGACACCAGTCCGCCTCCGCAGTCGTTCGAGCCGAGTCCGTACAGAGTGTCGCCGTCAAGCTCAGGCTTGAAGGGGTCGCGTGTCCACGACGCCACTGGGCGCACCGTGTCTATGTGTGCGTTTAGCAGAAGGGTAGGCTTGTGGCTGTCGTAGTGCTTGCCCACCGCCCACACGTTGTTGGCTTCGCGGTGAGTGTCGAGCTTCAGTCGCTGCATCTCCTGCTCCATAATGTCTGCTGCAGCCTTCTCGTCGCGGCTTGTAGAGGGTGTGGCTATTAGCTTGCGCAGCAGGCTAACGGCGTCTTCGGTGTATTGTTTTATCTGCATTAGCTTATTATTGTTTTGTCTGCAACTGCTTATACAGCAATTTCATATCATTCTGCAAATATACTATAAATAATCGAAGATTCGTTTATATCGTAACGATTTTGTAACTTTGCATTTGTATAAGATAAAAACTATAATACCTTTAAGATTGTAAAAAAGCCAGATAACAATGAGAATAAAGTTAGTATCAGCTATTCTGACCTTAGGCTTGGCACTCGCTTCGTGCTCCGACCGCCGCACCGTGATAGGCGTCTCTCAATGCAGCGACGACGCATGGAGGCAGAAGGTGAATCGTGAGATAAAGATAGGTCAGTACCAATACAAGGATGTTGACGTGCGGTTTTGCTCTGCCAACAACGACGCCAAGCGTCAGGTGCGGCAGATAGACAGCCTGGTGGCAAGCGGTGTCGACCTCCTTATTGTCGCTCCAAGCGACGCAAATACCGTATCGCCGGCTGTTGAACGGGCTTACAGGAAGTCTATTCCGGTGATTCTGTACGACCGTAAGATCGATTCCGACTGCTACACTGCCTACGTCGGAGCCGACAATGTAGAGATAGGTCGTGTCGTTGCCCGCTTCATTGCAGCCAAGTTGGGAGGCAAGGGCAGGGTGCTGGAGATAGCCGGACTAAAGGGCTCTACCCCGGTAGAGGAGCGTCATCAAGGCTTTATAGAGGAGATGAAGCGTCATCCTGGCATAACCACGTCCACCGTCAATGGCGACTGGAATGTAGACGGTGCACGCAAGATAATGTCGCGCAGCCTTGCTGCCGACCCCAACATCCGATGTGTCTTTGGCCATAACGATGCCGAGGCTCTCGGTGCATGGGAGGCTGCCAAGGCTGTGGGCAAGGAACGTGGCATCATGTTTGTGGGCATTGACGGTCTGCCAGACAAGCGACAGGGTATAGACCTTGTTAGGAGAGGGTGTTTCGCAGCCTCTTACATCTATCCGACGCATGGCGAAACGCTCGTACCTCTTGCCATGCGCATACTCAATAACAAGCCCATCGAGCGTATGAACTACCTCCCGTCGAGCCTCGTTACAGCCGAGAACGCAGCCATTGTGGAGATGCAGAACAACGAGATAGCGTGCCAAGCCAATAGTCTTGACGCCATTTATGCCAACATCGACAGCTATATGAAGATGTATCGCAGCCAGAAAATCATCAGTTGGCTTGCCGCCTTCATCGTGCTCTTGCTCATTGTTCTTGCCGCATACAATTATTATGTATACAAGACCAAGGCTAAGGTAGGACGCCGACTGCGCCAGATAGCCGACGAGAAGGTTAGGTTCTTCACCAAGGCGAGCCATCAGTTGCGCACGCCGCTAACCCTTGTTGCTGGTCCGCTTCGCCACCTTATATCGCAAGGCGGATTCGACGACAAGCAGCAACAAACGCTCGACATCATCCAGCGCAACGTTGCCGAGCTTGAACACCTTACCGCCAACGTGCTCAACTTTCAGACGCGTGTCGACTCTGCCACCGACAACACCGACCAATGTCAGCAACCCTCAATATCCGACGAAACCGTGTCGCAGCTCGTATTGCAGGACAGCCGACGCGACATCGTTACCAAGAACGACCCCGACGACGATCTCGACACAATACTTATAGTAGACGATAATGCCGACATACGCTCCTACTTGCGCTCTTTGTTGTCGCCCTACTACTATGTTATAGACGCTTCCGACGGACGCAACGGACTGCGGTTGGCACGCGAGAGTGTGCCAGACCTTATCGTGAGCGACGTTATGATGCCTATAATGAATGGCTTGGAGTTCTGCTCCAAAATTAAGGCAGACGATGTTACGTGCCACATCCCCGTTATACTGCTTACTGCCCGCAGTGCCGAGTCGCAGCGCATAGAGGGCTACGAGCATGGCGCCGATGGCTACATTACAAAACCCTTCAATGCCGACTTGCTCTTGACACGCATCGAGAGTATGCTTGCCAACCGCCGAAAGATAAAGCTTGCCCAGCTTGACGGCAAAGCCGAAGCGTCCGACACTGCCGATGCCAACAGCGCCGACAACCTCTTCATGAGCCGTTTTCGCGAAGCCGCCATGCAGCATCTCGGCAACGCCGACCTCAAGATGGACGACCTTGGAAGCGAGTTGCACCTATCGCGGGTGCAGCTTTATCGCAAGATAAAGGCTCTTACGGGCAAGTCGCCCACCGACATTATACGCGAGATGCGCCTCAATAGGGGCCACTACTTGCTGTGCCACACCGACCGTCCTATATCCGAGATAGCCTATGAGGTGGGCTTTGCCGTGCCGAGCTACTTCACCACTTGTTTCAAGAAGCAGTATGGCATCAACCCCACCGAGCTTCGCAGGGGATGATTTAGCATCCCCTTTATACTAACGGAAAGGACTAACATACTAAATCTCGTTACATGAACGATATATTTAATCCTATGAACGATATTTTCAACTGTTAGTCCTTTCCCCGTTTTAATTTTGCAAGCAGAATTGAGACATAATTAAAAACTTAAACCAATTTCACATGAACAGTTTACCAAGAATGCTCATGAGCCTGGCCCTCACCCCGGCAGTTGCTATTGTGAGTGCTCAGGAAGTGAATGTCAGCGGAGTTGTCACCGACGCCACGGGCGAAACCATTATCGGTGCCTCGGTCGTAGAGAAAGGCACGACCAACGGTACGGTTACCGATATTGATGGAAAGTTCTCCATCAAGGTTAAGAAAGGTGCGCAACTCGAGTTTTCGTACATAGGTTATAATAATGTAACCCTTGACGCCAAACCCGTAATGAACGTTACGCTTAGCGAGAATACCAAGCTCGTTGAGGAGGTTGTGGTAACCGGTTACACTACCCAGCGCAAGGCCGACCTTACCGGTGCCGTGTCTGTTGTAAGCGTAAACGACCTCCAGAAGCAGAACGAGAACAACCCGATGAAGGCTCTTCAGGGCCGTGTTCCGGGTATGAACATCTCGGCAGACGGTTCGCCTTCGGGTGCAGCCACTGTGCGTATCCGTGGTATCGGTACCCTCAACAACAACGACCCGCTCTACATTATCGACGGTGTGCCTACCAAGTCAGGTATGCACGAGCTTAACGGCAACGACATCGAGTCTATTCAGATTCTTAAGGATGCCGCTTCGGCATCTATCTACGGTTCGCGTGCTGCCAACGGTGTAATAATCATCACCACCAAGAAGGGCAAGGACGGCAAGCTCAAGGTAGACCTTGACGCCTCTGTGGCTGCCTCAATGTACAGCCATAAGATGGAGGTGCTCAATGCCAAGGAGTTTGGCCAGGTTATGTGGCAGGGCTACATCAACGACGGTATGGACCCTAACTCCAATGGCTTGGGCTATCGCTACGATTGGGGGTACAACTCGCTCGGACAGCCCATTCTCAACGGTATTACGATGAAGAAGTATCTCGACGATGCCGGCACAACACCTTCAGCCGATACCGACTGGTACGACAAGACCATACGCACCGGCGTTATACAGAACTATAACGTAAGCGTAAGCAATGGCTCGCAGAAAGGCTCGTCTTACTTCTCGCTCGGCTATTACAAGAATATGGGTATCATCAAGACAAGCGACTTTGAGCGTTTCTCTGCCCGTTTCAACACCGAGTACAAGCTCTTGAACGACAAGCTCACCATTGGCGAGCACTTCACCCTCAACCGTACATCCGAGGTTGCTGCCCCTGGAGGTTTCCTCCAGAATGTGCTGCAGTTCAACCCCTCGTTGCCGGTATACACCACAGACGGTAGCTATGCCGGACCGGTGGGTGGCTATCCCGACCGCTCCAACCCAGTTGCAGTGCTCGAGCGCAACAGGGACAACCGCTACACCTACTGGCGTACCTTTGGCGATGCCTACGTCAACCTCAACCTCTTCAAGGGATTCAACCTCCGCTCTACCTTCGGTCTCGACTATTCGCAGAAGGAGCAGCGCATCTTCACATATCCTATAACCGAGGGCAACGTTGCCAACAAGACCAATGCGGTTGAGGCTAAGCAGGAGCACTGGACCAAGTGGATGTGGAACGCTGTTGCTACATACAATGCCGAGTTTGGCAAGAACCGCCTCGACGCCATGATTGGTATGGAGCTTAACCGTCAGGACGACATCTCATTCTCTGGACGCAAGGAAGACTTCATCATCCTCAACCCCGACTATATGTGGCCTGATGCCGGTACAGGCACAGCTCAGGCTTACGGCTCTGGCTCTGGCTACTCGCTCGTGTCGTTCTTCGGCAAGCTCAACTACAACTATGACGACCGCTATATGGCATCTCTCACAATGCGTCGCGACGGTTCGTCACGCTTCGGCAAGGACAACCGCTTTGCCACCTTCCCCTCTGTATCGGCTGGTTGGCGCATCAACAACGAGAAGTTCTTGCAGGACGCACGTTGGATAGACGACATCAAGCTGCGTGCATCGTGGGGTCAGACCGGTAACCAGGAAATCTCCAACCTTGCTCGCTACACCGTATATGTTAGCAATTATGGTGTAAACGAGAGTGGCGGTCAGAGCTACGGTACATCATACGACATCGCCGGAACCAACGGCGGACAGACTCTGCCTTCTGGTTTCAAGCGCAATCAGCTTGGCAACAACGGCATCAAGTGGGAGACAACGACACAGACCAACATCGGTATCGACTACTCGTTCTTCCGCAACTCGCTCTACGGTACCTTCGACTGGTACTTCAAGAAGACCAAGGACATCCTCGTAGAGATGGCTGGTATCGCTGCCATGGGTGAGGGTTCTACACAGTGGATCAATGCCGGCGAGATGGAGAACAAGGGTTTCGAGTTCAACATTGGCTACCGCAAGACCACTAAGTGGGGTCTGCGCTACGACATCAATGCCAACATCGGCACCTACCGCAACAAGATTACGAAGTTGCCGGCTACCGTGGCTGCCAATGGTACCTTCGGCGGAAACGGTGTGAAGAGCGTCATCGGACACGCTATGGGCTCGCAGGTGGGCTATGTTGCCGACGGCATCTTCAAGTCGCAGGAGGAGATAGACAACCACGCCACTCAGGAGGGAGCAGGTCTTGGCCGCATACGTTGGAAGGACCTCAACAACGACGGCAAGATAACAGAGGCCGACCAGAAGTGGATTTACGATCCAACCCCCGACTTCACCTACGGCTTCAACATCTATCTCGAATATAAGAACTTCGACCTCACCGCCTTCTTCCAGGGTGTACAGGGTGTCGACATCATCTCCGACCTTAAGAAGGAGACAGATATCTGGGCTGGCCTTAACATAGGCTACCTCAACAAGGGTCGCCGTCTGCTCGACGCATGGAGCCCAACCAATCCTGGCAGCAACATCCCGGCTGTGTCGCTCTCCGACAACAACAACGAGAAGCGCATTTCTTCTTATTGGGTCGAGAATGGCTCGTACCTCAAGCTGCGCACCCTGCAACTTGGCTACAACGTGCCTAAGAGCTTTGCACAGAAGCTCGCCATGGAGCGCCTGCGCTTCTACCTCAGCGCACAGAACCTCTTTACTGTAAAGAGCAGCAGTTTCACCGGTGTCGACCCGGAGAACCCTAACTATGGTTATCCTATCCCGTTGAACATTACCTTCGGACTTAATGTAACCTTTTAAAGGTAAAAAAGTAAAAGGGTAAAAGAGTAAAAAGGTAAAAAAGTAAAAGGGTAAAAGAGTAAAAAGGTAAAAAAGTAAAAGGTAAAAGCCTTTCTTCAATCAAGGCTTAGAAAGGCTTAGTCAAAAAACACTTAAAAGACATTACAATAATGAAGACCAATATATTCAGCCGTATTGCCCTCGCCACCGTCATCACGGCAGGTGCATTGTCATTGGGCAGCTGCGACGACTTCCTCGACCACCAAACACCGCAAGGTACACTGGACGAGACACAGGTTAAGGATCCAAGTCGCATCGACAACTTGGTTATCTCGGCTTATGCCGTCTATATGTCGGCCGAGGATATCAACTCGTCATTCTCTATGTGGAACTTCGATGTGCGCTCGGACGACGCCTATAAGGGCGGCAACGGTACATCCGACGGCGACGTGTTCCACCAGCTCGAGATTTCGCAGGGCATACTTACAACCAACTGGAACATAAGCAGTATGTGGGAGCGTCTGTACAACTGCATCTCTCGTGTCAACACTGCATTGGCTCAGCTCGAGAAGATCGACGCCGCTGCCTATCCTCTCAAGGACGAGCGTGTGGCTGAGATGAAGTTCCTCCGTGCTTACGGCCACTTCCTCCTGAAGCGTCTGTACAAGAACATTCCGTTCGTTACAAACCCCGACCTCAACTATGATGACTACAACAACCTCTCTAACACACAGTATACCAACGACGAGGGTTGGCAGCTTATCATCAACGACCTTGAGGATGCCTACAAGGTTCTGCCCGTAAAGCAGGCAGAGGTGGGACGTCCGTCTAAGGCTGCAGCCGCCGCCTTCCTTACAAAGGTATACCTCTACAAGGCTTATCATCAGGACGATGCTACAAGCAATAAGGTTACAAGCATCTCTGCCGACGACCTTAAGAAGGTGGTAGAGTATAGCGATCCGAGCATCTATCAGGCTGGCGGATTCGACCTCGAGGCCGACTTCCACAACAACTTCCGCCCTGAGACTCAGTACGAGAATGGTGTGGAGAGCATCTGGGCTATACAGTACTCTATGAACGACGGTACCAAGCTTGGCAACCTCAACTGGAGCTATGGTCTTATCGTGCCTAATATTCCAGGTGTTACCGATGGCGGTTGCGACTTCTACAAGCCGTCGCAGAATTTGGTCAACGCCTTCCGCACACAAACCGATGGTCTGCCTTATCTTGACACCTTCAACGACAAGGACTACGACAAGGCTACCGACTATGCCGACCCGCGTCTCTTCCTTACCGTGGGCATCCCGGGACTGCCATACGAGTTCAACAAGAAGTATATGATGGACGAGAGCGATACATGGAGCCGCTCGCACGGACTCTATGGCTACTACGTCACACTTAAGCAGAATGTAGATCCCGACTGTGGCTACCTTATCAAGGGCTCGTGGTGGGGAACAGCCGAGAACCGCATCGTCTTACGCTATGCCGACGTGCTTCTTGAGCGTGCAGAGGCTCTCGTACAGCTCAACGACGGACGTATAAACGAGGCTATCGCCCTTGTCAACAAGTTGCGCACACGTGCCAAGCATAGCCTTGGAGTCATCTCCAACTACGAGACCGACTACGGTGTACACTTTAACATCTCTACCTACGACGGCTCTTACAACCAGGCACAGGCCCTCAAGATCGTGAAGATGGAGCGCCGCTTGGAGATGGGTATGGAGTGCGAGCGCTTCTTCGACCTTGTGCGTTGGGGCGAGGCAGCCGAGGTGCTCAACAAGTATTATGCCGAGGAGGCAGGCGACTGCTCTATCTACAAGGACGCCAAGTTTACGAAGGACCGCAACGAGTATTTGCCAATACCGTTCAGTCAGATCTCGGCATCCAACGGCCACTATACTCAGAACATTGGTAACTGGTAAAAAGAAAAGCAATTATGAAAAAGATATCAAGCAAGTTTGCACACTATTTATATATGGTGCTGGCTGTAGTTGCGGTGGCTTTTGCCACCACAGCTTGCAGCGACGACAACACGTCCGACCTCCAGCTCACTGGCGATTGCACCGTAAAATCCTTGGCTCTCGACCAGTATGAGGGCACGGTAGACCTCGCATCGCGCACCGTAACCGTGCGTGTGCCTGAGACCTACAACACCAACGAGATGAGCCTCGCCAAGCTCGAGCTTAGCGAGGGAGCCACTGCCGACCTTGCCGTTGGCGACAAGCTCAATATGTCGGTAGCCCATTCGATGCGTGTAAGCAATGGCGACGTGTTCCTCGACTGGACCGTCAAGGCTATTCGCGATGAGGCTAAGATTCTGTCCTTCAAGCTCAACGGCACATACGTAGGCAGCATCGACGAGGCTGCAAAGACCATCTCGGTATATGTTCCGGGCGGTGTCGACGTCACAAAGCTTGTGCCAAACATCACTGTTAGCGAGAATGCCACCGTCACTCCGCAGAGCAACATGCCTCTCGACTTCACCAATCCGGTGCAGTTCACCGTCGAGAACAACACAGCCAAGGCCACATACACCGTAACTGTTAAGTCGATAGACAAGCCTACAATGGTGTTTGTTGGTACAGCCAATGATGTTACGGGCCTTAACGCCGAGGAGGCTGACGCTTGCCAATGGATGTTGCAGAACGTTCAAAACTCGCTCTACGTATCGTTTGCCGATATCCAGAACGGCTCGGTAGACCTCTCCGAGTGTAAGGTTATCTGGTGGCACTACCACAAGGACGGCGGTGTCGACGGCAAGAAAGCGTTCGAGAAGGCTGCTCCTGAGGCTGTCTATGCTGCTGCCAAGCTGCGCGACTACTACAACGCAGGCGGCTCATTCCTCCTCACACGCTATGCCACAAACCTCCCGGCATTTATCGGTGCCGTAAAGAACGATGCTTGTCCTAACAACTGTTGGGGTGGCAATGAGGATAGCCCAGAGATAACAAACGCTCCTTGGAGCTTCTTTATGAAAGACAACAGCAACCACGCTATCTACAAGAACCTCGTACAGGGCGACGATGCCAACTGCGTATATACCTGCGAAGCGGGCTACGGCATCACCAACTCTACCGCACAGTGGCACATCGGAGCCGACTGGGGTGGCTATGCCGACAACAACGTATGGGCAAGCGAGACAGGCGGCAAGGCTCTTGGTTTCGGTGGCGACGGTGCTATCGTGGTATGGGAGTTCCCTGCCAACGCTGGCAAGGGCGGCATTATCTGCATAGGCTCGGGCTGCTACGACTGGCATACAACCGTCAACGCATCCAGCGACCGCTACCACAAGAATGTGGAGACAATGACAATGAATGCCATCAATTATCTTATGAATAAGTAATAAACACTAATAAAAATGAAATCAATGATATATTCACTCCTTATGGCAGCAGCGGCTACAATGCCGCTTGCCGCCTGCAGCGACGACAACAATACGCTTGAGCAGCGCGACTGGTCTACCACCACTCTCTTCGCATCTTCCGACAAGGTGTCGCAAGATATCTACTACAAGCCGCAGAGCGGATACGTGGGCGACCCTATGCCGTTCTACGACCCGGTGGCAAAGGACTTCAAGATTCTCTATCTTCAGGATTATCGTCCTAACCTTCCAGGTACATATCACCCCATCTGGGCTCTAAGCACAACCGATGCCGCATCCTACACCTCGCTTGGCGAGCTTATACCATACGGTGGTATCAACGAGCAGGATGCAGCTATCGGTACTGGTTCTACAATATACAACGAGGCAGACAAGCTCTACTACACCTTCTACACCGGGCATAAGGATCAGCTCAATCCTGGCGACAGCCGCGAGATGGTGATGGTGGCTACCAGCCCCGACTTCAAGAAGTGGACCAAGAACAAGACCTTCTTTCTCAAGGGTGCCGACTATGGCTACGAGAAGAACGACTTCCGCGACCCCTTCGTCTTCCGTGGCGACGACAATTTATATCACATGATCGTGGCTTGCAAGAAGAGTGGCAAGGGTGTCTTGGCTGAGTGGACATCTGCCGACCTTAAGTCGTGGGAGCATAAGGGCGTCTTTATGCAGTGTATGTGGGACCGCTTCTACGAGTGTCCTGACGTCTTCAAGATGGGCGACTGGTGGTATCTTGTATACAGCGAGATTCACGAAGCTGTGCGCCGTGTGCAGTACTTCAAGGGCCGCACGCTCGACGAGCTTAAGGCTTGCACCAAGAACGATGCCGGTTTGTGGCCCGACTCGCACGAGGGATACCTCGACAGCCGTGGTCTATACGCAGGCAAGACAGCATCCGACGGTACCAACCGTTATATCTGGGGATGGTGCTCTACACGTTCGGGCAAGGACAACACCAAGGCTTTGGAGTGGGCTGGCAACCTGGTTGCCCACAAGCTCATCCAGCACGAGGACGGCACACTTACCTTGGGCGAGGTTCCGGGCATAGCTGCCAAGTTCGACAATGCCGCCAAGCCAGATGTTGTGGCTAAGAGCGACGACGCTGTTCAGGGCGACGCCTCTAACCTTAAGCTCGCTGGCAATGCCTGGGCTTTGTTCCCACGCTTGGGCTATGAGAACCGCATCGAGTTTACGGTCAAGACAGCCGGCAACCGCGACAAGTTTGGTATCTCGTTTGTACGTGGCACCGATGCAGATGTGTTCTATTCGCTCGTCCTCAACGACGAGGACGATAACACTCGCAAGATCAACTTCGAGCAGCAGGGCAAGAATGGCTGCGGCTTCCTTGCCAATGGCGACAGCTATGTGTTCCAGCGTCCTGCCGACAACACATACCACATCGTCATCACCACCGACAACAGCATCTGCACTATGTACGTCAACGACGTGTGCTGCTACACCAACCGCATATACGGCATACAGCGCAACTGCTGGAGCATCAACTCGTACAGCGGCAACATCGAGGTTAGCGGTCTGACGGTTGCAACCAAGTAAACTAAGGTGCGAGTGTGTTAAAAGTCG